>Ga0074045_10002180_pt1 | contig 18328 bp, 12 predicted proteins | sample BogForMeECP23OM2_FD_94442 | JGI IMG/M metagenome (GOLD analysis project Ga0074045, IMG submission 94442) | Bog forest soil microbial communities from Calvert Island, British Columbia, Canada - Bog Forest MetaG ECP23OM2 | ecosystem: Environmental > Terrestrial > Soil > Wetlands ...
CACCGGCTTCGTCGTCGACGACGCGATCGTGGTGATCGAGAACATCGCCCGCTACCTCGAGGCCGGCGACAGCCCCTACGACGCCGCGGTGAAGGGCTCGGCTCAGATCGGCTTCACCATCATCTCGCTCACCGTGTCGCTGATCGCGGTGCTCATCCCGCTCCTGTTCATGGGCGACGTCGTGGGACGGCTCTTCCACGAGTTTGCGATCACGCTGGCGGCGACCATCGTCATTTCCGCCTTCGTCTCGCTGACGCTCGTGCCGATGCTGTGCGCCAAGCTCCTCAGGCCCACCGGTGGAAACGAGGCCAGCGGCGGACGACTGTTCCAGGCGCTGACCCGCTTCTACGCTTCGACCCTCCGCATCGTCCTCGACCATCAGGGAATCACGCTTCTTGTCGCGCTCGGCACCTTCCTGCTGACTGGGTACCTCTATGTGACGATCCCGAAGGGTTTCTTTCCCATTCAGGATACCGGCGTCATTCAGGGCGTGACCCAATCCTCAGAGGACGTGTCCTTCGAACGCATGGGTGAGCAGCAGCAGGCGCTCGCCAAGGCGATCCTTGCTGATCCGGATGTCGAGAGCCTCTCCTCGTTCATCGGCGTCGACGGAACCAACGTCACGCTCAATTCCGGACGCATGCTGATCAACCTCAAGCCTGAGGACGAGCGTAAGGCGAACGTGAGCGCGATCATCCGGCGCCTTCAGCAGGAGACGGCCGGGGTCTCAGGCATTTCGCTCTTTATGCAGCCGGTGCAGGACCTGACGATCGACACCGCGGTCAGTGCGACGCAATATCAGTTCACCCTGGAGAACCAGGACCTCGCCCTTCTGCAGGAATGGACGCCGAAGGTCCTGCAGCGGCTCGCGAAGGTCCCGGCAATCGTCGACGTGGCGAGCGACCTGCAGCCGAACGGACGGTCGGTGTTCGTCGACCTCGACCGCGGCAACGCCGCGCGCTTCGGCATTACGCCGGCCATCGTTGACAATGCGCTCTACGACGCCTACGGCCAGCGCATCATCTCGACCATCTTCACCCAGAGCAACCAGTACCGCGTGATTCTCGACATCGACCCGAAGATGACGCGCTCGCTCAATTCCCTGAACAACCTCTACCTGCCGTCCGCCTCGTCGACCTCGGGCCAGACGCCGCTGGATTCGGTGGCCAATTTCGTCGTCAAGCCGTCGCCGTTGCAGATCTCGCACCTGAAGCAATTCCCGGTCACGACGATCTCGTTCAACCTCGCGCCCGGCGCTTCGCTCGGCGCGGCGGTGGACGAGATCAACGCCGCTCTCATCGATATCGGCCTGCCCGCCAGCTTCGCCGTCAGCTACCAGGGCGCGGCGCAGGCGTTCCAGGCCGCGCTGTCGAATGAGGTGTTCCTGCTCGGCGCGGCGATCGCGGCGATGTATATCGTGCTCGGCGTGCTCTACGAGAGCTTCATCCACCCGATCACGATTCTGACCACGCTGCCGTCCGCCGGCATCGGAGCGCTGCTCACCCTCGAGGTCGCCGGGGCGGGGCTCGACATCATCGGCGTCATCGGCATCGTGCTCCTGATCGGCATCGTCAAGAAGAACGCGATCATGATGATCGACTTCGCCCTCGACGCGCAGCGCAACGAGGGTCTGCCGGCGCGCGAAGCCATCTATCAGGCCTGTCTCCTGCGCCTGAGGCCGATCCTGATGACGACGGTCGCGGCGATCTTCGGCGCGCTGCCGCTCATGCTGGGGACGGGCGTGGGCTCCGAGCTTCGCCACCCGCTTGGGTTCGCGATCGTCGGCGGACTCGCCTTCAGCCAGGTGCTGACGCTCTATACGACGCCGGTTATTTATCTGTTCTTCGAGCGGCTCGGCGAGCGGTTCGGGCTCGGCGCAACCGACTCTGCGCTGGCGGCGGAGCCGACGTGAAGAACCGTTTCTCCGAGATCTTCATCCGGAGGCCGGTGGCGACGACGCTGCTGACGATCGGGATTATCCTGGCGGGCCTGCTCGGCTACCGGCAACTACCGGTCGCGCCGTTGCCGCAAGTGGATTTTCCGATCGTCTCGGTGCAGGCCAACATGCCGGGCGCGAGCCCGGACACGATGGCGACCTCGGTCGCGGCGCCGCTCGAGCGCCATCTCGGCCAGATCGCCGACGTCAACGAGATGACGTCGCAGAGTTCGCTCGGCTCGACCCGCATCACTTTGCAGTTCGGTCTCGACCGGGACATCGACGGCGCGGCGCGCGACGTGCAGGCGGCGATCGTCGCCGCGCGAGCGGATCTTCCGACCAGCCTGCGCCAGAATCCGTCCTACCATAAGGTCAACCCGGCCGACGCGCCGATCATGGTCGTCGCCATGACGTCGTCGACCCATACGGCGGGGCAGCTCTACGACATCGCGTCCAACGTCCTGCAGCAGCGCCTGTCTCAGCTTCCGGGCGTCGGCGAAGTCGACGTGTCCGGCTCGGCGCTGCCGGCGGTGCGGGTGGAGATCAATCCGACGGCGATCTTCCGCTACGGCATCGGCCTCGAGGACATCCGCGCCGCGCTCGCCTCCGCCAACGCCAACAGCCCGAAGGGCGCGATCGAGGACGCCGACGCGCATTATCAGATCTACGCCAACGATCAGGCGACCAAGGCGTCGCAATATAGCGATCTGGTCATCGCCTACCGCAACAACGCGGCGGTCAAGCTCAGCGACGTGGCCGAGGTGGTCGATTCAGTTGAAGACCTGCGCAACGCCGGTCTGGTCAACGGTCAGCCGGGCGTGGCGGTGGTGGTGTCGCGGCAGCCCGGCGCCAACATCATCGACGTCGTCGACGCAGTGCAGGCCGAACTGCCGCGGCTGATCGCGTCTCTGCCAGGGGACGTGAACCTGACCGTCGCGGTCGACCGCTCGAAAACGATCCGTCAGTCGCTCGCAGACACGCAGAGGACGCTCGTCATCGCGGTCGTTCTGGTGATCCTGGTCGTGTTCGCCTTTCTGCGCAGCGTGCGCGCAGCGGCGATCCCGAGCGTCGCTGTGCCGACCTCGATCATCGGCACGTTCGGCGTGATGTATCTCGCCGGTTTCAGCCTCGACAATCTTTCGCTGATGGCGCTGACAATCTCGACCGGCTTCGTCGTCGACGATGCGATCGTGGTGCTCGAGAACGTGTCGCGCCATCTCGAGCAGGGTATGCCTCGCCTCGAGGCCGCGATCCTCGGCGCGAACGAGGTCGGCTTCACGGTTCTGTCGATCTCGCTGTCGCTGATCGCGGTGTTCGCGCCGCTGATCTTTTTTGGCGGAATCGTCGGGCGGCTGTTCAACGAATTCGCTCTGACCCTGTCGGCGGCGGTGATGATCTCGCTCGTCGTCTCGCTGACGACGACGCCGATGATGTGCGCGCTCATCCTGCCGCGCGAAACCGCGCGCCGACATGGCCGGCTCTATCAAGCCTCCGAGCGCATGTTTGACGCCGCGCTCGGCTTCTACCAAAGGACGCTCCGTGTCGCGCTCCGCCATCCGGCCATCGTGATGGCGACGCTGCTCGCCACGATCTGGCTCAATTACGACCTGTTCCGCTATCACATGAACTACGGCCTGTTCCCGGTCCAGGACACCGGGCTGATCATCGGCTCGATCCAGGCGGACCAGAGCATCTCGTTCCAGTCAATGGAGCAAAAGTTCAAGCAGCTGCAGACGATCGTGCAGGACGATCCGGCGGTCGCCAACGTGGTCGGCTTCACCGGCGGCCGGCAGACGAACTCCGGCTTCATCTACGTGTCGCTGAAGCCTTTTGTCGAGCGTAGGGTTACCGCCGACGACGTCGTGAACCGGCTGCGCGGCAAGCTCGCGCAGGTCGCCGGCGCCCGGCTGTTCATGGTGTCCGTTTCGGACCTCAGGACCGGCGGGAGGCAAAGCAACGCCACATACCAATATACGCTGCTCTCCGACGACACGGCCGAGCTCTACAAATGGTCGCCGAGGCTGACCGAGGCGCTGATGAAAAGCGACGTCGTCAAGGACGTCAATTCCGATCAGCAGCAGGGCGGGCTCGAGACCGACATCGTCATCGACCGCGACACGGCGATGCGTCTCGGGCTGACGCTGAGCGCGATCGACAACACGCTGTACGACGCCTTCGGCCAGCGGCAAGTGTCGGTCATCTACAGCGCGCAGAACCAGTATCACGTGGTGATGGAGGTCGCGCCGCGCTACTGGCAGGACCCGCGCGTGCTCGACAATCTCTATGTCTCGACCGCCGGCGCCAATCCGACCGGCACCCAGCAGACCGGCCTCGCGGCCGGGCTCTATACGTCGAGCACCGGAACGCAGAGCACGGCGGCGTCGATCGCCGGGGACGCCGCCCGCAATCTCGCCACCAATTCGTTGGCGGCGAGCGGCCATTCGAGCGCTTCGACCGGGTCGGCGGTCTCGTCCTCGGTCGAGACCATGGTCCCTCTGTCCGCCTTCGCCCGCTACGCCCCCGGCCACACGCCGCTGAGCGTCAACCATCAGGGGCTGTTCGCGGCCGCGACCATTTCGTTCAATCTCGCGCCCGGCAAGTCTCTGAGCGAAGCGCAGACGGAGATCGAGGAGGCGATCCAGCGCATCGGCATGCCATCGACCGTGCGCGGCGCTTTCGCCGGCACCGCCGCCACCTATCAACAATCGCAGTCGAATATGCCGATGCTGTTCGGTGCGGCGCTGCTGACGATCTACATCGTGCTCGGGATTCTCTACGAGAGCCTGATCCATCCGATCACGATCCTCTCGACGCTGTTCTCGGCGAGCGTCGGCGCGGCGCTTGCGCTCTGGCTGTTCGACACGCCGTTCACGGTCATCGCGGCGATCGGGGTGCTGCTCCTGATCGGCATCGTGAAGAAGAACGCGATCATGATGGTCGATTTCGCGCTGGAGGCGGGCCGGCAAGGCCTGAGCGCGCGCGAGGCGATCGAGCAGGCTTGCCTGTTGCGCTTTCGGCCGATCATGATGACGACCTGCGCTGCGATCTTCGGCGCCCTGCCGCTCGCCTTCGGGACGGGCGAAGGCTCCGAGTTGCGTCATCCGCTCGGAATCACAATTGTCGGCGGTCTGGTCGTCAGTCAGGCCCTAACCCTGTATACGACGTCGGTGGTTTTCATATATCTCGACTCGTTCGGCAAACTGCTGGGGCGGCTTTGGAATCGATACTACCTGCGCGTCACGCCGGCGCCGCTGCCGGAAGCTCGCTAGGGTTGCGCGGGGCGGCGTCAGTCGCCGGGCTTGCGGCCGCAGCGGCGCTCGCGGGCTGCGCTGCGGTCGGCCCGAATTTCCAGCGTCCCGCAGCGCTGGTCTCGCCGCAGTTTAAGGAGATCGCCGGCTGGAAGGTCGCGTCGCCGAAGGCGAGCGAGTCCAAGGGCGACTGGTGGAGCGTATTCCACGATCCGGAACTCAGCCGGCTCGAGGAAGCGGTGGCGATCTCCAACCAGACCGTAAAGTCGGACGAGGCCAACTACCGGGAGGCGCTCGCCCTGATCAACGAGGCGCGCGCGGGCCTTTATCCGACGGTCAACGGCACGGGGTCGGCGACGCGCAACTCGAGTGCCGGCACAACGCTCACTTCCGAGGCCTCGGGAACGTGGACGCTCGACATATGGGGCCAGGTGCGGCGCGAGATCGAGGCGCAAACTGCAGGCGCGGAGGCGACTGCCGGCACGCTCGCCAACGCATTGCTCGCGGAGCAGTCGGCGCTGGCGCTCGCCTATGTTCAGGTGCGGTACTCGGACTCGCTCGAAGACCTGCTGACCCGGACCGTCGAGGAATACAAGCGCTCGCTGACGATCACCCAGAACCAGTATGCCGCCGGCACCGCGGCCAAATCTGACGTCATCACCGCCGAGGCGCAGGTGCTGAATGCCCAGTCGCAACTCATCGCCGCGGGCGTCACGCGCGCGCAGAGCGAGCACGCGGTCGCCGTGCTAATGGGCCGCCCGCCGGCGGGGCTTTCGATCCCGCACGGGCTGCTCGCCACCCGCGTTCCCTCGATTCCGGTCAGCCTGCCCTCGGCGCTGCTGGAGCGACGGCCCGACGTCGCTGCGGCCGAGGAGACGATGCGGCAGGCCAACGCCGAGATCGGCGTCGCCTTCGCCGGTTATTTCCCGGCGGTGTCCATCTCCGGCCTCGTCGGCTATTCTGGCAATCCTTTCGCCGCGCTTTACGGCCCTTCCAATCCGGTCTGGTCGTTTGGCGCCTCGCTGGCTCAACCGCTGTTCAACGGCGGCCTGACCGGCGCGCAGGTCGAGTCGGCGCGCGAAACCTATGACTCGCAGGTCGCGACCTACCGCGAGACTGTGCTCACCGCCATCCAGCAGGTCGAGGACAATCTCGCAGGAATCCGAATTCTGTCGCAGGAGGTCAAGGTGCAGGCGGAGGACGTCCGGATCTCCCGGCAGGCGACCCAGATCGCGCTCAACGAATATCGCGCCGGCACGCAGGCCTTCACGGCCGTGGTCGTCGCCGAGGCCCAGCAGCTCACGGCGGAAGAAGCGCTGCTTGCGACCCAGGCGCAGCTCCAGACCGACGCCGTCAGCCTCATCGTCGCGCTCGGCGGGGGCTGGAGCCAGTCGAAGCTCCCGGACGCCGCAACGGACTCGGCGCTGCCTCCCGCCGCGGCCGCGTCAAACTGACAGGGCGTAACGGCGCGCGACAACGTCCGCGGCGAGCGCGTCGGCAACCGTGAGGACGCCGTTGTTGGCGGCGCGGGCGCTCTTGACCGCCTTGACGAGCGCCTCCGGTCCGTCGAACGGCTCGAGATCGCCCCCGCCGTTGGTCAGCCGCCTGCGCATCGCAGCCTGGGTCTCGTCATCGGCGAAGGCCACGGCCTGCATCAGCGCGACCGCGGGACGGGGAGCGTCCGAACAGCGCGCCAGCCGGTAGGCGTTCAGGAAACGCTTGGCCGCGCGCGGCGAGCCGGCGGCCAACGGGGCGAGGGCGGTGAGCAAGGCCGTCTCCGCGCTCGACAGCGGTTCGGCGAGCGCAGCCGATACCGCCGGGTCGAAGGACGGCGATGTCGGCTGTCCGTCGGTCGCGAGCAGGCGTGCGACCAGCCGCTCGCCGTCGACTCCCGCCCGGCTCGGCAGATTGACGACGACCTGCAGCCACTTGTCGAGGCGACGGCGGGCCTCGACGGGACCGCCGAGCGAATCGACAAGCGGCGCCGGATCGAGCGCCAGGACGCCGACTGCGCCCGAGCCGATCGCGCTCTGGGCTGCGTCGAGCCACGCAATCGCCGCCGCGGGCGGCAGCGCGTCGAGATTGTCGACGACAAAGACGAGCCGCTCCGGCGCGCCGGTCGACGGACCCTGGGTCACGCGCTCGCCGAGCGCGGCGAGGAACCCCCGCGCCGCCGCCGCGTGGCTGTGGGTCGCGTCGAGAAAATCCGGCCCTGGCGCGCGCGTCTGCGCCTTGCCTCCGGCGCGGCGTGCGGCCGCCTCGGCGCGCTTGGCCGCCGCGTCGGCGTCGGCGGAGAGCGCCGAGACCCGCTGGTTGAGCCGCCCGATGCGGTTGTCGAGGTCACGCCGGCGCTCGCGGACATCGAGGTTGAGGAGTTGCGCGCCGCGCAGCAAGAGACTGGCAAAGCCGATCGCCCGCCATAGGTTCAGCGCCAGAGCGAGGGCCCCGATAATGTAGAGGACCTTGGCGGCCGTCTCGAACCAGGCGCTGTGGGTCGACACCCAGTCCGTAGCTTTGGCCGCCGAGTCGGTGACGTAGGTCCCGGCCGCGCTCGGGACCTGGACCGCGCCCAACGCTTGCGGGCTGTGCGCCATATGGATCACGAACCCGAGCACGAATGCCGCGATCGCCCAGAAAAGCAGACGCCGCTGCCCGGGGTAGCCCCAGATCGAGCGCAGAGCGACGCCGATCCGCCCGCCCACTCCCATGCTGCCCATGTCGCGGACGAGGTCGCGATAGCTTGCGCCGGCGTCGGCGCCGGCGAGGTCGAACCGGCGCAGACGCGCGTCGATCGTGCCGCGACGCCCGCGGGCGAAGACGTCGACGCGCGAGCCGGGGGTTTCGAACAGGAGCGCGTCGGACAGACGGGCGCTGCGCGCCTCGATTTCGTCGCGCTGGGCGCGCTCGGCCTCGAGGCGGCGAACGATCTCGTCGTGGCGATCGGACGCCGTCTTCGCCGCCCGCAGCGGATCGCCGCCGGCGTGGGCCGACTCGTCGAGCAGAGCCGAGTAGTCGACGCCGCCCGGTTCGCGATCGAGCGCCGCATAGGCCGCGCTGGCCAGCGCGACCGGCGGTTCAGCGGCATTGGCGGCGTCGACGCGCGCGACGACGACCTGGGCGAGCGCGCCCGTTGTCCCCGCGAGCTTTTCGACGGCCTGCGCGAGGCGCTTCAAAGCAAAGCTCTTGCCCGTCCCGGCCGGGCCCACGATCGCGGCGAGGAACGGAGTCTGGACCTGGCTCGTCACGCAAAGCTGCGCCAGCGGCTGAACGATCCGCCCAGCGTCGAGTACGTCCGCGCCATCTGCAGCGTCAGACAGGAAGATCGGATCGGTCGACCGTTCGATGTGGGGCGGAGCGACCTCAACGGGCGGAGCCGCCGGGACGGACGTCTGCGGAACCGTCGTTCTGGCCGGCGCGCCGTCGCCGATGAGACGGACCCTGGCTTTTTCGCTGATCTCCGACAATCGACTCTCCTCAACCCCTTCGCGCCCCGGACGGCCGCGCCGCACGCCTGTCTCGATTTGCTTGCGAGTACCGAGCGCCAACCCGTTCGCGAGTCAAGCGTTATTCGGTGAACCGCCCTTTGAGCGCCCTCCTTCGACAATTTCGCGACCGAAGGCCCTGTCCGCATTCAAAGGCCAGGTTTGTCAGGCGTCTGTAAACGTTACCAATGATGGCGGCGGCTGCGGTCTTCGTGGTCGCGCATGGAGCGCGAACACGAAATCATGATATGGCGCGCCGAAATCTCTCGATGGAGTCCGAACGTGTTCTCTTTCGCCCCGCCGACGCCCGAGTCCGCTCCGATCTGGTTCGTCGCTGCGGACGGATGGGAGGCCGTGAAGGCCTCCATCGGCGTCCCCGCCGTGGCCTTTGCCGAACGGTGCGGCTTCAAACCGAAGCCGGGTCGGCTGCAACTCGTTCCCGGCGAAGGGGGCGCGCTGGCAGGCGTCCTGTTCGGCGTCGATGCGCCGGACGCTCCTGGGCGGGATCCGTTCGCCCCCGGCAAGCTCGCGACGAGCCTGCCCGAGGGCGTCTATCATGTCGCCAATCCCCCGGCGGACGTCGGCCTTGCCGCGCTCGGCTTCCTGCTTGCGCTTTACCGCTACGACCGCTTCAAGGCCGAACCGACCCAGAAGCCGCGGCTCGTCGCTCCCGCGGGCGTTGACGCCGACAGGATCGAGAGGATCGCTGCGGCGGTCGCATTCGGCCGCGACCTCGTCAACGCGCCGGCCAACGTTCTCGGCCCTGACGCGCTCGAGCATGCGGCGGTGAAGCTCGCCGGGCATTTCGACGCCGCCGTCCGGATGGTGCGGGGCGAGGAACTGCTCGGAGCCAACTTTCCGCTCATTCACGCGGTCGGCAGGGCCGCGGCCGAATCGCCGCGGATCGTCGATTTCGTATGGGGGCGCGACGACGCGCCCAAGGTCACGCTCATCGGCAAGGGCGTCACCTTCGATAGCGGCGGCCTGGACATCAAGCCGGCCTCCGGCATGGAGCTGATGAAGAAGGACATGGGCGGCGCGGCAACGGCCCTCACGCTTGCGCGGCTCGTCATGGAGACCGGGCTCGACGTCCGGCTTCGGGTGATCACGCCGATCGTCGAGAACGCCATCTCGGGGCCGGCGATGCGGCCGGGCGACGTGATCGTGAGCCGCAAGGGGCTCACGGTCGAGATCGGCAACACCGACGCGGAAGGGCGGCTGATTCTCGCCGACGCGCTGGCGCTCGCCGACGAGGACGCCCCGGAGCTTCTGATCGATTTCGCCACGCTCACCGGGGCGGCGCGTGTCGCGCTCGGCCCCGACCTGCCGCCCTTCTACACCGACGACGACGCGCTTGCCGCCGCCATCGCCGAGCACGCCGTCCGCGCCCGCGATCCGTTGTGGCGGATGCCGCTATGGCGCGCTTATGGCGCGATGATCGACGGGACGGTCAGCGACGTCAGCAATTCGGGGACCGGGGCCGGCATGGCGGGCTCGATCACGGCCGCGCTGTTCCTGAAGCGCTTTGTCGAGAAGGCGAAGTCGTGGGTCCATTTCGACGTTTACGCCTGGAACCCGAAGGCCCGCGCCCACGGGCCGGCGGGCGGCGAGATCCAGGCGGCGCGGGCCCTGTTCGACCTCCTGACCGAGCGCTATCCGAAGCGGTGAGCAAAAGGCGGGCTCGGCGCCCTGATCGGCAAGGCTGATGCGGTCACAGATAGCCGCATTGACGGATACACGTGGCGTTCCTGGGACACAGGGTGTCGGATCGCCCGCCTGTCGAGCCGGTCGACTGCACGCCGCTGGCGCGGAGAAATTTGGATTTCCTCAGGCCTCCGCGGGGACAGGCGCCGGCTCCGCGAATCTTTGCATTTTTGACGGTTGGATTTTCTTGGAATTCCTTGGATTCTCTCGACCGAAATGAGCCTTTTCAATGGGTTACGCGCGAAGCCGCGCGAATTTTATTTGTCATGCGGCCCATTCCCGGGCGAAAGGCTGCGTCCCGTCCGGGACGGTGGATCCGCTTGCGCTTCGTCTGATGTTCGCATGAAGGGATCATACTGGGTTTTCTGCTTTTCCGCAAGAAAAAGTCGCCATTCTCCCTTCATGCGAGCGGAGCGGCCCGATTCCCTCGGGCTTCAGCTCCTCAGCCGCATGAAAAAGTCGATCATTCGCCCCGCCATCGCCGAATAGGGCGGCTGCACCATCATCTGGACCGAGGACACGGGCCCCTGCTGGAACACGGGCCTGAGCTTGGAGAAGGTCTCGAAGCCCTCGCGGCCGTGATAGTGCCCCATGCCGCTTCCGCCGACGCCGCCAAACGGCAGGTCGTGCTGGACGACGTGCAGGATCGCCTCGTTGACCGAGACGCCGCCCGACAGGACGCGGGATATGTAGAAATCCCGGGTCGCCCGGTCGTGCGTGAACGGGTAGAGGCCGAGCGGGCGGTCGCCGGCGTTGATCGCGTCGGCGACCTCCTCACGGCTGTCGTAGGGGCGCACCGCCAAAATCGGCCCAAAAATCTCGCGCCGCATGACTTCCATGTCGGGCGTCGGATTGAGGACGATGTGAGGGGCGAACTTGCGCTTCGCCGCGTCTGGCGTCTGGCCTTGGGCCAGATTGACGAGCGTCGCGCCCTTGGCGCGCGCGTCCTCAAGCGTCGCCGTCAGGCGGCTGTAAGCGCGCTGATCGATGATGGAGGTGAAGTCGGGGCCGTTGATGTCCGGGTAGCGTTTGGCGAACAGGCGCTTGCAACGGTCCACGAACTCCGGCTCCTTGCCTCGCGGCAGGAAGACATAATCGACCGCAAGACAGGTCTGGCCGGCGTTGAAGCACTTGGCCCACAGGATGCGCTCTGCCGCCGTCTTGATCGGAAAGTCGGGGGCGACGATCGCCGGGGATTTGCCGCCGAGCTCGAGCGTCACGGGGGTGAGGTTGCGGGCCGCGTTGGCCATCACCGCCCGCCCGGTCGCGCCCGACCCGGTGAAGATCAGGTGGTCGAACGGCAACGAGGAGAAGGCGGGCCCGCGGCCGCCGCCGTCGTCGAAAAAGGCGAGTTTGTCCTCCGGAAAATATTTCGGCGACAGCTCGATCAGGAGCTCCGCCAGACGCCGCGAATTCTCCGACATCTTCACCATCGCCCGGTTGCCTGCGGCGAAAATGCTGATCAGCGGCCCGAAGCTCAGCATCAGCGGATAGTTCCACGGCACGATCACGCCGACGACGCCGAGCGGCTGCGGAATGAGGCGGTTCCGCGCGCCCGCGAAGGTCAAGAGGTCGACCGCGCGGCGCTGAGGCCGCATCCAGTCCTTCAGGCGCCTGGCCGCGTCGTGCGCGGAGTCGATCACGTAAAAGATTTCAGCGAATTTCGTCTCGAACGCGCTGCGATTGCCGTAGTCGGCGTTGATCGCGGCGGTGATCGCGGCCTGGTTTTCCTTGACCAGCCGGGCGAGCCCCTTCAGGTCGGCGATGCGCTCGGCGTCGGTCGGCTCCGGCGCCTTCCGATAGGCGGCGCGCTGGGCGTCGAAGCATGTCTGGAACTCGGCCGGGATGGCGACATCGGCGGGAGGAAAAGCGGGCGCGTTCATGGGCTTTGCCTTCTTCGTGGGCGCAGCGCCGCGCCGCCCGGGACGGGCGATCGGGCGCGCCAGAACCCAAATTTAAGACGTGAGTCGACGCCGTCAATGCGGCGCCGAGCATTCGCGGCCGCTATTCCAATTCTTGCGGCGCAACAGGAGCGGGGCCTATAGAGTTGTTCAACCTGCCGCCTCCCGTGGCGCCCCTCACGAAGGTCTCCATGTCGACCGTCGACGTCAAGCCCAGCAACCGCAAGCCCGGGGCCAAGCCCGAGGCGGCGAGCGAGCCGTTCAAGCGGGCGGTCGCATCCTGCACCCGGGCGCTCGCCCGGCACCCCGAGCTTGAAGTCACCTTCTCCGCCGACAAGCCGGCGCTGCTCACCGGCCCCGAGGGCGCCAAGGCGCGGCTGCCCGAGCCGCCGCGCAGGGCCACTCCGCGCGAGGCGGCGATCTTGCGCGGGGTCGCCGATTCCTTCGCCCTCCGGGTCGCCTGCCACAACGAGACCGTCCATCGCCGGCTCGCGCCGCAGAATCCCCCGGCGCGCGCGCTGTTCGACGCGGTTGAGCAGGCGCGCGTCGAGGCGATCGGCGCCCGGCGCATGGAGGGCGTGGCGGCGAACCTGACCGCCATGCTCGACGACCGCTATCACAAGAGCCCCTTCGCCGAGGCGCGCAACCGCGACGAGGCGCCGCTCGAGGAGGCGGTGGCGATGATGGCGCGCGAGCGCCTGACGGGCCTCAGGCCGCCCGCGGGGGCCGAGGGGCTGACCGACCTGTGGCGCGGCTTCGTGGAGGAAAAGGCCGGGGCCGACCTCGACAAGCTCGGCAACGCCATCCTGGACCAGCGCGCCTACGCGAGGCTCATGCAGAAGCTGCTGACGTCGCTCGGCCTGACCAACGATGCGGAGGCTGAGCCCGACGAGCAGCCGGACGAACAGGAAAACCCGCCGCCAGAGGAGCCCGAAGACGCGCAAGGCGAGGGCGAGGAGAGCCAGTCGCAGGACTCGATGCAGCGCGAGGCGGCCGACGACACGACCGACGACGCCGACGAAGGGACCATGGACACGGTCGAGGCGCCGTCGTCGGAACTCGACGACGAGGGCGAGGCAGGCGACGCGGAGGAGGCCGCCGAGAACCGCCCACAGCAGCCACAGTCGCAGGAGCGCCGGACCACGGAATACAAGGCCTACACGACCAAGTTCGACGAGGTCGTCGAGGCCGACGAACTTTGCGACCCCGACGAACTGCAACGCCTGCGCGAATATCTCGACAAGCAGTTGCTGAACCTGTCGTCGGTCGTGGCGCGGCTCGCCAACCGGTTGCAGCGCCGCCTGATGGCGCAGCAGAATCGCTCCTGGGACTTCGACCTCGAAGAGGGCACGCTCGACTCCGCGCGCCTGACGCGCGTCATCATCGATCCCCAGCAGCCTCTGTCCTTCAAGCAGGAGAAGGACATGGAGTTCCGCGACACAGTGGTGTCGCTGCTCATCGACAATTCCGGCTCGATGCGGGGCCGGCCGATCACGGTGGCCGCCACCTGCGCCGACATTCTCGCCCGCACGCTCGAACGTTGCGGGGTCAAGGTCGAGATCCTCGGCTTCACCACCCGCGCCTGGAAGGGCGGGCAGTCGCGCGAGGCCTGGCTGCAGGCCGGCAAGCCGCCGAACCCCGGCCGGCTCAACGACCTGCGCCACCTGGTCTACAAGTCCGCCGACGCGCCCTGGCGGCGGGCGCGGAAAAACCTCGGCCTCATGATGCGCGAGGGCCTGCTCAAGGAGAACATCGACGGCGAGGCGCTAGCGTGGGCGCACGAGCGGTTGCTCGGGCGGCCGGAGCAGCGCAAGATCCTGATGATGATCTCGGACGGCGCGCCGGTCGACGATTCGACCCTCTCGGTCAATCCCGGCAACTATCTCGAGCGGCATCTGCGGTACGTGATCGAGGAGATCGAGACCCGCTCGCCGGTGGAGCTCATCGCCATCGGCATCGGCCACGACGTGACGCGCTACTACCGTCGCGCGGTCACGATCGTCGACGCCGAGGAACTCGGCGGCGCGATGACGGAGAAGCTTGCGGAACTGTTCGACGAGAAGGCCGCGCCGGCCAAGCCCGTCCGGACCGCGCCCTCGCGGCGCAAGGCGGGGTTCGGCCTCAGCGTCACGCCCTGACGCCGCAAGGCTCCGCCGCGCCTTTCCGAGCGCGGTCGCTCGGCCGGCTGAGGCGACGTCAGGGCGGAAACCGCGTCCAGTCGGGATAATCCTCGATCGAGGCGTCGGCGTCGATCCGGATGGGCCGCTCGGACGGCGGCGCGCCGGGCTCCTCGGCGCGCATCCGGCCCTTCCGGTCGACGACTCCGACCTTTCCGGCCGGGATGGCGACCATCCGGCCGTCCGTCCCGGCGAGACCCGCGGCGTCGCTCGGGATATCGACCATGCGGCCGTCGCGCCCCTGCATACCCGTCGACCCGGCCGGGATGGGAACCATCCGTCCGTCGGACCCTTCGAGCCCGATTGAGCCCGACGGAATAGCGACCATGCGTCCGTCGCGTCCCTGCAAGCCGAAGGCGCCGGCGGGAACGGCGACGATCCGCCCGTCCCGACCTTCCATTCCGACCGCCCCGTCCGGGATCATGACCCTGTAGCCGTCGCGTCCCACCAGTTCGACCGGCATCGTCGATCTCCTCGATCAGCAGAGCTCCCCGCCCCGCATTATCCGGCGGCCGAACGGCGCGCGCAATCCCACATGGCGCAGCGTCCTTTGGCAGGGACGCGGACGGCGCCGTCGCCTATTGCGCCTCGGCGCCGATCGCCGCGAGCGCGGCCCGCGCGCACTCCATGTCCTGCGTGTAGTGGCCGCCGCTGACGCCGATTGCGCCGATCACCTCGCCCATGATCACAATCGGGAAGCCGCCGCCGAACACGATGAGGCGCGGCGTGTGGGTGATGCCGTGTAGGAGCGGCGGGTCGTCCTTGATGAAGTCGAACCACGCGTGCGTCGCCATCGAGAACGAGGCGGCGGTGTAGGCCTTGTCCTGGGAAATCTGGATCGAGAGCTTGGGCGCGCCGTCCATGCGATGGAACGCCTTCAGGTCTCCGCTCTCGTCCGAGACGGCGATGCACATGCGCAGATTGAGTTCCACAGCTTTGTTCGCAGCCGCCGAAACGGCTTTCTCCGCCATCTCGGCGTCGATGCTGTGCTTGACGATGGTCATGGGGCTCCTCCGTCGGATCACGTTCAGCAGCGTCCGGTTCTTCGGACGCGCACGCGCCGGCAGCATGACGCCAGCGCTCAACAGCGTCAACGCGCCGCGGCGCTCAACTCGCAAACGCCATCAGTCCGCCCAGTGCGGCCACGACCAGCGCCAGAACGGCCGACAGGATAACTTCCGCATAACTTCCGCGCCCGCGCCCGCGCGAGGGTGGACTTCCGGATCGGCCAGGAGGCGCTCGGTCCGCACAAATCGGAAGGCCGCTACGACAAGCACAGCGATCCCCGCGACGATCAGGGACAGGCCTTCGTAGTGGGTCGACGGTCCCGCCAGCCGTTCGAGCTGGAGCCGACGCGCCGGATCGAGGGCGGCCGTGTTCGCCAGCGAGAGCAGGAAGAGATTGAACCGCTCGATGACGAACCCGAAGGCGATGACCGCAACGCCCGTCCGCACCCAGGCGAGGAACGTGCGCTCATTCGCGGCGTGGTCGGAATAGCCCTCGATCATGAGAGTCTCCTTTCGGTCGGTCGGCGCGGCGGCCGCGATCGCGCTCGGAGCGCCGCCCATCTTGCGTGACCTCTCGCCGACTGGAAAGCCTGCGCGGGACCGAGGCTTGCGGGCTGCCGGGGCGCCGGCGGGATGCTAAGCTCCAGGCCAGGGCGCGCCCAAACCCGGCGCCGGCCGAACGCGCGGACGCCGATGAAGACAGGGTGATCGTCATGTCGAATCTTCGAGACATCCTCAATGCGCGCCCCAAGGACCGCGTGATCGCCGCCCCCGGCGTCTTCGACATGGTGTCGCTGCGCATGGCGGCGCGGACGGGCTTCGAGGCGCTCTACATGACGGGCTACGGGACCGTCGCCTCGCATCTCGGTCTGCCGGACGCGGGGCTCGCCAGTTATTCCGACATGGTTGCGCGCGTCGAGGCGATGGCGCGGATGGCGGGCGCGCCGCTGATCGCCGACGGCGACACGGGCTACGGGGGCCTCCTCAACGTGCGCCATGCCGTGCAGGGCTACGAGCGGGCCGGCGCCGCCGCGATCCAGCTCGAGGACCAGGAGTTCCCCAAGAAATGCGGGCATACCCAGGGCCGGCGGGTGATCGCCGCCGAGGACATGGCTCGCAAGATCCGCGTCGCGGCCGAGGCCCGGACAAGCCCGGATTTCCTGATCGTGGCCCGCACCGACGCGCGCTCCTCGCTCGGGCTCGCCGAGGCGATCCGGCGCGCGCGGCTCTACGCGGAGGCGGGGGCGGACGTCCTGTTCGTCGAGTCGCCGGAGAGCGAGGACGAGATGGCGGCGATCGGCCGCGAACTCGGCGATACGCCGCTCCTCGCCAACATGGTCGAGGGCGGCCGCACGCCGATGCTCACCAACGCCCGCCTCGCCGAGCTTGGCTACGCGATCGCCATCTACCCCGTCGCCGGGCTCCTCGCCGCAGCGGCGGCGCTGGAGACGGTCTACAAACGGATCCGCGACACAGGCTCCTCGCTCGGCGCCAAAACCCCGCTCTATCCGTTCGCCGAGATGAACCGGCTGATGGGCTTCGAGGACGTGTGGCGGTTCGATGCGGAACATGCGGAGATGTGAGCGCCGGTCGGCGCGTCGGGCCATCGTCCTCGTGAGGAGCCCGAAGGGCGACGTGGCGATCCCGAGATGAAGGGCGGGCAGCCGCCACGCGTCCAATCGACAGCCCCGGTCCGCGGGAGTAGGCTCACGCCCATGCCGACGCGACGGTCCCTGCACGACAGCGATTTTTACGCCTGGAGCCTCGAACAGGCGGCGCTGCTGCGCGCCGGGCGCGTGGCGGAAGCCGACCTCGCCGCGATCGCCGAGGAAATCGAGAGCATGGGCAAGACCGAGAAGCGCGAACTCGTCAGCCGCCTCACGGTGCTCCTGCTGCACTTGCTCAAATGGCCGTATCAACCGGCTGGCCGCGGCAATTCCTGGCGGCTGTCGATCGCCAACGCGCGCGACGAGATTTCTGACCTCATCGACGACAACCCGAGCCTGAAGGCTGTCCTCGACGACGTCATGGCCTCCGCCTACCGCTACGCCCGCCGCAAGGCGGCGATCGAGACGGAGATGGGCGAGGAGGCGTTTCCGGCGCTGTGTCCGTGGCGTTTTGGGGAGGCGATGGACGAGGGCTTCTGGCCGGACTGAGGGACCGTTCTACGACTTCGCCGCGCCTCATTCGGGCCAGAAGTCGGCGTCCACCGCCAACTCCATTGTCCACGGGCAGGACTCCGGCAGCTCCTCCTCGGGCAGTCCCGTCTCCTTGCTTGCCTGGGCGACCGCGTCGAGCCAGACGCCCTCCTGCCAATCCCGATCGCGCATGACGGTCTTCAGGCTCGGCGTCTCCTTGAGCGCGAGCGTGATCCGTTTGCGCTGATGGCTGATCGTCGCACGCCGGCTGTTGGTCCGGTTCTCCTGCTGGCGGCTCCACTTGAGGAGACGCGCCAGCAGCACGGCCATGCGATTGGCCAACTCGCGCTTTTCGCTCTTGCCCACGTCTTCGATCTCGTCGGCCAGATGTTCAATGTCGAGTTCGGCGAAACGGCCGGCGCGCAGGAGGCGCGCCTGCTCCTGCGACCAGAGCAGCACGTCCTTGTCGTAGCGCGCCGCCGTCGCCCTCATGCCGGTCGATCGCGGCCTGCGCGGGGAAACGGTCGTGGCTTTGTTGAGTCTCATCGCGATGCTCTCGGCGCCCGTGACCTGAAACAGCGGTCGCTGACTCTGGCCGCGGCTCCGCGCACTGTGCCGGAGTGTCAAGGCAAAGTAGAAATGTCCCCTTCTCTGGCAAGGTTGAAATGTCCCCCTTCTGGGAGCGATGAGGGGGTTGAGTGGGGGTGGATAACGGCTTGGCGAAGCGCGCCCCCC
>Ga0074045_10002181_pt1 | contig 18322 bp, 14 predicted proteins | sample BogForMeECP23OM2_FD_94442 | JGI IMG/M metagenome (GOLD analysis project Ga0074045, IMG submission 94442) | Bog forest soil microbial communities from Calvert Island, British Columbia, Canada - Bog Forest MetaG ECP23OM2 | ecosystem: Environmental > Terrestrial > Soil > Wetlands ...
CCCGTGCTCGACGAGCCGCGTCTGAACGCGCTCGCGGTGCGCTTCCGCGGCGTGATCGAGCAGACCCCGCCGATTTTTTCCGCGCTCAAGCGCGACGGCGTACCGCTCTACAAGCTCGCGCGCCGGGGCGACGATGTAGCCCCGCCCCCGCCCCGCCAGGTCGAAATCAAGCGGCTCGAGCTCTCCGCCGAAGGACCCGACGCGATCCGCTTCGTCGTGGTCTGCTCGCCCGGGATGTACGTGCGGTCGCTCGCGCGCGATCTCGGCGTGGCGCTGGAGAGTGCGGCCCACCTGTCAGCCCTGCGGCGGCTCCGCAACGGCGCCTTTAGCGCCGATCACGCCGTGCCGCTGGCGACCGCGCTCGAGCAACTGGAACGCGGTGAATGTGGCGCACTGATCGGACTGCGCGCGGCGCTGCCCGACCTTCCCGAGGTCGAGCTGGACGCAACGCTCGAACGCCGCCTGCGCAACGGCGACGCGCACGCGCTCGACGGTCTGAATCCCCGCGAGGCTGGCCGTTTCAAGGTGATTGCGCGCGGCGAACTGGCCGCGATCGCGGAGCCAACCTCGCGAGTCACCGCCGCGATCATCCGGATTTTCAATGTGGCGTAGTCGTATTTTCAACGCCGCGTAGTCGTATTTTCAACGCCGCGTGGGCGGATTTTCAACGTCGCGGAGAGTCGCTGATGCGCGGGGTGGTGCGACCCAGATGGTCCGTCGGGCGCCACCGCAGGACGACGACTTCCTCGCGCAGTGTTGCGCGTGTTGCGGTCGCGAGGCGGGTGCGGAACAGGTCGATACTCTCGACCTCGTAATCTAGCCCGCGCGCGAGGTCCGCGAGAATCGCGCCCGTCCGAATCATCACGCGCAGATAGGACGCCTGATCGCCGACCACGTAGGCAAGGCGTGCGCCAGGCCGGAGGATAGTGCGCAGGCTCGCCAGATGCCGCGCCATCCCGCCGAAATAGAGCCGCGTGACCCGAGCGTACATCCGCTCAAAGCCCGAAGTTTTCCCCAATTCGATCCGTCGCCGCTCGATCTCATCAGCGATCCGCTGAATCTCAACATGATTGACGACCAGCTGGTCGTCGGTGTCAACGGTGTAGACGCTGCGCGTATTGGATCGGACCAGCTCCTGTTTCAGCGCGCGCAGCTCGGCCTTGTTATGAATGAACCCGAGGATCACCGATTCGAGCCGGGTCGTCCGCGTGTAATCCTTTTCGTTCGGATAGGGCGGCGAGGTGATAACGGCGTCGATCGAAGCCGGGGCGATCACTTCGGTTAGATGGCGTGCGTCGGTCAGATGGACCACGGCCGGGGTCGACAATTGATCGCCGAGTTGCCGCAGATCCCTGGTGATGGACCGTACTGCTTTGATCCATGGCGCGATTACGGGCGCGTCTACCCTGGGCGGGCCGACGCCGACCTCCGGCCCGAACTGCAGATTGCTCGCCTCCTGAACGATCACCCGCGCGAGCGCCAGCCGCTCATGTCCGCTGAATTCAGGACGCTCCTCAGTGGCAAGCGCTTCGAGCAACACCAAAACTTTATGGAGCGGACGCGCGCTGATCGAGTTTTTGAGCAGGATCGCACAGGCTTCCGCGGGCAATTCGCGTAGCGGCCCGGCGACTGGCGCGCCATTTGACGCAAACAGAGGTAGCGGCGCCTCGTCGGCTATACCGTCGTTGCTTAGCCGGGCCGCGGCGCGAGCAGCCACCTCTTCCGCATGGGCAATCAAGCGGTCGGGATTGACGCTCCAGTCAAGCTTGGTCCGACTTGCGAAATGGGCCATCGGATTGCGCTCGATCCCGACGCTCGCGATCCCCAGCTTCTTGCACTCAACCAAAGTCGTGCCGCTGCCGCAAAAGGGGTCGAGGACGCACTGCCCCGCCGTCACTCCAAAGCGGTCGAGGTAGGTGCGGACCAGGTGGGGCGGAAAGGAGAGCACGAAGCGATACCAGTCATGCGCCGCCCGGTCTTCGGGCCGCAGCCGATTATCCTCCGCACCCGCGCACGTGATGTTTTTCACCGTTGCACCGGCGTCGAGACTAAGCGAAGGCCGGAAGCGTGTCGACGCGTACCGATCGATACTTCCACAGGCGCGCCGTACAGCGCCTGCGCTACGCCTCGAGGTTAAGTTTTGGATACTGGTTGTGTGGGTTTCGGGGTGTGGATAAGATTGGGGGACCCCTTCACAACCATGGCAGCCAATCGCGACCGCCTCGCCCTGATCGAAGACATATCCGCGATCGGTGGCGACCCCGCCGGCGATCTGCGCGAAACGCTCGACCGCGTGGTCGGCACGATCGCGCTCCGGATGGAGGTCGAAGTCTGTTCCATCTACCTGTTCGACCCGCAACACGAACGGCTCATCCTGCGCGCGACGCTCGGGCTTGAGCGCGAATCGGTCGGCCGGGTCGGGATGCGGGTGAACGAGGGTCTGGTCGGACTCGCGATCGAGACCGGCGACGCCGTGGTGGTCGAAGACGCCATGAGCCATCCGCGCTACAAATATTTCCCGGAAACGGGCGAAGAGCGTTATCACACGCTGGTCGCCGTGCCGATTGAAGAGGCGCGGCAAAAGCCGCTCGGCGTGCTGACGGTGCAGACCCTGCGGCGGCGCAAGTTCGGCAAACCGGAGACCCGCCTGTTGCGGACGGCCGCCGCGCAACTGGCGCAAATCATGTCGCACTTCCAGTTGCGCGAGACACTGGCGACCAAGGAAAAGGAGCGCGACGAATACCGGCGCCGGATGATCGAGGCGAATCGGCAGCTCAAGGGCTATGAGAAAGTCGGCGGGGCCACGCGGGTCGCCGCACCGGTCAAAATTCGGCGACCGCGCCTGGTCGGCCTGCCGGCGGCGCCGGGCTTCGCGCGCGGAATCGCGCACGTGGTCGGCACCTTTCTCAGCACGATCGATCGCAATCTGCGCGCACCGGACGCCAAGGCGGAACTGCGCCGCTTCGAAGAGGCGCTCGCACGCTCCCGCAGCGAACTGGTCGCGCTGAAGTCGCGGATGGCGTCGCTGATGGGCGAGGAAGAACTCAAGATTTTCGACGGCCATCGGCTGATTCTCGAGGATGAGGAGTTCGTCGCCCGGGTCCGCGACGCGATCGGCGCGGGCTACGCCGCCGAGAGCTCGCTCTTCCGGGTAATCGACGAACTCAGTGCCCGGATGCTGGCGGTGGCGGACACCTATCTCCGCGAACGGGCGACGGATTTCCGCGACGTCGGCCATCGCGTCCTGCGCCATCTGCGCCAGGAGACCGGCAAGGGCGCCTTTTCCAAAGCGACCATCCTGGTGGCCGAAGAGCTGACGCTCTCGCAGATGACCCTGGTGTCACACGAAAATCTGGTCGCGATCGCGCTGCAATCCGGGGGCGTCACTTCGCATGCCGCGCTGCTCGCGCGCGCCTTCGAACTGCCGACCGTGGTCGGCGTCGAGCATCTGATGGAGGCCGTCGGCGAGGGCGACGCGCTCGTGATCGACGGCAACTCGGGGATCGTCTACGTCAATCCCAGCCCCGAGGTCGAACGTGAGTACCAGGTGCTGCACAAGCGCTACGACGCCTTCCGCCGCGAACTGCTGGCGGTGCCCGAGGGCCCGACCGCCACCCGCGACGGCCATCGCGTGCAGATGCTCGCGAATATCGCGCTGCTCCCGGATATCCGGCTCGCGCTACGCTACGGCGCCGAGGGTATCGGGCTCTTGCGTTCCGAGTTTTCGTTCCTCACCTACGAGGACTTCCCCGACGAAGAGCAGCAGCTCATGCTCTACAACCGGATGCTGGAGGCGGTGGACGGCCGCACGGTGACGATCCGCACGCTCGATATCGGCGCGGACAAGTATCCGCCGTACATGCGGGTGCCACGCGAGGACAATCCGTTCCTGGGCTGGCGCTCGATCCGGATTTCGCTCGAGCTCCCCGGTATCTTCAAAGTTCAGTTGCGGGCGATTCTGCGCGCGGCGGCGCGGCACAAGGTGCGCCTGCTGTTCCCGATGATCTCGAGTCTCGAGGAGTTACAGCGCGCGCGCGAGATTCTGGTCGAGGCCCAGGCCGAGCTCTTCAAGGAAGGGCTCGAACATAATCCTGATATTGAACTCGGCATCATGATCGAGGTGCCCTCGGCGGTCTGGCTGGCGCCGCGGCTGATCCGTGAGGTCGATTTCTTCTCGATCGGCACCAACGATTTGATTCAGTATCTGCTCGCCGCCGACCGCAACAATCCTAAGGTGGCCCACCTTTACGAACCGCTCCATCCCGCCGTCCTCTCGGCTGTGGCCGAGCTGGTCAACGTCACGCGCGGCGCCGGCAAGGAGATCTGCATCTGTGGCGAGATGGCCAGTGACCCGATGGCTACGCTGCTGCTGGTCGGGATGGGTTTGGATCAGCTCAGCCTGAGCCCTCTGTTTATCCCGGTGGTCCGGAAACTGGTGCGCGATTCGAGCTACCAGGCTGCCCGTCATATCGCGCGCGACGTACTCCAGATGGCGAGCGTAAAGGAAGTTAAAGGCTACTTAATCGAACGTTATCGCGATTTAGGTTTGATTTCAATCCTCGAGATGTTTCGGTAGGCGAAAGCTCACCTGGTGCGCGCGATTTTCGCGCATGTTGAAACCTTGTTACTTACGTAACTTAATTATTGAGAGGGCTCTTAACCTTTTCTGACCGTTCGGTTAGAGATAAGGAGCAGTGTCTGTGATAAAACGGGTGGGTAGAGGGGTAATCGGATGATCATGCTCGCGACAATCGGCGCTATTCTGCTCGGAGCCGGAGCGTTGCTTTATTACATAATCGGTGGGGCCCGCCATGGCCGCAACGACTCGTCCGCGCTGCTGCAACTGGGCGCGAGCGAAGCGGCGTTGCGGGGCGCCTCGATGCGCCCCGAGCCGTGCCGCACGATCCGCGTCTACTTCATCAAGCCGTCGCGCTATGACGAAGAGGGCTACGTCCAGTTTTTCCGCTATGGCGTGCAACCGAACAATACGCTGACCGTGCTGAAGGCGCTCAACGAGACGTTCAATCGGCATCACGCGGCAAAGCGCAACGTCTATCTCGAAACCGTGATTTGGGACGAAATCTGCGACGGTGTGGTCAGCCCCGAGACGATCGACGCGATCAAAGAGAAGGCGGCCGAAGACGGCGTCGAGTTGCTGATCGGTCTGGCCGGCGTGCAGTCGAACCAGTATCCGCGCGGGCGCGACCTTGGCTTGCAGTTCGTCGCCAAGGGCATGACCACGATGATGGGGGGCTTCCATGTCAGCGGCTACCCGGAATCGTGCGAGTTCCTGCACAGTTGCGGAATCACCACGATCGTGGGTGAAGCGGAAAATCTCTGGGGCGGGATCGTCGAGGACTTCCTGCGCGGCGAATTGAAGCTCAACTATTCGGTCACCGAAGGGATCCGCGCCAAGACCGGCCAGGATGATATCATCGTGCCGGTGATCACCGAGTCGCAGTTGCCGATGGTCGATGATCGTTATCTGACGCGCTTTTTCAGCCCGACGCTCACCACGATCGATACTTCACGCGGATGCCCCTTCACCTGCTCTTACTGCAGTGTGAAGAACGTGATGGGCCGCACGATGCGTTCGCGGGAGCCCAACGCGGTCGTGCAATGGGTGCGCGACGCGATCGAGAATCACGGCATCGAATCGCTGTTCCTGGTCGACGACGACTTTTTCCGCAGCCCGCGCTGGGAAGAGATTCTCACCGGCCTGGTCGAGGTGAAGAAGGAATACCCCAAGCTCTCCTTCATGATGCAGGTCGATGTCGACGCGTCGTGCTACGCCAATCTCGAGGAAGGTGAGACGGAGACCGCCAAACATCGCCGCAGCCGCCGTTTCGTCGACCTCGCGGCGCGCGCTGGATGCTACCAGGCTTTCGTTGGTATCGAATCGCTCAGTCCCGAAAATCTGAACTTCGCCACCAAGTACCAGAACACCGACGACCGCCAGCATCGGATGACGCTCGAGGACGCCCGCCATCGGGTGTATAGCAAGTATCGCCGCGTCGTCGAGAACTGGCATAAGGTCGGCGTTTCAGTGCATGCCGGCTACATGCTGGGCTTTCCCTTCGACGGACCGGACTGCGGTCGCGTCGCCGCCGCCACGCTCAAGAAGCTCGGCTTCGACATGGTCTCGTTCTTTATCATGACCCCGCTGCCGGGCACGGAAGACCAGATCCGCTACGTCAAGGACGGCCAGATCCTCGACTGGGACTTCAACAATCTCGATTCGCAGCACGTCACACTCACGCATCCGAAGCTCGACCGCCATGCGTGGCTTGAGGCTTATAAGGATGCGTTCCTGGGTTTCTACACATTACCGCGGCTGGCACGCATAATCCTGACTGCGGCGGGCGGCCGCGGTCTGGCGGCCCAAACGCGCCGGGCCTTGTTGGCGCAATGGGTCTACTACTTCTTCAGCTATCGGCAGGGACGCCATCCGATGGTCGGGGGAGTATGGCAGATTCTGCGGCGTGACGTGCGCCGCAACAATATCATCACCGACGAAGAGGCGCGCCGTTACTACCTCGGCGGTTTGCGCTTCGACGCGATATTGCGCGGCGACGGCGATCGCTTCGCCGGCGCCCCAGCCTGAGCACCAAGCCCTCTCCCTGACCAGGGAGCGGGCTTGGTGGGGCCCCGGGGAGGGAGCGCGCGGGTGAGAGTCTCTATTTTTTCACCCAACTGAGTTGGGCCAAGGATCGTATGACCAGTGAAGCTCAGGTCGACGCACTCGCCGCTCATCTGGTCCGCGGCTTGATTGCGCGCGGCGTGATCAAACCAAAAGCGGACGAAAAGGATCTGCTTGCCTGCGTGGTCGAGTTGATGTCGGCCAATTTCGAGGAAGAAACGCGGATCGACGACGAGGCCGACCGCCAAGCCGAAACCCTCGCGCGGCAGAATCCCGGCGTCGACGCCGGCAAGCTCCGCGCCGGGATCCGGCAGCGGCTCGCCGAGAAAAAAGGCTTCGTGCTTTAGCCATGCGGCTCACCGAAGCCCGAATCCTGTTCCTGGCCCGCGAGGCGCTCACTCGTCTGCGCGACGAGCAACTCGCCGAGATCACGAACTTCCCCCTTGCCTTGCGGGTCGGCCGCGAGTTGGTCGAGCAGTTCGCCGCCCAAGGCGACGCGGTGGACGCCACCGTGCGCCGCAAAATTGCGTCGATCAAGCGTGGCGTGGTCGAAGGCAGCGCCGAGTGGGATATCCTCTATCGCCGCTATCGCGAAGAAGAGCTGCGCAAAAAGGGCCCCAGCCGCTGAGGCTTCCCCGTTCCAGCGCCCGACCTCCCGTCCGCGCCATCGTCCTTTGCTTTTTGCCGATCCTCTGCTAGTCTGCCGTTGGCACTCGCGATTCACGAGTGCCAATTGACAAATCAGGGTTCGTGGTTAAGTTTAAGTAGGGATTCAACCCGCCAATCGAATTTTTCTGAAAAGCAGGAGGCTTGGGGTCCACTCATGGACAAAATCAGACCGCTCGGTGATCGCATTCTCGTGAAGCGCATCAAGGAAGAAGAAAAGACCAAGGGAGGGATTATCATCCCGGACACCGCCAAGGAGAAGCCCCAAGAGGGCAAGGTAGTGGCGGTCGGCAAAGGCAAAAAGACCGATGAAGGCAAGGTCATCGCTTTAGACGTCAAGGCCGGTGATCGGATTCTGTTCGGCAAATATTCGGGCAGCGAGATCAAGCTCGAAGGCGAAGAGCATCTGATCCTGCGTGAGGACGACATTCTCGGCATCCTTGAATAGACGCGGCCGCCATCCCGGCCGAAGTTCTCGCCTGCAAAGGCTGACACCTTCAAATCAAGGCTAAACCCTTAAAATCAGGAGTATCCAACAGCTATGGCTGCAAAAGTGGTCCGCTTTTCCCAAGACGCCCGCGAGAAGATTCTCAGGGGCGTCAATGTTCTGGCCGACGCGGTCACCGTGACCCTGGGCCCCAAAGGACGCAACGTCGTACTCGAGAAGAGCTTCGGCGCGCCGACCGTCACCAAGGACGGCGTGACGGTGGCCAAGGAGATCGAACTCGAAGACAAGTTCGAGAACATGGGCGCCCAGATGGTCAAGGAAGTCGCCTCGAAGACTTCCGACGTCGCCGGTGACGGCACGACGACTGCCACAGTGCTCGCGCGCTCGATCTATACCGAAGGGATCAAAATGGTCGCGGCGGGTCACGATCCGATGTCGATCAAGCGCGGGATCAACCGGGCGGTCGAGGCGATCACAGCCGAGCTCAAGAACCTCTCCAAGCCGACCAAGGATCGCAAAGAGATCGCGCAGGTCGGCACGATTTCCGCCAACAACGATTCCACCATCGGCGATATCATCGCCGAGGCGATGGAGAAGGTTGGCAAAGAAGGCGTCATCACGGTCGAAGAGGCCAAGGGGCTCGACACGACGCTCGAAGTGGTCGAGGGCATGCAGTTCGACCGCGGCTATCTGTCACCCTACTTCGTCACCGATCCGGAGCGGATGGAGGCGAAGATCGATGATGCCTACGTCCTGATCCATGAGAAGAAGATCTCCTCGATGAAGGACCTGCTGCCGATTCTCGAGGCCATCGCCAAGACCGGCAAGCCCTTCATCCTGATTGCCGAGGACGTCGAGGGCGAAGCGCTCGCGACGCTGGTCGTCAACAAGATTCGCGGCACGCTCGCGGCGACGGCCGTCAAAGCCCCGGGCTTCGGCGATCGGCGCAAGGCGATGCTCGAAGATATCGCGATCCTGACGGGCGGCAAGGTGATTGCTGAAGAACTCGGGATCAAGCTCGAAAACATCACCTTGCAAGATCTTGGCCGGGCCAAGCGGATCGTGGTCGACAAGGACAACACCACGATTATCGACGGCGCCGGCAAGAAGGTCGATATCGAAGGCCGCATCAAGCAGATTCGCGCGCAGATCGATGAGACCACCTCGGACTACGATCGTGAGAAGCTGCAGGAGCGGCTCGCCAAGCTGGTCGGCGGCGTCGCGGTGATCCGTGTCGGCGCGGCGACCGAAATGGAAATGAAGGAAAAGAAGGCCCGCGTCGAAGACGCCCTCCATGCGACCCGCGCGGCGGTCGAAGAGGGAGTCGTGCCGGGCGGTGGTGTCGCTCTGATTCGCGCGTCGGCGGTTCTCGAAGGACTCCGCGGTGGTGAGGAAGAGAAGTCCGGCATCAATATCATCAAGCGCGCGATCGAGGATCCGGCCCGCTGGATCGCCAGCAATGCCGGGTGGGAAGGCTCGGTCGTGGTCGACAAGATCCGCAGCAACAAGGGTTCCTTCGGCTTCAACGCGGCCAGCGAAGAATTCGAAGACCTGATGAAGGCCGGCATCATCGATCCGACCAAGGTCGTACGCAGCGCCCTGCAGAACGCCGCCTCGGTAGCGAGCCTGCTCCTGACTACGGAGTGCATGGTGGCCGACAAGCCCGAGGAGAAGGGTGCCGGCGGCGCTGGTGCGCCTCAGGGGATGCCTCCCGGCATGATGTAGGACCGCTCTGGCGGAAACTGGTGACGCGACCTGTGTCGTATCACTGGCAGTAATCGATATGGCGGTGGGAAGCAGCGCAGAGCGGCTCCCACCGCCTTTTTTGTATCGACGATCAAGCGATTGAATCGGCTTGAGGGTTGGGCTCCCGGCGCTTGCCGCGACTCCAGACGCTAGCTGTCTGATTCTTCGGATTCCTGAATCGCGCTCACGTGCAGGGAGCGTAGACGCGAGCTTTTCTTCGCCTGATGGTCCTGCATACGGCGCAAAATATCATCGAGCACCGCGACTGCTTCAAGGATATGCGGCCCCTTGTTAAGCATCACACACTCGGCGCGCTCACCCATCGCGGCGTCGGTGATTTCGGCACGTGACGGCTGACCGGTCTTGGCCAGCGTTTCCAGCACCTGCGTCGCCCAGATCGCTGGCACATGCCCGGCCTCGCAGATCCAGAGGATCTCCTCCTGAACCTCGGCCATCCGCTCATACCCGCATTCCACCGCAAGATCGCCGCGCGCGATCATCACCCCCGCCGGATATTGCCGCATCGCCGCCAACAACAGGTTGGGCAGTTGCTCGAACGCATGCCTCGTCTCGATCTTAAGGACAATTCCGATGTGATCGGCCGCCAGTTCGTGGAGGCGCGCTTGCAGATCGTAGATATCGCGCTCGTGGCGCACGAACGACATCCCGACCAGATCGGCATGGCCGACAATAAAACGCAGATCTTCAAGGTCCTTTGAAGTGATGGGCGGAAGCTCGATTTCCGTATCAGGCAGGTTGATGCCCTTATCGGCGCCGAGCCGGGTGCCCTTCGACCTGGCTTGCACGATCGTGACCCGCAGCGCGTCAGGTTTGACTTCCGCGACGATGCCGCCAATCTTGCCGTCGTCGAACCAGATGCGCTCTCCGGCCCGCACCTGGGAGAAAACCTCGGGCAGCGTGCATGAAATCGCGGCCGGAGCGAGCGGACGGCCGGTGGCGTCAAGCGACGCGGGCCTTCCGGGGACTGGTTCGCGGGTGACCAAAAGCTCGTCGCCTTTTTTGAGCACGATACCTTGTTCCAGATGCGGCAGTGGCCCCGCCTTGGCTTGAGAGCTTGGGACGTCACCCGCCTCCGCGCGCAAAAAAACCGTTTCCGGGGTGACATAGGCGGTCTGGCCGCACTCGGCCCATCGTCCAGCGCCGGCGTTTTCGACGACCTCGAGAACCCGGCGCTTGCCGCGCGCGTCGGAAAAATGGATCCGGTCGCCTGCCTGGACCACTGCCAGCCATTCCGCCGGCATCGGCAATGACACGTCAGCCCCCGCCTGGACCGCGGTCACAGAGTCCTCGGGCATCAACCAGATTCGGGCGGGCTTCGCGACCCGTCCAAGACTGTCACGCTTGGGATGCCATGAGATTACTTGCGGACCCGGACCCATCGGTCCGGTGCGGAGTTTGGGCCCAGCGATATCCATCAGGACGCGGCAGGGAAGGCCGAGTTCAACACGCGCGCGCGCAAGATTTTCGACCATGCGGGCCCAAATGTCGGGTGTGTCATGCGCGCAGTTTATCCGCATGCAATTCATCCCCCGGGCAAGCAGGTCGCGCACCAGCGCGTAGTCCTCAGCCGCGTCCGACGACATTGTGACCATGATCCGGACCCCACGATCGGTCGTCTCGGGACCAAGCAAAGCTTCGGTATGCTCCTTGAGCAGGGCCTTACCCTCATTGAAGCCCGTGCACAGCGTTTGCTCGGCAGGCGCCGGGGACCGCCCGGCAACACCGTGCAGCAGCTTCAGCACCGCGTCGAGCGAATTCAGCACATGCGCTTCAGTTCTGCCCAGCGAGGACAGGCCGAGTTCCGCCAGCTCCTCCTGCAGCAGTCGAATGTCGTGATGCCGCAAGGCGAGATAGTGCAGCAGATTGGCGGCACTCTTGCGCCACGCCGGATGCACGCCCATGAGCCGCTGCTGAGCATCAGATTCTGACGCCATCAACGAGGAGCGAATCACGCCGAGTCTGGCGATAAGGGTTTCGACTGGATGAGGTTCTTGTTTCATGCTCCAAACCTTGGACTCCACCAAAGGGGAAGGCGAGCCTTCGTAGCCCGATCCGGCCAAGTGCACCTTTGATTGTATCCCTGTTCCCCTTTCCGCACAGTTTCCAGCATTATCGGCCTGTGAATTTTCGCTAATTTGCTCACGTCTCGTAGATTCCAGCCCCCGCCGGGCGCATATTGAATTTCGTGCGACGCCCTGCCGCAATGTAACTTCCACGGGCTTTCCTCCAACTACAGGAGAACGCATTTTTATTTGGCCATAGTGGGCCGGCAGCCCGGGTTGTTCGGCCTCGGCCCCAACGCTATCAGTGCGAAATCGCCGCTTGGTGTGAATTAAAAGGAGGAAACGTCATGAACTCGAAATCTCGTGATCTCACTGCGAACGCTCTTGGCTCTCGAGCGCCCGGGGAAAAACTTCGTGCCCGCACCAAGCTTGGAACCATGGGAACAGCCACCGTCGCGCTGCTTTTGGGAATGGTTCAAGCGTCCTTTGCGGCACCGTTGCTTCCGGTTCCGATATCGACCAGCCCATCTAACGGCGACCTCAACCCGTACGGGGTTTTGTTCGTTACTGACGACCTGGGAGGCACGCTCCAGCGCGGCGACATTCTGGTGTCAAACTTTAACAACTCGGCCAACGTCATGTTCCTGGGCACCACCATCGTCGATATTCGTAACGGGGCGCAGACCGCGACTCCTTTTTATACTGCGACGACAGCAGGCGAGGGACTTGGCCTCGCGCTGGGGCAGCTCAAGGATTTCATCATTATCGGCAATGTTCCGACGATAGCGGGACCTACGGCAGGTCCGGGCGCGCTGACGGTGCTGAACAGCAGCGGCGCCGTGGTCAATACGCTGACTGATCCGGCAGCAACTTTTATCGACGGTCCCTGGGGCATGGCAATTAATCAAGATCCCGCAGGTATGGCTGACAAGACGAGCGGAGCCCAAATATTCGTCTCGAACGTGCTCAATGGTACGGTATGGCGTCTTGACGTTTCAGTTAGCGAATCCAAGGGGGTGACGATTAACGACGAGGTTAAAGTCGGGAGCAATTATGCCTTCGAACTCACTTTCCCCACCGTTGTTAATGGGCCTGCCGGGTTGGCCTACGACGCTAAGCACGACACCCTGTACGTCGCCTCCGAGCTCGATAATGAAATCTTCGCGATCACCGATGCCGGCAAGATAGCTACGAATCAGACTACGCCCGGTACCGTGGTCTATAGCGATAACGCTCATCTCTACGGGCCGACAGGCTTGTTGCTGCTTGGCAACGGAGACCTGCTGACGGCCAACGACGACGGGGTTAACACGAATCCTGCTGAGCCCAGCGAATTGGTGGAATTTACTCCAGGAGCGCCGACCGGCACGTTCGTGACACAGCTCTCAATTGATCCCGCCAACGGCGGAGCATTCGCCATAGGGTTGGTCCGGAACCGTGCTCAGACCGTGCTTGGTTATGTGGATGATAACGAGGCGACATTGAGTATTCTGTCGCTCTTCACCGGGTTTTGATTTTTACCCAACGTGTGGTGATTGGCGATTAGACGCTTGACGCCGCCATTTGGTTTCCGCGCAGGTTCGCTCTTCTGTCGCCCGCCATAAGCAGATAGTGCATCGGGGCGCCCCCCCGCCTCGATGCACTCTGCCGGCGGGCGCGGGTCTTGGCATAAGATTTTGACTTGACCCTCGTGAAACTAGAAGCTAGCAGTGAAGAAAGTAATCAGGCGAACGCTGGGGGGGCCAAAGAATTCTTTGGCAGGCAAAGCAAATGATTTACGAAGTACGGTTCACAGACGGCACCGTTGATCAAGTAAGCGCAAGTAGCGCCAGTTCGGCTCGACAACTCGCGGTCATGAAGTTCAAGGAAAAAGTCGTGATGGAAGTCCGCAAGGCCGGCCTCCTCGGGCTGGCGCAGCGGCCAACTCCCAAATATTCCAGCCACAGTTGATCTAGTCCGCGCCCGCCGCGCGGAAACAACCAACGGTCGCTCCTGTAAGCGTCGCGCGGGCGCGGAAAAAATCATACGCTACTTCCCCATTGAAGGCGCGTCTCTATCTTCATGCTATCCTATAATACGGCGTCGGCGCTGACCGACCGGCGATCGTCCGAGGTGGAGACCGAGCTATGAAAAGAGTGGTGATCCTTTGTTTGACGTTGTCATTATTGGGGTCGTTGCCCGCCTTTGCGCAGGCACCCAATCCCGTCGCGGAGCAGAATTGGCAGACGTACTTGTCGAACCATCCGGGTCTCGCCGAGAACCCGCAATTGCTGAACAATCCGACTTATCTCAACGAACATCCGCAATTGGCCAAATGGCTGAAAGACCATCCAGCCGTCGCTCAGCAGGCTCGGGAACAAGGGATGTGGGATCGCAACGGCATGTGGCACAACTCGTCGTGGTGGCATGAGCATAACCCTAACTGGTTGTACCAGCATCATCCCGAATGGGTGGCGAATCATCCGGAGTGGCGTGGACCCAATGACGGCGCGGTGGACGCCCAAAATAACTGGCATAACCGTCAATGGTGGGCGCAAAACCATCCGGAAGTGGTAAAGCAGCAGCATCCGGGCTGGCTCGCGCGCGAGTATGAGAAGCACGAGCATCGGGAAGGCGAGCACCGAAACTACTAGACCCGACGCTCCGGGCGGAGGCGTCAGGGCAGATCCAGCCTGACGCCTCGCCGCCACACAATGGCGATCATTACCTCTGTCGCGCGCGGAAAGCTTCGATCAGCGCGTCCGTCAGGGGCGCCCAGTCACCAACCAGCCCGATATGCGAGCACTCGAAGCAGGTGGCGTCGGGATCGTTGTTGATCGCGACGATAGTCTCGGCCCGCTTGAGCCCGACCGTATGGTTCGGCGCGCCGCGCAACCCGATCGAGAAGTAGAGCCGCGGCGCGATCGCCTTGCCCGTCAGACCCACCTGGAGTTGCCGGGGTAGCCAGCCCTTGTCGGTCACCCGGCGCGACGCGCACATCCCCGCGCCCAGCACGCGCGCAAATTGCTTGGTCTTTTCGATCCCTTCCGGTCCACCGACGCCCATCCCCACGCCCACGATTACCTCGGCGCCGTCGAGCGGTGCGATAGTGTGGTCGACGCTCGAATGCTCCCGCACGAGCCGGCTGAGCGGCCGTCCAAGCTCGACGCGCACCGTTTCGAGTTCGACCACGCGCGCCGGGTTCGGCTCGGCGAGTTCCAGCACGCCCTGCCGCACCGTGGCCATCTGCGGATAAGTCTTCGAGAGAATCGGCGCGATAATATTGCCGCCAAAGGCCGGCTTGAGCGCGACCATGTGACCTTCGTCGTTGAGCTCGAAGCCAACCGCGTCGCCCGTGAGACCCAGCTTGAGCCGCGCGGCGAGCCGCGGACCCCAATCGCGGCCCCGCTCGCTCGCGCACAGCAGGAGCCCCCACGGCGTCCGCTCGCGCACCAGATGGGCCACTGCCTCGGCGGCGGTATCGGGGGAATAATTGCCCAGCGCGGGACTCTCCAGGATGACGACCTCATCAGCGCCGTAGCTCGCGAGGCGTCCCGCGTGCCGGGCTATATTGTACGACAGACCCAGGGCGACCAGCGCGCCGCCCAGCCGTGTCACGAGCGCGTCGGCGGCCGACAGCAGCTCGAGCGTGCCGAGCGTAAGCGCACCCTCCAGATCGGTCTCGACGACCACCCAGACGTCCTTGCCGCGCACCGGTTTGCGCACCCGGGCGGAGACCGGCCGGCGATTGTGGACTCGCGGACGAAGCGCTCCGCGGGCTTCGAGCGCCGCGATTACGTCGGCCGCCGCGCGGCGCGGGTCACTGGCGTCGATCATCTGACACTCGATCTTGCGGGTCGGCTGCGCCTGCACGCCCTGCACCCAGGTGGGCGAGCCCGCGAGCCCGAACACGCCGGCCTCCGTGCTCAGCTCGCCCGCGCGCACAGTCGCGATCGGCTGGACCATCGCGGCTTCGCGCGTCGCGGGACTAATCTTGAGCGGATTGATCAGCCGTTCGGCGCAAGACAGCAGCGCGGGCGTTCGGCATTCGACCTCGTCGAAGCCCTCTTCGCTTTCGCGTTCGGCGACAATCGTGTTGCCTTCGATTTTCAGTTTGCGTACGCCGGTTATCTGCGCGATGCCGAGCAGCTCGGCGATTTCCGGACCGACCTGCCCGGTCTCCGCGTCGAGCGAGTATTTGCCGAGCATGATCAGGTCGAATTGGCCACGTTGCAACCACGCCGCGAGGGCGCGCGCGGTCGCGAGCGTGTCGGAACCGGCGAAGGCTCGATCTTCGAGATGGACGGCATGATCGATCCCCATCCCGAGCGCGTCGATCAGAACCTCGCGCGCCTGTGGCGGGCCCATCGTAACCACCGTGGTCTCCGCGCCCATTTCGTTCTTGAGCAGGACGGCCTGCGCGATCGCGCGCAAGTCATAGGCGCTCATCACGTTAACACCGTCGCGCTTGATCGTTTTGCTGACCGGGTCGAAGTTGGCGTCCTCAATCAGGGGAATCTGCTTGATACAAACCGCAATTTTCAGCACGGAGATAACACCTCGCCGCCCTTAACTAATCAAGCGGGCCGGGCGATGCAAACCGCTCGCATCGCCGCGGCTTAAGCCCGCCGCCACAATCATATACCTTCGCAGTGTGAAGCTGGCTCCGGTTCTGCTCACGCTGGCCATCGTTACTTTACTTGGTGGATGCAACAGTTATGTCCATTCCGCGCGCTCAAGCAGCGGCGGACAGCGGATTGTTTCGCTGGCGCCGTCGGTGACCGAGACGCTCTTTGCCCTGGGCGCGGGCGACGCGGTCGTCGGGGTCTCGCAATACTGTGATTATCCCCCGTCAGTCAGGCAATTGCCCCGGGTCGGCTCGTTTATCACACCGAATATCGAGGCTATCGCGGCGCTGCGCCCGACGCTGGTGGTAGGTCTGGCGACGGCGTCCGACCTTCGCGAAATTCGCGCGCTGCGCGCGATGGGCATCGCCACGCTGATGGTCGACGACGGTTCGGTCGCGGCGATCGAGCGGAGCATCATGGCAATCGGCGATCACATTGGCAGGGCTGGCCGCGCCCACGAGTTGGTCCGCGCTCTGCGCGCGCAGGTCGAGGCCGTGCAACTACGGCTGCGGGATCAGCCGCGGCGGTCGGTACTGATGGTCGTCGGTCATCAGCCGATGGTCGCGGTGGGTCGCGGGACTTTTCTCGACGAGCTTCTGACCCTGGCCGACGCGGCGAATATTGCGGCAGCATCCGATCAAGCCTGGCCGCGCCTGAGCGTCGAATACATTATCGCCAGCCGTCCGGAGGTCATTCTCGACGGACAGATGGGCACCGACCCTTCAACGCCGGGTTCCTTCTGGAGCAAATATCCGACAATTCCCGCCGTGCAAAACCATCGCGTCCTCGGCTACCCCGACGACCCGACGCTTCATCCCGGCCCCCGTATCGGCATAACGCTCGATCAACTCGCGCGCCTGATTCATCCGGCGGCGTTCAGCGCGGGTAATACGCCGGAACGCGCACCATGAACCGGCTCGCCGTCGCCGAGAAAGTCTCGCCGCAAAGCACCGGGCGGCGCCCCGCTCGCGCCGCTCACCTGACCCGCGCCCGCATGGCGATGACGTTGTCGACGCTGGCGGCCGCCCTGGTGGTGATTGCGAGCGTCGCGACGGCCTTCGGCAGCGTGCATATCAGCCTGCTCCGCGCCGTCGCCGACCACGCGAGTCCCGACTACGCAATCCTGATCGGCGTGCGCATCCCGCGGGTCCTGATGGGTGCGGCGGTGGGCGCGGTGCTGGCGGCGGCCGGTGTCGCCTTGCAGGCCTTGGTCCGCAACCCGCTTGCGGAGGGCGGGATACTCGGCATTTCCGGTGGTGGTGCTTTCGGCGCGATCGTCGCGATGGTCCTGTGCTCGCGCCTCCCGGGGGTCGACGAGCTGGTCCCTTTGGCCGCGTTCGCCGCCGCGCTGATCTCGACCGGCGCGGTCTATCGCCTGGCCCAGCTTGAAGGCCGGCTCGAACCCTTCACGCTGCTGCTGGTCGGCGTTATCTTCAACGCTTTCTGGGGGGCCGCGATCATGCTGGTCAACAGCGTGGTCAACTTCTACTTCACTCACAGCATCATTTTTTGGCTGATGGGCAGTTTCGAGGCGCCGACCTATCGCGAAGTCGCGATGGTCGCGACGCTCGGTTGCGCCGGATTCATCTTCCTGATGTGGCACGCCCGCGACATGAATATCCTCAGTCTCGGCGATGGCGAGGCGATTGAACTGGGCGTCGATGTTGACGGCGTGCGCCGGGCGATCTTTATCGCGACGTCGGTCATGATTGGCGCCGCGGTCTCGGTCAGCGGCATCATCTCGTTTGTCGGGCTAATCGTCCCACATGTTCTACGGATTGCTTTTGGCGCCGACCATCGCCTGCTCTTGCCCGCCTCGCTTCTGGCCGGCGCCGCTTTTACGGTCGCCGCCGATCTGCTGGCGAGAACCGCGATCGCGCCCGCTGAACTCCCGGTCGGCGCGATCACCGCGCTGTGCGGCGGTCCTTTCTTCATCTACGTGCTGCGCCGCGAGGGACGCCGCGCGCTCATCCGATGACGGCCGTGAAAACGGGCGCGGAGCTCGCCGTCCGGGTCGTCGACCTGGTTGCCGGCTATGGCGAACAGCCGGTGCTGCATCGTATCGCGCTGACCGTGGCGCCGGGCGAGATGCTGGCGGTCGTGGGGCCCAACGGCGCCGGCAAATCGACGTTGCTGCGCGTGCTGAGCGGCGCCCTCCAGCCGCAGGCGGGAACCGTCGAGCTGTTCGGCC
>Ga0074045_10002182_pt1 | contig 18320 bp, 18 predicted proteins | sample BogForMeECP23OM2_FD_94442 | JGI IMG/M metagenome (GOLD analysis project Ga0074045, IMG submission 94442) | Bog forest soil microbial communities from Calvert Island, British Columbia, Canada - Bog Forest MetaG ECP23OM2 | ecosystem: Environmental > Terrestrial > Soil > Wetlands ...
AAGGTGTGCTGGCAAATCAGAGCCGTTGTCGATTTGAGGCAAATCTCGGCAGGCAGATTTGTGCTACCTTGCTTGGCTCCATTTTGGCTCCAATAAGAAGGGCAAAATCAGGCAGGAAATCAAAGCTATGCCTTGCAGAATCAACAGATAGCTTTGGGTGACTACAGCCCTGAAAAGGCTGGCGTCGGCGGTTCAACTCCGTCCCTGGCCACCATATTTTTCAATGGTTTAGCAAATCGGTCCGAAATTTCACACCTGTGATTTCACACCTGTGGTTGCTTACGGCCTTAAGCAAACGGCTTTCGAACTGACGAGTGGTTAACTTTCCGCATTGCCTGATGTGGCTACTTGACGAACTTGTTTTGGCACCGAGCTTGTGATTACGTCACTGACGGTGCCTCTCCTCTCCTCTTGCAGCATCATTTCAAACTGGGACGTGTTCGTCCCGGTTCTGAGAAAGGCCAGCCACTCTAAGGACTTCGGCGAGATTTTTGAAGGCAGATCCTGCGCCCGTCACAGGAACTGCATTACAAATTGTCTCGATTCTGAATCCTCCAGCTGCTTTGCAGGCAATTCATCTCTGGTCGCGCGAGGCGAACTCACTGATGTCGCCACGAAGATAGTGATCTGCGAAGTGGGAGGCGCGCGCCCCTCTCGACCCACTCGCCGCCCAGAGTGTCCAGAAGGTCTAGCTGTGGCAATTAGGATGGCAAATGTCACTCACCAGTGTGACGAGAATCACCGCAGCAGCCTGTCTTCGCTCGTAGCCTTACATAAAGAGGATCTCCGCTGGGAGTCCCCTCGCCGCAGCCCGACCAGTAAGTAAACACGGTTAGATCCCCATGCCCCGCAAACTCGGCTCGAAGCTGATCCTTTCGCTGACGGTGTTGATGGTAGTCATGAGCAGTGTAACGGGATATTTAAACTTCTGCACCGAAAAGAAGCGCTTGGTAGAGACAATGGTCCTAGGTGCGGATCAGCTTTCGCGCAGTATTACCAGCGCAACCTGGCACGCCATGCACGATGACGACCGCAAGGCGGCATATGACATTATGCGGGTGATCGCAGACAAGCAGGGGGTGGATCGAATCCGGATGTTCAATCGTGACGGAAAGCTCGTGTTCTCGACTGACGCCCATGAGCCGTCAGTCCCTGCCAGCCAGTCCAGCGAGGTGTGCCTGGGTTGTCACAGCAGGGGGCCAGTCCGCGACAAACTGACGGAAGAGGAGCGCGTCCGTTATGCCACGTCCCCGAGCGAGGTTAAGACCATCAACATGGTCACGCCCATCTACAACGAATCGTCGTGTAGTAACGCGAGTTGCCATGCACATCGCGCCTCGACCAAGGTGCTGGGTGTTGTAGATGTGGCATTGCGATTGGACCCGGTTCGGACGCAGACACGCGCCTTGACTCTCCAGGCGATGTTTACAACAACGCTGACAGTAGCCCTTGGAGCAGCATTTGTCATCTTGTTCACGCAGCGTTTCGTGGAGAGACCGATCCAACAGCTAATCGAGGGTACTAAGACGGTCAGCGCCATGGATCTGGACCGGCCCATTGAAATCAGTCGCCGCAGCCAGGAACTCGACGAGTTAGTGGATTCGTTCAATGTGATGCGAGAACGCCTGAAGTCGGCGGTTGCCGAATTGAACGAAATGCAGCAGACATTAGAGAACAAGGTGGAGGAACGTACAGAACGGCTGCAAGCAGCTCAACGCAAACTTGTCCAGTCCGACCGCCTTGCAACTCTCGGCCAACTGGCGGCCAGCGTCGCTCACGAGATCAATAATCCCGTTTCCGGCGTGCTCAACCTCTCCATGCTGCTCGAGCGCTTGATGGCCAATGGACAGTACCCGCCGGGACGCGAGGCGGAATTTCGCAAGTACCTTGGCCTGATCTCGGCAGAAACGGCCCGTGTGGGCCGTATCGTTTCGGATCTGCTCGCATTTTCCCGCGGTTCGAAGCCGCGACGTGCGCCGGCAGATCTGAACAAGCTGGTTCGCACGACACTCAATCTAACCGAACACAAACTTAAACTGGTCAACGCTGAGACTGACTTGCAACTGCAGGACAACCTGCCGCCGGTCGAGTGTGACGCGTCTCAAATACAACAGCTCATCCTAAATCTAGTGTTGAACGGGGCGCAGGCTATGCAATCGCGCGGCGGCGGGAAACTTATGATTCGCACTCGCTTACTACCGGATGGAGAAAACGTGGAACTTTGTGTTCACGATACCGGGGAAGGCATTGCCCCAGAAAATCTGCCCAAAATCTTTGACCCCTTCTTCACCACGAAGGCGGAAGGAAAGGGAGTTGGACTAGGGCTGGCGGTCTTATACGGCATCGTCAAGGCTCACGAGGGCGAAGTCGAGGTGAAGAGCAAGCGGAACGAAGGCACAACCTTCACCGTTAGCCTCCCGCTGAAACCAAGCAGCGTTACCCAGCCTCCAGATCTGCAGGTGCAGGTAGTGTGAATGCCCTTTATGTCGTGGCCATCGGGAGCGTGCCCGAAAGAGCGCTGCAATGGGCGGAGGAAGCGGCCGCCGAGTGGCTTCCGCTTCCCCTTAGGCGCCTGCAGGCTTTGGCGATTCCGGAAACCGCTTATGACACGAAGCGGAGACAGTACCAATCGGTCGAGATCATGAAGATGCTCGCTCAATCCGCTCCGCGCGACGCCATTCGGGTTCTCGGCATCACGGAGGCGGACCTGGCGATCCCCGCGTTGAGCTTCTTGTTTGGACAAGCCCAGCTGAATGGTCCGATCGCCCTAGTCTCGCTGTGCCGACTGCATCAGGAGTTCTACGGACTTCCTGCGGATCTGGACCTGCTGCGCGAGCGCACTGGGAAGGAGGTACTTCACGAACTGGGGCATACCTTCGGACTCACCCATTGTTCGGAGCGGGAGTGCGCGATGAGCCTCGCCACTCACATAGAAGGGGTAGATGCCAAATCCGACCGCTACTGTGCGCGTTGCGGACTGCAACTGGTGGAGCGGTTTGCTTCACTCTAGGAGAATTATGAAGAAAAATTGGCCAATCCTGGTTGTCGACGACGAAGAGGTGATGTGCGAATCCATGGCTGCCTGGCTGCGCGAAGATGGCTACCGCGTCGATACCGCACCTAACGGCCAGAAGGCCTTGGACCTGGCTAAGTCGACGGATTATGTGGTCTGCTTTATCGATCTCAAGATGCCGGGCGGCATGGATGGTATCGAAACGATGATGGAAGTCCGCCGCATTCGACCGGAGGCATCGGTCATCATTATTACCGCCTACGCGACCGTCGACACTGCCATTCAAGCCATGAAGGAGGGAGCGCTGGAATACATAGTCAAACCGTGCAATCCTCAGGAAATATCCATGCTGGTTTCGCGCATCATGAAGTTCAAGAAGCTGGAAAGCGAGAACGCAATTCTGCGCAAGAGACTCACCCGCCAATATCGTCATCATGACATCATCACCAAGAATCCCCGGATGGAAGAGATCCTTGCCCTGACCCAAGAAATTGCCAGTCTTCGCAGCACCGCGCTGATTCGAGGCGAGAGTGGCACGGGCAAAGAACTGGTGGCGAGAGCCATCCACTTCTCCGGCAACCGTTCCGAAAAGCCGTTCGTTGTTGTGAGCTGCGCTGCCTTGACCGAGACTCTGCTGGAGAGCGAGTTGTTTGGTTATGAAAAAGGCGCCTTCACCGGTGCTAACGGACAGGTGAAGGGCAAGTTCGAATTAGCGGACGGAGGCACGATCTTCCTCGATGAAATCGGCGACATCTCACCCAAGCTGCAGGCTGACCTTTTGCGGGTTCTGCAGGAGCGCCGCTTCTACCGAGTGGGAGGAAATCAGGAAGTCGAGGTTGATGTACGCATTATCGCCGCTACCAACAAGAACCTGGCGGAGGAGGTGCGGCAAGGCAGATTCCGGGAGGATCTGTTTTATCGCCTCAACGTGATCGAGATTCCTCTCCCACCGCTAAGAGAGCGCCGCGAGGACATCCCTTTGCTGGCAGAGCACTTCGTTCAGCGCATCTCTTCCGAATTGGACAAAGACGTCGGCGGCATCTCAGCGGCGGCATTAAAGGTACTCATGGCCTACGATTGGCCCGGAAACGTCCGCGAACTGGAGAATGTAATCGAGCGCGCGATCGTGACGTGCCGCAATGGCACGCTGGATGAGCAGGACTTTTCGTGGCTACAGCAGCAATCTCCTTCGACGCAGAATTGGGAAGTTCCGGATGTTCCGCTCGACGAACTCGAACGCCGGGCGATCGTCGCCGCACTGGAGCGAAAACACGGCAATGTCAAAGAGGCGTCGGCCGCGTTGGGGATTGATCGCTCTACGCTCTACGACAAGCTGAAGCGTTACGCGATCGCGCACTAGAGGAAACCTACGAAGCCTGCTCTGGGCTGGTCGAAGAGGCAGCCTTCGCCCTCAACCTTCAAGGAATGTGCCTTCAAGTACGGTGTCCCAATCGGCTTCGGCCATGGCGTCCATCACGCCGTCAATGAGAACCCCGCCGTCTGCCAGGCTGGGCGCAGTATTGGGTGTCCGCAGCTGTAGCTGCAATCGCTCCAGTTCTCGACCTAGCCACCCGTGAACCTCTGGACCTCGAAGAAGGTGACGCAGCGTTGCCGGATCATGCGGGTCCAGCCGCGGACGAATCTTGATGTACCAACCGTCCTTCGGGCTTCCGATAGCCATGACCTTTCCCTCGATGGGAGCGCGAACCTGAATTTCTTTTCCATTCTTCTTCATGCGCCATGCACTTCCGTTGAGCTCGATTTCACTGCCAAGCTCGGGCATCGCGATGGAATCAGGGTTGCCGATCAGATGTTCGGCCAATTCATCAAGGCCGATTGCCAGGGTGCCGTCTTCCTGCGGTTCGACCCACGTATGACCGCGATGATAGAAGCGGTCCTTCGAGTAATTGACCGCCAGATCGCGCGCCGTTCCCGCCGCGGGCAGAACTGCAAGTTCGGAGTATTTGCTGCAGTGACGGCAATCAAAAGCGTTGTCGCAGGTTCTGGAAACGATTCTTCCTGCAAGTTCATGGCGGCAGCGGCGTTCTGATACCGGCAATTCAGCAAAGTCCGATTTCCAGCAGATGTCAGCTGCTGAATGTCTGTGTAGATCATGAGCTGCGCGCCGTGCGGCGGAGACGACCGTGGTCACGATGGTCAACACCACAGCGAAGAATAGCGAAAGAAACACAATGTGATTAACGGTCCAACGAAATCCATCAGTCCACGGAAACATGACTTCTGTCTCCTTTCAGTTGCACAAAGAGCGGCAGGTAGCGATACGACAAGGAGTAGACAATGACTCCATAGGCGATAACGCCCGCGAAGCTGGCCACCTCCTGCCAGCTTGGCGTGTATTGCAAGAACGGATCGAACGCCAGCGTTGGGAGGGCCAGAGTCTGTACGGTAAGACGGAAGCGGTTCAACACAACTCCAGCGCAAGCCAACCCGGCAGCAGTCAGAAGCCATCCGCGCCGTGCCGCCGTTCTGCGATAAGTCAGCAAGAGAGCGGGGATTAATCCGAAGAGTACAATCTCCACGAACAGGAGTGACGTCCCAAATGGTCGGTAGATGTAGAACTGCCACGGCGCAAACCCCAGAGACGGCGATGTGATGTTCAGCCAGATCAACGTGTCAATCGCCTTGGCGATAACATAGATGCCAAGCAGGGCACCGGAGATAAACGCCAGGCGTTGGAACACTTCGCGCGGCACGAGTCGTTTGCCAGCAACCTTCTCGGCGGCCGCAGTCACGAGAATCAAAAAGCTCGGCCCGGACGCGATCGCCGACAATATAAAAAGGAAGAATGTAGAAGGCCAGAGGAAAAACCCTTGCCGGAAGGCGAACGGCCGGCCGCGCAGCACTCCGTAAAGACCGCCCAGTGATCCCTGGTGAAAGAAAGAAAGGAACGCCCCAACTCCTGCGAGCACGGGCATCAGCTTGTGCAGTTGATGTTCGAACACCAGGAACGACGGCAACTTTCGCAGCTGACGGTTTCGCAGCAGGATGGGCAGATATTCGATGCTGAGCACCAGCAAATAGCAGGTGATGCAGAATGTGATCTCGGTGAGCATCGAGTGCGTATTCGGGTACCAGAACGTGAACCATGCTCGCAATGGCTGTCCAACATCAATCATCAGGATGGCAACGGCGCCGCTGTAACAGATGAAGCCGACAACCACGGCGGTGTTCAGTATGGGTCGGAGATCGGTACGCTTCAGAAGGTAGACGAGAAAACCGGTAAAGAACGCGCCCGCCCCCAGTGCGATGATCGACAGATCGAAAAAAATCCACAGGCCGAAGGCGAATCGATTGTCCATGTTTGTCTGGTTCAGCCCGTAGTACAGGCACAAACCGCCCGCGTAAATTCCCACTGCCAGCACAACGACCCAGGGAGCCAGCCAGAGCAAAAATTGCGGCAGCGAAGCTCGCTCGGCGCCTCGTTCGATCCAACGACGATCCGTGAGAACCGTGCTAGCCACGTTTCACCTCCACTTCTGAGACCGACCCTTTCAGAGCCCTCACCCATGCCTCCCCGGACTTGTAATAGACCTTGGGTTCGGTTCCGATCCGCTCCAGAAAGCGGAATGCGTCAGGGGAGTGTGCCTCTCGGGAAACAGGATCATCCTTGTCCGCCAGATTGCCGAACTGAATTGCCGCGGTAGGGCAGGCTTCCACGCAAGCCGGAACATAGTCGGCAGGATCGATCTCCCGCTTTCCCGCGGCAGCGGCCTTTTCCTTGGCGGAATGCAGCCGCGCGTGGCACAGGTTGCACTTCTCCACAACACCGCGCATCCTCACGGCAACTCCCGGATTCAGGCTCTTCTCCATTCCCTGGGGCCAAGCTGGATCCCACCAGTTGAAGTAACGCGCATGATAAGGACACGCCGTCATGCAATACCGGCAGCCCAGACAGCGCTGCGGCATCTGCATCACGATGCCGGTGCCCTTATCCAATTCCACGGCCTGCTGCGGACATACACTCACGCATGGCGTTTCATGCTCGCAATGCATGCACAGGATAGGGATAAATACCTCGCGGCGCGCTTGTCCCTCCATCCCGTTCGAGACTCTCCGCACCAGCATCGGCGTGAGGCCTGTGCGGGAAGTTGCTTGTGGAAGTGGCGGCACGTTGTTCTCAGCCGCGCACGCTACCATGCACGCTCCGCAACCCGTGCAGCGATCCAGATCGATCACCATGCCGTAGCGGGTACTCACGCATTCCTCCTCTCTGGCCCTTCGCGCAGGCTCGATTCCTGGTAGAGTTTCGAGGCCAACGGAGGCAACACAGGCGCTTGCCAAGTTCCCAGCGAGTTGCAAGGGGGGCATTCAGAACGTGGGGCTTGAGGCCATTCGCTGAGTTTGCAACGCAACCCGCCAGGATGCTGCGGCTCGCCCATCCAGACCGCTCCAATCCGGAGCTGCTCTTCCAGCTTCTCGACGGATGGGATCATCGCGACCGGCGTCGTCTCCTGGGCGCATAGCGTTCCTGCGCGCGCGCGAAACAGAGCCTCGCAACGAGTGTGAATGATCTTGTCTACCGGCGTCAGGTCGGGATCGACCCGCCCGAGGAACTGCGCCGCACTCTGCACTCCCGGCGGCGCCTTGACCAGACTGGAAGCTATGGCGTACGTCTCAATCGCTGACGTGGGAGCCGTGGGAATGTCGGTCAGCTCTTCGAGAAAGCCTGGCGCCGGTAGCAACCAATCTGCCTTGCTCGATCCCCCATCCCATGCCGCGAAACGAAAGACCTCGGCATCCGTCCGCGGAACAAAATCCCCGGGCACGCTGGAATCGATCAGCACCGCGCGCACAGAGTCGAGTTCGGATTCGGCGGGCAGATGTGACTTCGCGTGTTTCGACTTCTGCACAATTCCGCCACGTGTCCCGACAGCGCCCAGAAGGACGTTCAATGCGGCAATTGAGGGATTATCATCGCTCGCAATGGCCACCACCGGCGGCCGGCCCACAATCAACCGCGCCAAATCGCGGATCGCATCAGTGCTGAGCCCCGACTGCTCAGCACTCTGAGCAAGTGTTAGCGGGGGCATGGGGCCGCGTGCCTGGACAAGTTGCTCTTCGAGCAGCACGCGCGCAATCCCTGCGGCCAACGCCGTCTCTCCGCCCGGATGAATTGCTGACCTTTGCCATGCTCGGGCCGCAGTACGAGATAACGACGGCTCGATTTGAATCAGCCGCAGGTCCGGGTCTGCCGAACCCACCGCCCGCTCTGCCCACAATCGAGTGAACTGTCCGGGGGTACCCCAGCCATCCAGCAACGGCGCGCCAAAGCTTACGATGGTCCTGACGTTCTCAAGATCGTAGCCCAATGCGGCTGCAGGGACGCCGCTCCAGGTTTCATACGGCGTCAGGGCTTGAGCCTCTGGCCCCGATACAACGCGATAGCTGCCGCGTTGCTTCTCAGCAAAGGCCTCGAACAGCGACGAAGCTGCGTGCCCTGGATACCCGTCAACAATGACAACTGGTCCCTCAGTGCATGCCTTGGCAAAAGCCACATGGGCTTCATCCCAGGAAGAAGCACTCCCGCGGTGGCGCACCGTGCGCAATCGCTGCGGATGCCAGATCAGTTGATGCGCTGCAAATCCTAGTGGACATAACGCGCCGCGACTGATGGGATGACTGCGCACGCCAGCCACTCCCACGGGCCAACCCGCGACCATTCGCACCCGCATGCCACAACCATTGGGACACAGAGTGCAAAAGGATCCTTTCACGTCGACCGGCCGGTGCGTCGGCTGCGGGATCCACCGCCAGTTCTGCGTCCAAATCGATACGTCACTTAACAGCTTCCACGGTACGGGAGTAAACACAAGGCCCGCCGTCGCCCCTGCCCCCCAAACCAGCAAATCTCGTCGCGTGATCTTCATACTCTTTCCTTCACTGGTGGCAGCCAAGGCATCCTACCTGGACGTGGTGTCGGCGATGGCAGTCCTCGCAGTCGTCCATCTTCATGCCGTCATGCCGTCCCAGGCGGATGCGCGAGATCGAGTGCCCCCAGATATCACGGCTGTATCCGCTGATGCGATTCTGTTCGTAGATTCGCACCTCGTCAGACTGACCATATGTGGAATGGCACTCAGCACAGGCCAGGCCGGCTCTCTGAACGTGAATTGCGTGCGAAAACCATACGTTCGCCGGCTGTCTTGCGTACACTAGCCAAGGCACTTCTTGTCCCGTCTTCACGTAGTTGTCGACCAGGACGGCTTCGTCATGACTCGCGCCCATCCGCTCCGAGTGGCAGGATGTGCAGGTGTCCGACGAAGGAATCCCACCGAATGTGCCGTCATCGCGAAGAGCGTGGCATTGACCGCATTCGGTAAAGCCTGATTTTTCTGCGTGAGTCTTGTGATGAAATGCCAGAGGCTGGTTTTGTCGCACATAGAGTGCGCGTGGAAAAATGACCCAGCCGGCCAACAGAGCGATAGCAACCCCAAGTCCGAAGACGAAAGTGTTGCGCGTTGTGTTCATTCCTCCACCAACCAGCCACTATGGCCGAAAAAAACCTGAAATAAGCAAACCAAGTCCGGCCGGGACAACAGACGAGCAACTCCCCGTGTGGGCAAGCCGCCATCGCAACCCGGCGCGTGCATTTCGTGGATTTCGCGCGCCAGCCGCTCTCGTTCGCCACCTTGCCAAGCCGTGGCCTGGGCGCCAGCGATGAGACCCGCTCGCGTGATTCCGGCCAGTTCCTGGCCTTCAAACAGCCATCCCACCCCGTAGGGGTCGTTGGTCAGCCTTCCGGGATCGCGGCGCAGGCGGTGGTTCACTCTCTGAATCGTCATTGGATTCGGAAAGCACATGGGCCATTCGAGTCCATGAATCGAAAGTGTCAGAGCCGGGCAATGTATGCCCTGCAAGGTTGCGAATACGACACCATCCACGCTACCCACCGCATCAGCCAGAAAACCGTCAATGCCGACATGGCAAAGGCCCGATTCATCGACGTCGAGCCAAAAGTGGTTCGGCGTATAGAAGAGATCTCCAGGCGGAGTCGTGCCATGGGGTCGTGCGTGCGCCAGATAGGAGTCGCAATAGCGATAGCTGCCGCTGGTGCAACTCGAAAGTTGTGAGTCGCTAAATGGAACTAGCTTGGGGATCGGTGATGCGGCACAATACTGTACGCGGACTTCTTCTAGATGTGGGCAACGATCCTGTGGGATCGAGTTCTTAGCGACGAATTCGCATTGTTGGTACTGCAGTGAAGTGCAGAGTCCGCCGCCGGTCACGCCCGGTCCGTCAAGGATCAGCTTGCGCATGGGCGCGGCGTGACAGTATTGCGCTCGTCCTTCGGTGAGAAATGGGCATGCCATAAGTCACTTCCCTCATTTCCTCTTGTCATCAGGTTCATGATCCGAAGCCTTGACCTCCTCGCCGCCATCGGCCATAGTCAGCCCTAGCTCCGGTACAGAGATGCGGTGCGATTCTGCGGTTAGCATTGCCGAAAGTTCCGAAACTACGCTGCTCTCTCGCGTCTTTCGTGCTCTTCTTTCCGCAAGCTCCCAGCCTACAGAAGTGAACAGCCCGAGCCACGCCACGACCACGACTAGGACGAGCGCGTAGTTCATCATCATGAGCCAGTTAGGTTCATTCATGTTGGCAGACCTCCTCGCTGCCAGCTGACGGCAGCTAATCGGAGAATTGCAATCCAGCTGCCGTTGCGCAAGTGCAACGATTACAACGAACTCATCTCACAGCTTGGTGGGATTACCGACACGAGAGTCGGTTTTCCCGACAAGAACAGAGCTAAGCATTTAACCGACGACTTCGCTAAATGAACCTTATTCAAAATCTCTCGCAGGTGTCCTCGCCGATTGGCAAGGCTTAGGGGAGTGCCGCTCGCCTCACAAGTGTCTAGCGCAAGCACCAGTTCGACGCGCATACCGTCAAAGCCAGCGAGAGGGCTGGATCGAGAAGGGCCGTGATGGTCAGTGGAAAATAACGCAGCGAGGCAGAGCAGTAGCTGCAGAGGGCTTGTAGCATCCACCTCAACCGTCCCGATGAAGTGGTGATGCTGCCTGCTGCGTGGCTGAGCCTGTGGGGCATTTAAAAACATCTGTTTTTGAGCCACTCCCAGGCGCTGAGTTTCGATCCCTTAAGAATCAAGTGGTTGGGAAAATGCCAATGACAAGGGTTTTTGGGCAACTCTCATTCAACCCGAAATTGTCCGGGCGCTAACGAATCTTGCGATTGCTACAAAGGACCAGGGCGATCTTGCGGGAGCCCGGAAAATGGAAGAGGAATCTCTCGCCATCCGGCGCCAAATCGGCGACAAGGCAGGAGTGGGGATCGCGCTGAATAATCTCGCGGTGCTCTTGATCGATCAGGGAGACCTTGCGGGCAGCTCTCTCTTCATCTCTTCACAAGGGAAAGCTGCGGTGATATACAAGAACGACTGCCCTGAGACCATTCATGACCAACCCCTCGGCGAACCATTCCCGGAAAAAGTCTGGCTCGCGGCGCACGCTCGCGATCGATGTTGGGGGCACGGGAATCAAGGCCATTGTTCTTAATGCCAGCGGGAAGCCTCTGACGGAACGGGCCCGAGTTCCCACCCCTCCTCGCGCCACGCCGAAAAAGGTTCTTGCAATCATTGAGCAACTGGCATCGTCGCTTGGAGCTTTCGATCGCGTTTCCCTTGGATTTCCGGGAGTGGTGCGGGACGGCAAGTTGCTGACGGCGCCCAATCTGGGTCCCGGATGGGCCGGCTTCGGTCTGGCCGCTGAATTGGAGCGCCGTTTGCGCTGCCCAGTGCGCGTTGCCAATGACGCTGACGTGCAAGGCATGGGCTGCGTAACCGGCCACGGCGTGGAATTGGTGATCACGGTGGGCACTGGCTTCGGATCATCTCTGTTCGTGGATGGCTACAATGCGCACTTGGAACTGGGTCATCACCCTTTTCGCAAAGGCCACACTTACGAAGATGAACTCGGCCATGCCGCTCTCAAACAGAAGGGCGCGGGGAAGTGGAACCGCCATCTGGTGGAAGCGGTGAAACTGTTGCAGGTCACTTTCAACTGCGATCGGCTCTTCATCGGCGGTGGAAACACTAAGTTCATCACGACGAAACTGCCGGCGAACGTCAGGGTTGTCAGCAATGTCGATGGCCTTCTCGGAGGCGTCAAACTCTGGGAAGGCAAGGCTGGAAGGCTCCACCGAGTCGCCTGATTCGCTGGAATCGCCATCCACCCATTTCTGGGGAGGGAGATGCGTATCTGCGCACGTTGCTGGTGCAGGGTGCGCACCACATTCTGGGACCGTTTGGAGCGGACAGCGATTTGCGACGGTGGGGACTGAAGTTGGCGGAGCGAGGGGGGAAGAACGGGAAGAAGCGAGCAGCGATCGCGGTAGCGCGAAAGCTCGCCGTGTTGCTGCATCGATTGTGGGTGAGTGGAGAAGCTTACGGGCTGGTTTTCGGGAGAATCAGAGGCGGCAGAGCGATCTCAATTTAGCCCTTCCACCAGGTACAGATCTGCCAGAGTTCGGTGGAAGCCGTACACGAACGTCTTGCCATCGGGAGTGATCAGAATGGGGTCGATGGTGGCGACGCCAGCGGAATCTCCGGGGACCAGTTGCTTCCAGAGCGTCTTGCGTCCACTTGCCAGATCGAGCCGGAAGACTTTGGCTGGCACGTCTCCGGGCTGGTAAACGAAAAGAGAACGAGCGTCCTGACTCCAGCTGATGGGCAGGTCTGGGGACTCAAGCCCCGGAATCAATCGAGGTTCCCCATGGCCAGAAGTGGGGTAGAGATATCCTTTCAGATCAGGCCCAATTGCTGCTACCGTTTGGCCGTCGAGTGAAACCGCGAACGTGGTTCCATTCATTCCTTCGGGCGCGATCGGCTGGGCCGCGCCGCCGTCAGCGCTCTGGAGATACAGCCGTACTCCGCGGCCAGGTTCATTTCCCGAGAACACAAACTGTTTCCCGTCCGGCAGCCAACGGGCGACATTATGGTTGATGGTGTCGTTGGTGAGAGGCCGAGCCTCTCCGGCCTTGGTGGGGAGAAGACGGAATTGTGCTGGCTCGCCCGGAATCTGAGCGATCGCCCACTTCTGGTCCGGCGATAGGGCCTCCGCCGTCCCCTCGCCGAGACGAACCGCCGCGGAACCATCAGTCTGGCGAATGTAAAGGGAATAGGTCAGCTCTTGCGTCTTGCCATACCGTGCCCCGCCGCCTACGCCTTCCTCGTCAAAGAGAACCGTCTTACCATCCGCAGAGAGATCTCCCGGGTAGGAATAGTCGAGCCAAGAGAGGTCGCGTTCCTTGCCGCTTTCGATTGAAGTGCCCATCAGTTCCCGTCGCCAACTAGCCCGCCCCATCAAGATGCGCCCATCGTGGAAGATGTCGAAAAGCATGAGCGTACCTGGCATCCGTACCACCAGACGTTTCTGTCCGGCGAGATTCACCGCCGACAAATCGCGGTCCAAGCCTGTCTCCGTGGCGGTGAACCAGACTTCCCGGCCATCGGCGGACCAGGCCAGACCTTGAACGCTGTACCAGTCCCCGGAAAGCTTCTTCTTTTTGCCGGAAAGGTCTACGACAGCAACCGAGCCGCTATCGTCTCCCTGCAAAGGGTGATCGAGGAAGGCCACGTAGTCGCCCTTGGGAGAAATCCGGGGATGGCTAATCCAGCCCCCGGTCTCATAGAGCACTTTGCCCACGGGATATTCCAGGCGGTTGCGACCACCCATATCGCGCACGATGGCGAGGTTGGTTCCATCCGGCGACCAGTCAGCCCACTGCACATTCTCCAAAATCTCTCGCGGCGCGCCACCCGCCAGCGGAGCACTGGCCAGCGTGCCCATATTCACCCATGTCCCGGTGCGATGGCTGCTGAGGGCGACTGCCATTTCGCCCGCGGGTGAAACGGCCAGCAGCTGGGTATGTTCGAGTCCAAGAGACCGCGATTCGGCGGCGCCTGGTCGTGCGCTATAGATTTCGACCGGGTGGCCCTGCCAAGCGGCGCTGTACAAGATGGTCTGTCCGTCCGACGCAAATCGCGCCGAGCGGATATCTCCACGCCGAAATGTGATCTCGTGATATTGCGGGTTCGGTACCTCAACCCGCCAAAACTTCTTCCCGGCGATCAACCCGGCTCCCGCTCCCAGCAAAAAACCGAGACCCACCAGCGCCGCGGTAAATTTATTCGCTCGCGGGCTCGGCAATACGGCGTCGCGCCGCTCAACGGCGACCGGCAGTTGGGAGGCAACATTGACCCCCGCGTGGGCAGAATCCGTGTCGCGCTTCAATCGCTTGAGATCAGCTCGAAGCTCCGCCGCGGTCTGGCATCGTAACTCGCGGTCCTTCTCCAAAGTTTTGTTGAGTATGAACTCCAGTTGCATCGGCAGCCGCTGGTTCAGTTGAACCGGCGACGCAGGCACTTTATTCAGGATCGCTTCAAAAATAACCGCCGAAGTGGTCCCCGAAAAAGGCTGACGGCCAGTCGCCATCTCATACAGCACCACTCCGAACGAGAACAGGTCCGTGCGGTGATCCAACGTCTCGCCTCGCGCCTGTTCGGCGACATGTAAGCCACGGTCCCCATTGCCGTGCCAGGGTTCGTGAGTTGATAGTCCGAAGCCACTGCCGTAGCCACGGTTGCCTCATCGGGGCGGTTTTGCGGCGTGAGTTTTGCCAGGCCGAAATCAAGGATCTTGGCCTGCCCGCGTTGCGTGACGAAGACATTTGCCGGCTTGATATCGCGATGCACGATCCCGCTGGAATGCGCCGCGTCCAACCCGTCCGAGATCTGGATTGCTATGTCCAGCAACTGATCGACCGTAAAGGGATGCCCCTCGATCCGATGTTTGAGCGTTTCTCCTTCCAGCAGCTCCATGGCGATGAAAGGAACGCCGTCGTGGGTATCAATCTCGTAGATAGTGCAGATGTTCGGGTGGTTCAGTGCGGAGGCCGCCCGGGCCTCTCGCTGAAACCGCTCAATCGCTTGCGGATCCCGGGAGAACCCCTCGGGAAGAAACTTCAGCGCTACGTAACGGCCCAGCTTGGTATCTTGCGCTTTGTACACCACACCCATACCCCCGCCGCCGAGCTGTTCCAGAACGCGGTAGTGCGAGATGGTTTGGCCGACCATGCGTGGCAAATCTTACGTCGGCGAAACCGGCAAGTCAATGAAAGCCGTGGAGTTCACAATGCTTCCAACCAGTCGTTGGCGTAACATCTCAATTTCACTCATTGACCCGACAAAAGGGCGAACAGACGGCGCAAGCTTGCGCTAACGCCTGGTTACGCCATTTGACGGCGCTATCGACAGTTCCGCGCTAAGATGGCAGCTCCCACTATGAAACGAGACGACATGATTTCGTCTCTGAAGAGTCTCTTCGTATCGGCCCTCAGAGAACGTGGATTCAAGGGATCACTGCCGCACTTCCGACGGCCCACGCAGGATCGCATCGACCTTCTGACAATTCAGTTCGACCGCTGGGGCGGGGGCTTTGTGATCGAAATTTCCAAGTGCGCCCCGGATGGCCTCACACTGCCTTGCGGTCAACATATCCCGCCGAATCGAGTCAGAGCATGGGATGTAGACCCAACTCACCGGCCACGGCTGGGTGCTGGTCATTGGTTCAGATTCGACGATGGAACGCCTACCGATAAAGTCGCCAAAGTGGCTGTGTCTTACCTTCAGGAGGCCGACCAGTGGTGGGCGCACAGTGAGCCGTGGTGGAACAAGGTGAGCGGATAATTGACGTAACATCCCGATTACACTCATGCTTATAGTCGCGCCGTAGACACCGTATCGGAGCGCGACGCGGGTAAAACACCGTGTCGTTTCTAACGCCGGCCGCGGCGCCGACGCATCTGCTGGAGCCGGCGCCGCGCTCCCCCACCGTAATATCCCGGCTCTTCGTCCTCCTGCTCCTCCCGCATGATCCTCTGGCACTGCACCATCGCTGTCGTCGGGTCTGGCGAGATGCCCCTTGCCTCGTCGCCCTTTACGATGGCGTTCAGCCGGTCCTGGACTCGCATCTCCAGCGGCTTCTTCTCGGGCTCGGTACTCCTGGACTCCGCGAGGAGAGAAGCAAAGGAACAAAGTATCGTTGCACGATACAGTCCTGTAAGCCGTAGTTACTCGAGCAGCAATTCTCGCTAACGACAATTATCGGAAGTTGCCATGAGTTTGCTAAAAAGCGCAAGCCGCATCGTTGACGTTTATTTTTTCTTTTCGGAGGCAGTTCTTACCGCCGGCTCGGCGGGCTTGTCTGCTGGGAAATTCGCGCTCAGGTAGTCGACAAACCTATCCTGATCGGCGGGGTCAACGAGTGCGCCCCACTTAACCATTTTGTCGACTTCCTTGGCCCAGACTACTTTGCTGAGACGCTGCTGCAGAATGATGCGCGACTCGTGGCACTCCATGCATGCCGTGGTCACTTTGGCTTGTGCCGCGCCTGCGGGAAGGCTGGGCGACTGCGCCGCAGCGACCGATCCACAAAATACCGCAACCGCGAGACTCAATCCCCTATGCTTGAACATGGATTTTCACCCGATCGATGGCGTTGTAGAGATAGCCGCTGGGATTCCAGACCGCCGTTTGCGGCTGGGTGCGACCCTGACTGTCGGTCGCGCGAGACATCACAACGTATTCGCCCGCTCGATTTGGTTTCCAGTTATAGCTCCACAAACGCCAGGCGTAGTGTGCCTGATCGTTGCCGAGCTGGGCCTGTTGCCAGGCTGCGCCGGAATCGGTCGAGATGTCGACGCGGGCGATATCCGCTTCTCCGGCCCAGGCTGCGCCATGAATCTGGATTCCATGCTTCTTGAGCGTCGCGCCATCGCTCGGACTGGCAATCAGCGATTTCACTGCGAGCGCAGTTAAGGGATACGTCGCATCTGGATTGACGGACTCTCCTGGCTTCACCGGTTCGTTCGGCATGCGGTATGCGGGTTTCATGAAGTTGCCGTCGAATTCCTTGTCGAGCACCTTGATTTCGGTAAGCCATTTGCACGAAGCCGCACCGACCCAGCCCGGTACCAGGGCGCGGGCCGGAAATCCATGATGCTTGGTCAGCGCGGCCCCGTTCATTTGCGTCGCCACCAGCGTGTCTGCGTCCATTGCTTTTTCAATGGGAATGCTGCGGATGAACGGCGGCACTTTTCCGGGGACTTCGTCGAGGCCATGGAACATTACATGTTTGCCAGTTGGCTTCAGTCCTGTCCGCTGCAACAAATCCTTTAGACGCGGACCCGCGAATCGGCCGGTGCCCACTGCTCCTTTTTGCCATTGCACCCCAGGGACGTGCGGTTGGTAGAGCCCTCGGCCATTGCCCGCACATTCGAGAGTATTGGTAACGGTGTGCGATTCGATTTTGCGCAGATCCGCCAGGCTTAGGGTGAGTGGGTTTTCCACTTCCCCGCCAATGCTGAGTCGCCAGTCGCCCGCATCCAGCGTGCTGGGCTCGTGCATGTGATTGCGGACGAAGAAATGCTGCACGGGCGTGATCCAGGAGTTGGCATACTCGGGGGGCATTTCCAGGTCGAGAAAACGGTAGGACCGCAGGATCATGCCGTCTTTGCCTGCCACTGCCACGCTGTCGTCCGCGGCCCATGCGAGCCATGGCGAGATTGCCCCTGCGGCGACAATCGCTCTTGAAGCTCCCTTGAGAAAATCGCGGCGTAAAATCATTTTCCCTCCGCTCTGAGATGAGTTGGCGAGTCGTCGCTATTCGGAAACTGACCCGTCACCGAAAACCGGGAACTGACAGCTGATTGCTGACAGGCTGCGAACTAATTCCACCGCGCCTTCGACGCTCGCCGCAGTCCAGGCAGAATCGCCTCGAGATAGCCGACCACCGCCTCCAGACGCTTTGCTTCCGACAGCGTTGCGAGCAGGCTTTGTTTGAAGTCGAGGTCGAGCGGAAGCGATCCTGCAAGTAAGAAGGAAAGATTGCCGGCATGTTCGTCGGGGCCGGAGGGCTCGGCCCCGGCCAGTTTCGCGATCTCTGCGTGCAAGCGCACCGCCTGTGTCACCATCTCGGCCGCCGGCTTGCCGTGTTCGCCTCCGTCTTCGTCTTCATCCTGCACCATCGCAATCTCGGCCTGCAAAAACGATCGATCTTCGTTCACCTCGATCACCTCAAAGCGCTCGACCCCGCGCGTCAGAATATCCATGCGCCCATCGTCATATTTCTTGGTGACTGACATGATCTCGGCGGTACAGCCGATATCGGCGACCCCATCGGAAGACGCCCGCACCACGCCAAACGGCTTTTTCTGTTCCAGGCATTCCGCGATCATCTCCTTGTATCGCGGTTCAAAAATGTGCAGCGGCAGA
>Ga0074045_10002183_pt1 | contig 18312 bp, 10 predicted proteins | sample BogForMeECP23OM2_FD_94442 | JGI IMG/M metagenome (GOLD analysis project Ga0074045, IMG submission 94442) | Bog forest soil microbial communities from Calvert Island, British Columbia, Canada - Bog Forest MetaG ECP23OM2 | ecosystem: Environmental > Terrestrial > Soil > Wetlands ...
CGGAAGCCGAGGTGTTGAGCATCATCGCCGGCCGGCTGGGGCCGCACGAAACCTTGATTGCCAGCGGCAGTGACAGTCGCGGACTGACCTACGCCTTGACCGAGATTGCCGATGCCGTCGCCCTGGCGTCGGATCCCTGGTCCGCCCTGCGTCCTTCCCTGCCCGTCCTGGAGCGTCCCGCCAACCCGGTGCGTAGTGTCATGCGGGTGTTCTCCAGCGACGTGGAGGACAAGGTTTGGTTCAACGATCGCGATTTTTGGCGGAATTATCTCTCTCTCCTCGCCGCCCAGCGCTTCAATCGCTTCAATCTCGCGCTCGGGCTGGGCTATGACTCACCCAGCAATCTGCGGGACACTTATTTCCACTTTCCCTACCCGTTTCTCGTTTCGGTGCCGGGGTATGACGTCAGCGTTCGCAACCTGCCTCCCGGGGAAGCCGAACGAAACCTGGAAATGCTCCGGTTCATCAGCGACGAGGCGGCCGCGCGCGGACTGGGCTTTCAGCTGGGACTCTGGACTCACGCCTATCAATGGATCGACAGTCCCAATGCCAGTCACGTCATCCGGGGCCTCACCCCCAAGAACCACGCGCCTTATTGCCGCGATGCGCTGGCCCTCCTGTTGAAAGAATGCCCGAACATCACCGGGGCGACGTTTCGCGTCCATGGTGAAAGCGGCGTGCCGGAGGGAAGCTACGATTTTTGGAGAACCGTCTTTGACGGATGCGTTCAAAGCCGGCGGCGCGTGGAGATCGACCTCCATGCCAAAGGCATCGATCAACCGACGATCACAGCGGCGCTGGCCACGGGCCTGCCTGTCACCATCTCGCCAAAATTCTGGGCGGAGCACCTGGGCCTGCCCTACCACCAGGCGGCGATCCGCCCGACGGAACTGGCGCAACAAGACCGCGGTAGCGGACTGTTTGTGCAAAGCGAAGGAGCCCGCAGGTTCCTCCGGTATGGTTATGGCGACCTGCTCCGGGAAGACCGCCGCTATGAAATTGTCCACCGCGTCTGGCCGGGCACCCAGCGGGTGCTGCTCTGGGGCGACCCGGTCTTCGCGGCAGCCTACAGTCGGGCCTTCAGCTTCAGCGGCAGCCGGGGATGCGAGATTTTCGACCCGCTTTCCTTCAAGGGACGCAAAGGTTCGGGCTTGCCGGGCGGCCGCGATGGCTATGCCGACCCGTCCTTGCATCCGGCCGATGGCGATTTTGCGAAATACGCGTTCACCTACCGCGTCTGGGGCCGCCTGCTTTTCAATCCCGCGGCTGCACCGGAGGTCTGGCAGCGCCACCTGCGCCACGAGCACGGCCCGGCGGCCGAATCCGCGGAGCGGGCGCTGAGCCACGCCAGCCGCATCCTGCCGCTCTTCACGACCGCGCATGCGCCGTCCGCCGCCAACAGCAACTACTGGCCCGAGATGTACGTGAACATGTCGATTGTCGACGCCGCTCGGCCGGAGCCGTACACGGACACCCCGGAGCCGAAGTGCTTCGGCGCGGTCAGTCCGCTCGATCCCCAGCTCTTCGCGCGGATCGACGATTACGCCGCCGAATTGCTCGCCGGGCAGGTCAGCGGCAAATATTCGCCGGTGGAGGTGGCCCAGTGGCTGGAAGACCTGGCGCGCACCGCCTCCGGGAACCTCGCCCAGGCCAGTGCGCAGACGATGGACCTGCGCGCGCCGTTTTTCCGCCGGTTCGCGATCGATACCAACGCTCAGATCGGGCTCGGATTGTTCTTCAGCGAAAAGCTTCGCGCCGCCGTCCTGTACGCGTTGTATGACCGCACCGGCGAACGCGCCGCCCTGGAGGCCGCCCTTAAAACCTACCGGGCAGCCCGCGACACGTGGACGCGAATCATCGAAGTTACCGCCAAGGCTTATGTCCCTGACCTGACCTATGGCGACGACTGGTTCCAGCGCGGCAACTGGTCGGATCGCCTGGCTGCGATTGACCACGACATCGCCGCCATGGAACGGAAGGCCGAGCCGTCCGTTCCGGCGGCGGCCGCGTCGCCGGCGAAGATCACGGCACTCATCTCCGCCGTGCTCGGCCGTCCCCAGCGACCGGCCGGCCATTTCGCCCACACCCCTCCGGCGTCATTTCGCCGGGGACAACTCGTGCTGCTGGAACTGACACCCACCGGCGACGACCTTGGCGCGACGACGGTCCGGCTGTTCTACCGGCACGCCCACCAGGCTGAATTCTGGCACATCGCGCCGATGCATGTGCAGCCGGATCGCGCCGAAGGGACGATTCCCGCCGACTACACCGACACGCCCTACCCTCTGCAGTATTACTTCGAGCTCGTCAACGCCTCGGGCCAGGCCTGGCTTTATCCCGGCCTCGGGGCAGCACTGACCGACCAGCCCTATTTTCTGCTGCGCTAGACCCGAACCAGATCACGCGTTGAGCGGCAATAGGGCGGGGCCCGGCGACCCCCGCCACGCATCCAACCAAACCATCCCGCAGCCGGACCAACGCATTCGGACTGAGGATGGCTTCTGGGTTGCCGCCGGCAAGAGGTGGGGCGCGTTGGCTCCAACGCGCATGGAACAGTTGTGGACAGCCCCTCCACTTCAATTGCCTCGTGAGCCAAGGCAGGCCCCGAGAAAAGCCCGGCCTCAGCCGGCCGCCTGGCGGAGGGCCTGGTCGATGTCCGCCCGGATATCGCGCACATCCTCCAAACCGATGGAAAGGCGGATATAGTCCTGGGTGACGCCGGTGGCCTCCTGCTCCTCGCGGGTGAGTTGCTGGTGGGTCGTGGTGGCCGGATGGATGACCAGGGTCTTGGCGTCGCCGATGTTGGCCAGGTGCGAGAGCAGCTTCACCGAGTTGATGAATTTCCGCCCCGCGTCCAACCCACCCTTGATGCCGAATCCCACGATGCCGCCGAAGCCGCGGCTGAGATACTTGGCCGCCAGCGGGTAATTCGGATCATCCCGCAGGCCCGGATAGGTGACCCAGCTCACCAACGGATGAGCTTTGAGAAAACCCGCGATCTCAAGCGCATTCTCCGAATGCTGCCGCTGGCGCAGCGGGAGCGTTTCGAGCCCCTGCAGAAAGAGGAACGAATTGAACGGACTGAGCGCCGGACCGAGGTCGCGCAGGAGCTGCACGCGCACCTTGATGATGAACGCCACGTTGCCGAGCCCGGGAAAGTTGCCGAAGACATCCCAGAATTTCAGGCCGTGGTAGCTCGGATCCGGCTCCGTGAATTCGGGGAACTTGCCGTTGTTCCAGGCGAACTTGCCGGAGTCGACGATGACGCCGCCAATGCTCGTGCCGTGGCCGCCGATATATTTCGTGGCGGAGGACACGATGATGTCGACCCCGTGCTGGATCGGGGCGACCAGGCCGACCCCGACCGTGTTGTCCACGATGAACGGGACGCCGGCGGCATGGGCGATCTTCGCAATCGCCTCGAAATCGGGGACGTCGAGCTTCGGATTGCCAATGGTCTCGGCGTAGATCGCGCGCGTCCTGGACGTGATGGCCTGGCGAAAGGCCTCCGGATTGCCCGAGTCCACGAACTTCACCGTGCGGCCCAGCTTCGGCAGCGTGTAATGGAATAGCTGATACGTACCCCCGTAGAGGTTGTTGGCCGAGACGATCTCGTCGCCCACCTGGGTGACGGCGATCAGGGCGAGGGAGGTCGCCGCCTGGCCCGAGGCCACCGCCAGCGCGCCGGTGCCGCCCTCGATCGCGGCGATGCGCTGCTCGAAAACGTCGGTCGTCGGATTCATCAGGCGCGTGTAGATGTTCCCGAATTCCTTCAGGGCGAAGAGATTCGCCGCGTGGTCGGTGCTCTTGAAGACGTAGGAGGACGTCTGGTAGATCGGCACGGCGCGGGCGCCGGTCGTCGGATCGGGCACCTGGCCCGCATGCAGGGCCAGCGTGCTCAGGTAGGGTTTGGATGTGCTCATAGGGATGGTTGTCTGCGGATGAAGGTGGAAGAAGGCGGATTCGGCCAGTAGCGATGGCGAAGGCCAGGCTCCAAGCTATCTCTGCCCGGGCTGAAGGAAAGGTTGATGCGAAGATTTTCCCGGGAAATGCGGGCTGACTGAAACTGGAGGCGGGGGTTGGAATCGAACCAACTCATGGGGCGTTTGCGGCGCCGGGCCTTCCCACTTGGCTACCCCGCCGAGCCAGCCGGAGCAGGTGGCTCTCCGGCTGAAAGGATGCGTTCGCCCGCGCCGGCCACCATGACTGCGCACCCCCGAGGCAAACCCCAATCCTCATGCGACGCGGGCGAACGCCAAGGGAATCAACGGCGCCCGGCAGCCCGACGGAATGCCTCGCGAACCCGGAGGCGCCAGGCGAGACGTCGGGCCGCCGGGGCGACCAGAAAAAGACGTCCGTCGACAAAGCATCCATTCGCGAACACTTCACTCAACGAGCGGGTTTCGGTGCCAACGGCTCGCTGGAATATCCAGGTCTGGCGGCAAACAGATGCCGCCAGTCACTTTGGACGTTGCAGTGGCAGGCAGTGGCTCGGCTAGCTGACCGTGGGGGCACACACCGAGGTGCGGCGCGCGATCTCGGTATTACTGCAACCCGTGGCCGCCAGAAGAATCATCCGGGCGCGGCTCACCTGCCGAGCCGGGCGTTGCGCTTGCGCGTCAAAGCCTCCAAATGCGCACGCTCCGCTTCCGTCACTGTCACCGGCGTCACTGGCCGTCCGTTTCGTTTCCTGCCCCAAGCTGACCGCCGACCCGGAGAAAGTTCAGATATTTATGACAGAAACTGGTGTTACACGACACTAGAACGAGGCCTTGATCGAAATTGAAACCAAGCAATCGCTGAAATTCTGTCCCGGCGAGATCGTGGCAGGGAAATGGCTGTGCCCTCCCGAATTGTTGTAATCGACGCTCACCGAGAGGCAGCGGTTGAACGCGTACGTCACGTCGACGGGGTAACTGCGAGCCCAGTCGTTGCGGACTGCGGGGAAGTCGTAACGGTGCCCGACAATGTTCACTCCCGCCGAGGCCGAGAGTTTCTCGGAGAAAGCATGCTTGTAGGTCAGGCTGTCCAGCGTCTCCTGAATCGAATACAGGCCCGCGCTGGAGACAAAGTGCCAGACTTTGTTCGATGCGGTCAGGGTGTCGGAGGACGTGAAGGTCGCGGTCAGCTGGCTCTGGGTGTAGAACCAGGTGTGCCGGTCGCCCGCGATTCCGGAGTGGGTGCCATCGCTGTAGCGCCGGAAGTCCGGGCCGGCCACGGCCTGCAGCTGGAGCCAAGGCAGCAATTTGCCCTCAAACCCGAACAGCGCCCGATTGTAGGTATTATCGTTGTCGACCAGACTGTAGTAGAAGCGGGCCTGGGTCTGTTGTCCGATCCTCCAGCCGGCGGTAAAGGCAAAATCCGGAGTTAGCTTGTAGCCGAGATCCACGCCGGCATTGATGTCGTCGCGATTGACCCAATTGGCATAGCCCTTGTAGGCGCCAACCGGCTCGTGTTCGTCGATCAGGAGGTTATAATAGGTGGCGTTGTCAACGGCGCGCACGAACCAATCCGGAGCGTCAAAGCGCAGGGAAGAAGTGTTGCGTTCCTGAATCTGGTTGCGCCGTTCGCGCACGACGCCGTAGCCGAGATTGTTGTAGGTTCCGAAAAACTGATCCTCCTTGCTGCCGTCGACATAGAGGAACGGGTTGTCGATTGAGAGGGTCCAGGGTCCGCTCTTGCCCTTGAGGGTGAGGGTGACCGTGTTCCTGAGATTGTCTTCGCGAGCTGCCGCCGTGTAGGCCGTATAATCCGCGGCGTAGCCCAGCGTCAGGACCGTGAGGAAGCCGCTGTTCTGGGCTCCCGAGGGGGCGAGCAGATCGAAGGTCAGGTTGGCACTGATTATCGTGAACGAGGAGGAGACGTTCGCGATGTCGGGATGCCCGGCCAAGTTCGTGGACACGCCGAAGATGTTCGTGTCGTATCCTTCCTTAACCGTGGCCGAAGCCACCGTCAGCCAGTTTGGCTTGGTGAGGCCGAAGATGTCAGGTGCCGCTGCAGCGGGCGCCGACGGAGCCGGTACCGACGAAGCCGCGACCGCCGTTTGAGCATAAACCGACGCGGCAGCGGCCATCAGGAACATGGTCATGGCGGTTGCGATTTGCACGCGACGGTGCAGCGATCGCTCCTGTCGCAGCAGCAGTGGGATTTCTTGGTTTGCTGGTTTTCTCATGGGAGATTCGGTCGGCCGCCGATCGGTCGGGCAGGATGAGATCCACTTCAGCGGGTTCCAGGGGACGGGCGACCGACCTCCCGGGCGATGCCTAGGTCAAAGAGCGCACCGAGCGCATACTCGCTTCTTCTTGAGAACCTCATTAAGTCTATTGGTTAAATCAATATTCCTTTAGTATGATTTAGACTCAAGCTTTTTCTTGTTTTCTTTAATAACTTGATGAAGATGTTCTTTTAATTACTGTCCAATATGTTACATAACAATTTGTTCTCTTCTCCGTGATTATCTGACTCAGATATTCAGAGAGAATCGATGGAGACTATCGGAATCTCCTGCACATCCGGCACATTCATCACGCCGAGCCGCAGCGCACAGCACCTATGCGGTCCCAACTGCCAAGCCGGTGCGGGTCTAGAGCATCTTCGAGTTAGCTAGTCCCGTATTGGGCATGACGAAAGAAGCCCTGGCAGTGCTCGGGATGGAAGCGGGAGAGGCTGCGTGCGACGGCGGGCTGGAGGGTCTCGAGGGTTCGCGCCGCCTCGTGACGCAGGTGGCTCTTTAGTTTGGCGAAGGCCATCTCGATGGGGTTGAGGTCAGGGCTGTAGGGAGGCAAGAAGCGCACGGTCGCTCCGTAGGCCTTGATCAGTCGGGTCACTACCGAGGTTTTGTGGATGCAAAGGTTATCCATGATGACCTCGTCGCCTTCCTGGAGCTGGGGACAGAGCACCTGACGGACGTAGGTGGCAAAGACCTCCATGTTGGCGGACCCCTCGATCAGGAACGGAGCGTCGATGCGGTCGTGGCGCAGGGCGGCGATAAAGGTCGACGTTGCCCAATGTCCATGCGGCACGGCCCCGAAGCAGCGCTGGCCCCGGCGGCTCCAGCCGTACAGGCGGGCCATCTTGGTGTTGAGGGCTGTCTCGTCGATGAAGACCAGGCGCCGGAGATCCCACTGCGGCTGCTCCCGACGCCAGAGCTGGCGCGCGGCCGCTACGTCAGGCCGGTCCTGCTCGGCGGCGTGCGTCGTTTTTTTTAGAGCTCAGTCCGAGGCGCCGCAATTGGTGCCAGAGGGCGTTGACCCCAATCGTTATGCCCAGCTCCGTCTGGCAGCGTTCCTTGAGCTCGACCAGGCTGATATCCGCCTTGCGGCTGATCCAGCGGTCAATCGTGCGGCCGTAGGGCGCCAACTTCGAGCGTCGGTAGCCTCCGATCTGCTTGGGCCGCCAGTGCCCGTGACGCGCATACTGCCCTACCAGCCGCGCCACCGTCCGCCGGCTGACCCGAAAGCGTCCGCTGACTTCCACCGACCCGGCTCCCGCCTGGCGAGCCTCGATGATCCGACGCCGCAAATCCTCGCTCAACGGTCTCATGGGTTTGCCTCCATGGACCGGCACCGTATCACGAAAACCGCTATGTGCCTATCTAAATCGAAAACGCTCTAGGGCGGAGGGGAGCTTCGGAAACTTAACTCGCAGGCGCAAGCGCGCAGGCACCCGCTGTCAGATTACCCGCTTGCGCTGCGGCACGGGCACGTCCTGCATGAGGAGACCGACGGCCCGGGCGCAAGCCCCTCGGCATGCTCGGGCCTTAAGCCTGTCGAAACGGGTCCGGCCCTACAGAATAAATTAGCGAGCGGCGGCGCCGCAATAAAGCTTTCGCGCATCCGCGCGAAAGCTTACGGGAGGTCCGTCGAACCCATCAAATAGCGGTCGCACTCGCGGGCGGCGCCGCGGCCTTCGTTGATGGCCCAGACGACGAGGCTCTGGCCGCGCCGGCAGTCGCCGGCGGCGAAGACGCCCTTGACGCTGGTCGCGTACTTCTCGTGTTCCGCCTTGATGTTGCTGCGGGCGTCGGTCTCGATCTTGAGATCCTTGAGGATCGCCTGCTCGGGTCCGAGGAAGCCCATCGCGAGCAGCACGAGCTGCGCGGGGCGGGTCTGTTCGGTGCCGGGCTGTTCCTTCGGCACAAACTGGCCCTTGTCGTTCTTCTCCCATTTGATCTGGACGGTGACGAGTTCCTTCACGCGCCCCTCGCTGTCCCCGATGAACCGCTTGACCGTGGTGAGATAAATGCGCGGATCGGCCCCGAATCTCGCGGCGGCCTCTTCCTGGCCATAATCCATCTTGTAGATCTTCGGCCACTCGGGCCAGGGATTGTCCGCCGCCCGGTCAAGGGGGGGCTGGGGAAGGATCTCGATCTGGGTGATGCTCCGGCAGCCCTGGCGCAGCGCCGAGCCGACGCAATCGGTGCCGGTGTCGCCGCCGCCGATCACCACCACGTCCTTGTCGCGCGCATGGATTGGATGGGCGTTGGGCTTGCCGGACAGCAATGCCTTGGTGTTGGCGGTGAGGTACTCAATCGCGAAATGCACGCCGGGAAGGTTGCGCCCCTCGACGGGCAGATCGCGCGCCTGGGTCGCGCCGGTGCAGATCACCGTGGCGTGGTATTCCTTCAGGAAGATCTCGGCCTCGACATTGTCGCCGACGTTGGCATTGCAGATGAACTTGACGCCTTCCTGCTCCAGGAACTCGATGCGCCGCTTCAGCACCTCCTGCTTGTCGAGCTTCATGTTCGGGATGCCGTACATGAGCAGGCCGCCCGGTCGGTCCGCCCGCTCAAACACGGTGACGGTGTGGCCGGCGGTGTTGAGCTGGGCGGCGGCAGCCAGGCCGGCGGGGCCGGAGCCGATGACCGCGACCTTCTTGCCGGTGCGAACCTTGGGGGCCTGCGGGTTCACCCAGCCTTCCTCCCACCCCTTTTCGATGATCGAGTACTCGATGTTCTTGATCGTGACCGGCGGTTCGTTGATTCCGAGCACGCAGGAGCCTTCACACGGGGCCGGACACACGCGCCCGGTGAACTCCGGGAAATTGTTGGTCTTGTGCAACCGCTCCAACGCCTCGCGCCACAGATTCCGGTAGATCAGATCGTTCCACTCGGGGATCAGATTGTGGATCGGGCAACCGGCGGCCATGCCGCTGATCAACTTGCCGGTGTGGCAGAAGGGCACGCCGCAATCCATGCAGCGGGCCCCCTGGTTGCGGAGCTTCTTCTGCTCCATGTGCGGGTGGAACTCGTTCCAGTCGCGCACGCGCTCCAGCGGCGGTCGGTCCACGGGCAATTCCCGCAGATATTCGATGAATCCAGTTGGTTTACCCATGGAATGAAGCTGTAAGCGATGAGCTTTAAGCGGTAAGCTGAGTTGGTGGGGGGTGGAAGGGGCGTGTGTCCGGCCTGGCGGTTCAGGGCTTCAAGCTGACAGCTTATCGCTTAACGCTCAATTGCCCCCGATCCGGGAGAGGTCGCGGGCGTTTTCTTCGAAGGCGGCCATGATCGCATCGTCGCCGGAAAGGCCCTGCGCGTGCGCCCGCTCGATGCAGGCGAGCATGCGCTGGTAGTCCTTGGGCAGCACCTTGACGAAACGCGGCACCGCCTGGTCCCAGGCCTCGAGCACCTGCCGGGCGCGCGCGCTTTGCGTGTACGCCAGATGCCGTTCGATCATCGCGCGCACCTCGGCGATCTCCGCGGGATTCTCCAGCTTCCCGATGCCCACCATCTGGCGGTTGACATCGCGCGCGAACGTTCCGTGCTCATCGAGCACGTAGGCGATGCCGCCGGACATGCCCGCGGCGAAGTTGCGCCCGGTCGGGCCGAGCACCACGACCCGGCCCCCGGTCATGTACTCGCACCCGTGGTCGCCCACCGCCTCGACCACGGCGTTGACGCCGGAGTTGCGCACGCAGAAACGTTCCCCGGCCATGCCGCGGATGTAGGCCTCGCCACCAGTGGCCCCGTACAAGGCGACGTTGCCGATGATGATATTTTCCTCGGGCACGAACGTGGAACCTGCGGGCGGGTAGACGATGATCTTGCCGCCGGAGAGCCCCTTGCCGAGGTAGTCGTTGGCGTCGCCCTCCAGACTGAAGGTCATCCCCTTCGGCATGAAAGCCCCGAAGCTCTGGCCCGCCGACCCCTTGAAGTGGATGCGGATGGTGTCTTCGGGCAGGCCGGCCGCGCCCCATTGCCGCGTGACCTCGCTGCCGGTGATGGTGCCGACCACGCGGTGAACGTTGCGGATCGGCAGTTCCGCCACCACCCGCTCGCCGCGCTTGACCGCCGGCTCGCACAGGTTGAGCAACACGGTGAGATCCAGCGAGTCCTCCAGCCCGTGGTCCTGCGGGATCTGGCAGTAGCGCCCCACCTCGGGGCCGACGTCGGGCGCGTAGAGGATGTTGGAGAAGTCCAGCCCCTTCGCCTTCCAATGCTCGATGGCCTTGCGCGGCTCGAGCCGGTCGACGCGGCCGATCATCTCCGCCACGGTGCGGAAACCGAGCTGCGCCATGAGCTCGCGGACCTCCTCGGCGATGAAGCGCATGAAGTTCACGACGTGCTCCGGCTTGCCGGCGTATTTTGCCCGCAGCCGCGGATCCTGGGTGGCGATGCCGGCCGGGCAGGTGTTCAGGTGGCAGGCGCGCATCATGATGCAGCCCGTGGAGACAAGGGGCGCCGTGGCGAAGCCGAATTCCTCGGCCCCGAGCAGCGCAGCGATGACCACGTCGCGTCCGGTCTTGAGCTGTCCGTCCGTTTCGACGGCGATGCGGCTGCGGAGATTGTTCAGCACGAGGGTCTGGTGGGTTTCGGCGAGGCCGAGCTCCCACGGCAGGCCGGCGTGCTTGATCGACGTCTGCGGCGAGGCGCCGGTGCCGCCGTCGTGTCCTGAGATGAGCACGACGTCGGCATGCGCCTTGGCCACGCCCGCGGCCACCGTGCCCACGCCGACCTCGGCGACCAGCTTGACACTGATGCGGGCCTGGCGGTTGGCATTCTTGAGGTCGTGGATCAGCTCGGCGAGATCCTCGATGGAATAGATGTCATGGTGCGGCGGCGGCGAGATGAGGCCGACGCCGGCCGTGGTGAGGCGGACCTTGGCGATCCACGGGTACACCTTTGCGCCGGGCAGCTGGCCGCCCTCGCCGGGCTTGGCCCCCTGCGCCATCTTGATCTGGAGCTCGCGGGCCTTGACCAGGTATTCGCTGGTGACGCCGAAGCGCCCGGACGCGACCTGCTTGATGGCGGAGTTTTTGCTGTCGCCGTTGGGCAGCGGTTCGTACCGCAAAGGATCCTCGCCGCCCTCGCCCGTGTTGGACTTGCCGCCGATGCGGTTCATCGCGATGGCGAGCGTCTCGTGGGCCTCCTTGCTGATGGAGCCGTAGGACATCGCCCCGGTCTTGAAGCGCTTCATAATCACTTCAACCGGCTCGACCTCCTCAAGCGGAACCGACTCGCCGGCCTTGAATTCCAGCAGACCGCGCAGCGTGCACAGGTTGCGCGACTGTTCGTTGACCAGGCGCGCGTAGTCGCGGAAAACCGCGCTGCTGCCGGTGCGCACCGCCTTCTGCAGCCGGTGGATCGTCTCCGGGTTGAAGAGATGATACTCGCCGTCGTCGCGCCACTTGTACTGTCCGCCCGAGGGCAGGACATGGCCGTTGACCTGGCGCTCCGGATACGCCGCCCGGTGCCGGGCCAGCACTTCCTGCGCGATCACGTCCAGGCCGATGCCGCCCACGCGCGAGGGCGTCCACGTGAAGTAATGGTCGATCACGTCCTGGCGCAGGCCCACCGCCTCGAACACCTGCGCGCCGCGGTAGCTCTGGATGGAGGAGATGCCCATCTTGGACATGACCTTCACCACGCCCTTGGAGGCCGCCTTCACGAAATTCTTGAACGCCGTCTTGGGCTCGAGGTTCGGCAGCAGGTCCTCGCGGATCATGTCGTCGATCGTCTCGAAGGCGACGTACGGGTTGACCGCGCTGCAGCCGTAGCCGATGAGCAGGGCGAAGTGGTGGACCTCGCGGGCCTCGCCGGTTTCCAGAATCAGGCTGGCGCGCGTGCGCAGGCCTTTGCGGATGAGATAATGGTGCAGGCCGGCGATCGCCAGCAGTGCGGGGATCGGGGCGAACTCGCGGGTCACGCCGCGGTCGCTGAGGATGATGACGTTGGCCTCGTCCTCCTCGATCAGGCGGCGGGCCATGACGCAGAGCTCCTCCATCGACTTGGCGAGGCCGCGCTCGCCGCGGGTGACGCGGAAGAGGATGGGCAGCGTGCCCACCTTGAGCCCGGGCAGCTCCATCCGGCGGATCTTGGCGAACTCCTCGTTCGTCAGCACCGGCCACTTGAGCTCGACGCGCCGGCAGGCCGTCGGCTCGGGATGCAGCAGATTGCCCTCTGAGCCGAGGCGGGTCTCGGCCGAGGTGATGATTTCCTCGCGGATGCAGTCGATCGGCGGGTTCGTGACCTGCGCGAAGAGCTGCTTGAAGTAGTCGGGGAGCAGGCGCGGCCGGTTTGAGAGCACGGCGAGCGCCGCGTCGTTGCCCATCGAGCCGACGGCCTCGACCCCGTCGCGCGCCATGGGCGTGAGGATGATCCTTTCGTCCTCGTGCGTGTAACCGAAGGCAATCTGGCGCTGGAGCAGGGTCGCGTGATCGGGCGCCGGCACATTCGGCGCCTCCGGCAGGTCATCGAGATGCATCAGGTGCTCGTTGAGCCACTGGCGGTAGGGGCGTTCGGCCACGATCTTGGCCTTGATCTCGGTATCGTCGATGATGCGGCCCTCCACCGTATCGACCAGAAACATGCGGCCGGGCTGCAGGCGGCCCTTCTGCAGGATGCGCTCGGGCGGAATTTCCAGCACGCCGGCCTCGGAGGCCATGATGACCAAGCCGTCCTTCGTCACGTAATAGCGCGAGGGGCGCAGGCCGTTGCGGTCGAGCACCGCACCAATCTGCCGTCCGTCCGTAAACGCAATCGACGCCGGACCGTCCCACGGTTCCATCAGGCAGGAATGAAACTGGTAGAACGCCCGCCGGTCGTCTTCCATGGTCTCGTGGTACGACCAGGGTTCCGGAATCATCATCATCATCGCGTGGGCCAGCGGCCTCCCGGCGAGCACCAGCAGCTCGAGGGTGTTGTCGAACATGGCCGTGTCGCTGCCGTTCGGATCGATGATCGGGAGGACCTTCGTGATATCCTCGCCAAACGCCTCCGAGACAAAGAGCGCCTGCCGGGCATGCATCCAGTTGATGTTGCCCCGCAGCGTGTTGATCTCGCCGTTATGCGCGAGATAGCGGTAGGGGTGCGCCCGGTTCCAGCTCGGAAACGTGTTCGTGCTGAAGCGGGAATGCACCAGCGCGAGAGCCGTCTCCATCGTCGGCTGCAGCAGATCGGGGAAATAGCCGTCCAGCTGCGTCGTCAGAAGCATGCCCTTGTAGACAAAGGTCTTGTAGGACAGGCTGCAGAGATACCAGAACTCGGCGCCATCCATCGTCGAGGTGCGGATCTCGTTGTGGGCGCGCTTGCGGATGACGTAGAGCTTGCGCTCAAATGCCATGGGATCGGTCAGTTCAGGGCTGCGACCGATGAACACCTGGCGCATGGCGGGCTCGCACGACCGGGCCGTCTCACCGAGCGCGGCATTGCTGGTCGGCACCGTGCGCCAGCCGAGGACGGTCTGGCCCTCCGACTGAATGATCTGCTCGAAGCGTTCCTCCAGGCGGCGACGCTTCGTGATGTTTTTGGGCAGGAACACCAGACCGCTGCCGTATTCGCCCTCCTCGGGCAGTGCGATCCGCGCCTTCTTGCAAACCTCCTTGAAGAAAACATGGGGCATCTGGAGCAGCACTCCCGCGCCGTCGCCGGTGTTGGGCTCGCTGCCGCTCGCCCCGCGATGATCGAGGTTCGTCAGCACCTGGAGCGCCTGTTGCAGAATCTGGTGCGATCGCCGGCCCTTGATATCGACCACGAAGCCCACGCCGCACGCGTCGTGCTCGAACCAGGGGTCGTAGAGACCCTGCTTGGGCGGCAGCCCGGTCCGGGCTGGCCGGGGACCGGGAGTGCTGTCACTTCGGTTGTTCATTTTTCGGATACCGCTGGGCGTTTGCCATGGGGTCAATGGCAAACTGGGTTTTGGGATCAGGGGCTAGGAGGCTGTCGGACTCGAACGGAAGAGCATGCAAGGCATTCATGGGCGCGCAAAAAAGGCCGGTCTCGCGGTGCGAGCCGGCCCTGTGAAAACTGATGCGGTTCTGACTGGGTGGCCCGTTAGAAGAATCGGATGGTCTTGGTGGCCGTTTTCTCATTCTCTCCGTCCGCGCAGCCGACATTGATCGGCTCCTCGGCGCGGGCGTCGTTAGGTTTGACGAGGTCGTTGGCAAGCAGGTAGTTCTCGACTTCCTCGCCTGATACGTCCGCCAGCATGATGCCGTCGATCTCGACGCAGGGGGAAAGGGGCTGCCCTGACTTGCGCACCATCTCGTCGTAGTTCGCGCGGTCGTTGAAAACGTCGATGTCCTCGAACTCGAGGTCGTATTTGCGCATGATGGCCCGGACGCCGCGCGACCAGCCACAGTGGGGTTTCAAGTATGCCCGAATGTTCATGCGTAGACAATGCCGAATGGCAAAGGCGGCGCAACTTATAGGTGCGATTTTTGTGCAATCAAGCGAAAGGTTCCGCTTTTTTTACCCGCGGCGGGCGGGGGCGGGTCAATCGTTTGGGCGCGACCACCAACGGACCTGCCGGTCGCGGGCATCCGTCTTCGCCTGCAGCGGCGGCGGCCAGGCGGTTCGCGCCATTCTGCGCCCGCCAGCCGGCTGCCGGCACGTTGCCCAGCCGGAACGAAAGACCCCGGCCGCGGGAGGAGAACGGCGGAATTTTCCTAGCCCCGCCCCGCCCTTTCGGCTAGACCCCCGCCGATGAAAGTTCTCGTGACCGGCGCCGCCGGGTTCATCGGCTTCCACGTTTGCCACCGGCTGGCCGCATCGCAGAAATGCGAGGTGCTCGGGGTGGACAACCTGAACAGCTACGCCTCCCTCGAGCTGAAACGGGCGCGGCTGGCCGAGCTGGAACAGGAGGACGGCTTCCGCTTCGTGCAGGCCGACTTTGCCGATGCGCCGGCGTTCGCCGGTCTCCAGGAGAACTTCCGGCCCGACTATGTGGTGCACCTCGGCGCGCAGACCGGCGTGCGTTACAGCCTCGAGAACCCCGCCGCCTACGTGCACAGCAACCTCGTTGGTTTTGCCAGCGTGCTGGAGGCCGCCCGACGCCGTCCGCCGAAGCACCTGGTGTTTGCCTCGAGCAGTTCCGTCTATGGCGCGGACGCCCGCGTGCCGTTTCGCGAGGACGATGACGGCGGACGGCCGCTCTCGTTCTACGCCGCCACGAAGAAAGCCGGTGAAGCGATGGCCTCCAGCTACGCCCACACGCACGGGCTGAATCTCACCGGGCTGCGGTTCTTCACCGTCTACGGACCGTGGAGTCGGCCCGACATGACGCCCATGCTCTTCGCCCGCGCGATCCGCGACGGCACTTCGCTCCGCCTCTTCAATTACGGCCGCTACCAGCGTGATTTCACCTACGTGGACGACGTGGTCGATGGCGTGCTCAAGGTGCTGCTCCATCCGTTCGCAGGCGCGTCCGGGGAGCCGACCGCCCCACCCTGCCGGATCTTCAACGTCGGGCACCAGCAGCCAGTGGAGATGAAACGCTTTGTGCAAATCCTCGAATCGCTGCTCGGCCGGCCGGCCAACGTGGAGCTTTTGCCGCCCCTCTCCACGGAGATGCCCGCGACCTGCGCCGATCTGGCGCGCATCCACGCCGCGGTCGGGTACGAGCCGAAAGTGACCCTCGAGGAAGGCCTGCGGCGGTTCGTCGACTGGTTCCAGCGCTACGACCGGCCGGCGTAGCCAGAGTCATGCTAGACAAATTCCAACCTCACTCGTGGGGAACGATGCCATCAGGTGATCGATGTAGGAAGCCTGCTGGCAGGCGATTCTCCCTCCTGGATCGCGAGCAAGCTCGCTTCCTACAATTCGCCTAGCTGTGGCTGAGGCGGCGCGACTCAGCCGGGAGGTTTCTTTTCGTTTGCGCCGCCGGTGGGTTTGCGGAACAACATTCGCGTCGTTCGCGCCTGGTCTCCTTCGCCGCTTCCGCCGCGTTTGCGTCCCCAACGTTCTTCAAGTTAGCTCATTCCCATGTCCAAAGCTCCACCTGCCAAGTCCCCCGCCGATCTCAAGCCTGGCGCCACCGCCGCCGAGCGCACCGCCGATCCCGCCCGGGCCAGGAATATCGAGCTCGCCGTTTCGGCGATCACCAAGCAGTTCGGCGAAGGCTCGATCATGCGCCTGGGCAGCGCCACGCGCATGGTGGTCGATACCATCTCGACCGGCTCGCTGGCCGTCGATCTGGCCCTGGGCGTGGGCGGATTGCCGCGGGGGCGCATCATCGAGATCTTCGGGCCGGAATCGTCCGGCAAGACCACGTTCTGCCTCAGCGTGATCGCCGAGGCCCAGCGCCGCGGCGGGCTCGCGGCTTTCATCGACGTCGAGCATGCGCTCGATCCGAAATACGCCCGCACCGTCGGCGTGAAGCTCGACGACCTGCTGGTTTCCCAGCCGGACAGCGGGGAGGACGCGCTCAACATCACGGAGGCGCTGATCCGGTCGAATTCGATCGACGTCATCGTCATCGACTCGGTCGCCGCGCTCGTTTCGCGCGCCGAGCTCGACGGGCAGATGGGCGACGCCACCGTCGGCTCGCAGGCCCGCCTCATGAGCCAGGCCATGCGGCGCCTGACCTCGGTCGTCAGCCGGACCAAGTGCGTCTGCATCTTCACCAATCAGATCCGGGAAAAGATCGGGGTGATGTTCGGCAACCCGGAGACAACCCCCGGCGGCCGCGCGTTGAAATTTTTCTCCTCGCTCCGGCTGGACATCCGCCGCAAGGACCAGCTCAAGACGCCCGACGGCAAGGTCGTGGGCAACCGCACCAAGATCAAGGTCGTGAAGAACAAGGTCGCGCCGCCGTTCACCGAGTGCGAATTCGACATCATGTACGACGAGGGCATCTCCCAGAACGGCTCGCTGCTCGACCTGGGGGTCGAATACAAGATTCTGGAGAAAAAAGGCGCCTGGATCGCCTACAACGGGGAGCTCGTCGGCCAGGGCCGGGAAGCGGCGAAGGACGCCCTTGCCCAGAACCCGGAACTCGCGGCCAAGATCAAGAACGACATCCTCGCCCGCGTCAGCGTCACGCCGGGCACCACCGTGGCCGGCGCCGTGCCCACCGAGTAACGCTTTCGTTTTGCCTTCGGCGGCGGCGGCGTTTGCGTGGGCGGCATGGCGTATTCCGCCGATACCATTGCCGCCCTGGCCACGCCCGTGGGCACGTCTGCGCTCGCGCTCGTGCGCGCGAGCGGCCCGCGCTGCCCGGCCCTGGTCGCGGAGATCTTCGGCACGGCGCCCCTCCCCCGCCTGGCCGTCCATGCCGACTATCGCAGCCGGGCCGGCGCCCTCGTGGATGAGGTCGTCTACACCTTCTTCGCCGCGCCCCACTCCTATACGGGCGAGGATCTCCTGGAGGTCAGCGCCCATGGCAGCCCGTTCATCGCCCAGATCCTCCTCGAGGACCTCTGCGGGCGCGGGTGCCGGCCGGCCGAACCCGGCGAATTCACCAAGCGCGCGTTTCTCAACGGGCGGATGGACCTGAGCCAGGCCGAGGCGGTTGCGGACCTGATCGGGGCGCGCAGCGAGCGGGCGCTGGCCGCCGCCAACCAGCAGCTCCGCGGCGCCCTGGGCCGCCGGCTGCAGGAGCTGATCGACCGGCTCCTCGACCTGGTCGCCCGCGTGGAGGCCTTCATCGATTTTCCCGACGAGGATCTGCCCCCGGAGGACCGCGCCGGGCTCGCCGCCGGGCTCGCCGACCTCCGGGCCGGCGTCGACCGGCTCCTCGCGACCGACCGTTACGGTCACGTGCTCCGCGACGGCTTGAAAACCGTGATCCTCGGCGAACCCAACGCCGGGAAGAGCAGCCTGCTCAACCGCCTCCTCGGGCGCGAGCGCGCCCTGGTGAGCGCGGAGCCCGGCACCACCCGGGACTACCTGGAGGAGCCGGTCGCGCTCGGCCCCCACTGTATCAGACTTATTGATACAGCTGGCCTGAACCCCTCCCCCACCCCGCTGGAACGGCGCGGCATGGCGCAATCCATCGCGCGCGCCGCCGAGGCGGACCTCCGGCTGCTCGTGCTCGACGCCACCCGCCCGGCGCCGCCCCTCCTCCCGGAAGTCGCGGCGCAGCTGACGCCGGCGGC
>Ga0074045_10002184_pt1 | contig 18309 bp, 17 predicted proteins | sample BogForMeECP23OM2_FD_94442 | JGI IMG/M metagenome (GOLD analysis project Ga0074045, IMG submission 94442) | Bog forest soil microbial communities from Calvert Island, British Columbia, Canada - Bog Forest MetaG ECP23OM2 | ecosystem: Environmental > Terrestrial > Soil > Wetlands ...
GCCAAGAGATCCTGTTGCAGTGGCGGGATTATAGGGAGTCCCTACGCCCGAATTTAACATTAATTTGACGATGTTAAATCCCCACAGTCCGTTGAAGAAAACTGTGCCGGGTTGGATGTTTACGTTCCCTTGTTCATCATAATATCTGACGTCTATGATTTTTCCGGTGCTGTCGGTGTCCAGCCTGAATACATAGCTGTTGGTTCTTAACTCAAAGTTACCCGAGCTTATTGCCGCGGGAACTGTTCTGAAGTCAGAATTTGCTTTTGCACCTGTTTCGCAGGTATAATTGCAGGGTCCAGCGCACCATCCGTCATACATGCATCCTTGGACTCCGACTCCATATGGATTGACAAAACTTTGTGAGGCAAGAGCGTAAGGGCCTGGGAAAGGACTGTACCCTAGGGCTTCGGTGGCATTTTTGAATGCGGTGGCAACAGGGGTGAAAGGTGCTGGAGGCAGAGGGTAGCTGTAGTTGGAGTCAGTAAATCCCGGCAGCAGAGGCCCTTCGTTTGTGCCGCATACGCCCCACATTTTCTCCCATTGTTCATAGTAAGGCATGTACTCTTCGTAGGTCATCGGCCAATCGATGATGTCTTGGTGGGGCACTGCACTATTAAGAAAACTCAAGCCATATTTGCTAACAGTATCCGAGTAGGTTTGGTAAACCCAAGGTCCGTAGCGTCCCATCACGCCGCCGTAGTGTTGAGCCATTCCGCCAACTCCCCAGCCCTCGGAAATAATTTGTCCTGAATAACCTATTGTGTTTCTTCGGATAGGCAGAGCAAATTGGTTACTGTTATTTCTCAAAGTAGCAGTCGTTATGGCAAGGTTGATATCGAACTTCCGCATGAAACCGATTCCCCACTCATCGTATTTGGTGTAAAAGAAGTCAGAGGCAAAATCCCAGTGGGGTCCTCTTTCTAGTCCGACTACTTTGTAGCCTGCCTTAGCTAGTTCTACAGCAACGGTGCCGCTTGTTACGCCCATTCCCAGAACAACGACGTCCACAGAACTATGATTAATAGTTTGACTCATACATGATCCCTCATAACTGTCCAGCCGCTTTTTGGAACTCTCCTAAACTGTGAGGCGGAAACCTTGTTGGTTTACTTGCAACCATCAGCTGCATGACATTCCTGCCGTCATTGAAACTATTACCCATATCAGCACCAGTAAAGCCTGTGAGTTTCCACCCAACTTTGCCGCTGTTGCCACCGTAAAGAGGGTCCATCATAAAACCCGACCAAGTCATGAATATTATTTCGCCGAAGAAGTCTTTAGGAACGATGTTGCTGAAACTTGTGGGTTTATTGTTGTACAAGTCTGTCAATGCTTCGGTTCGCTGAGCAACTGTTAAGTTTTCAAAACTACTCCCATACGCACTGGTTGAGTATGTCTCCAGAGCCAAGAGACCAGTTCTCCAAAATTCCCTTAGAGACATGTTGTATTGATATTCTGGGCCCGAGTATATTTGAGCGGCTGTTCCTTGCGAATAAGTAATTCCATCAACTGTTATTTGCCCTGCCTGACCTGCCGGCACAAAAGGACCTTTCATGTACATTCGCGCATTGTTTCCATAATCCGCTGCAAGTTGATGATCAATGAAAAATATTACGCCAGCTTCTTTCGCGCCTGGACCATTTTGGTCAGTTGGGATTATTGTCTCTACTATTGCTTCAACTTCTGCTTGCTCATTTGCGCCAAGCGTAACAAAAGCCTGTTCCACCTGACTTTGTTTTTGGCTAGCTGAATTATTAGCACTTTGAATAGATCTCTCTAAAATGGGAATTTCAATTGCACTGGCAACGCCGACCCCAATCGCCGCAGCAGCGCCAATTTTAATAAACGCCCGCCTACTGATTGGCAAAAAAAGCACCTAAAAATAATAGGACATAAAAGGGCATTTAAGCTTATGTGGTTACACAAACGTGTTACAGTCTGTCAACCAACAGCCCATCTTCACAATATTACTTTGCAGGTTCTGACTGCAGTTGCTTGCGCGCAGCAACAAAACCTTTTAACGTGATTGATCTAAAGTAATTTGAGGTATTATGCATGTTAAATCGTAGGATTTTTTCAGCGCTGGCACTAATATTTGTGATTAGTTTGCTTTCAGTTTCAGTGGCCACAGTTAGAGCGCAGACAGGAACATCCTTGACATTGTACGCAGGAGAAAAATCTACTAGCACATATGGTTTTGGCACAAGCTCAAGCGACATCACTTCCCCGGGACCAACGCTTAACCTTGTTGAAGGCACAACCTACACTATGACAGTAAATAACGTTGGAACTATGGAGCATTCATGGGAAATCTCAACATCCAAATCGGCAACTACTTCGCCCCTGTGGAATGCGGGCATCGACATTTCAACCTATATACCCTCAGGCGGTTCAGGATCAGTTACCTTCACACCAACTCAAACAGGCAACTTCTATTACGTATGCACATTTCCAGGACACATAGCTTTAGGCATGTGGGGAAACGTAAAAGTAACCTCCTCAGCAGTGCCAGAGTTCCCATCAGTGTTGACCTTGCTATTTATGGCGCTAGCAGTGACAGGTCTGACAGCTTTCTTAGCACGACAAAAAATCAAAATTAGTAAATTCCCAAATTTCTAATTTTTTTTATTTTGTTTATCGCGCAAGCTAGCTTATAGTGATCTCAGAAAAATTCGTTGAGCAATATTTTAGAAACTGCTAAAGAACCCTCTTATCACTTCTCTTGCTGATTGGCGAAGGGGATGTTTAATTCTTGAGGGGTCATCCAAGTTTCTTAGCCTTGCAATTCTGAAGTAAATCGGCGGATGAGGATCCCAACTGAGCCATTCTTGGAAACGGAAAGATGGCACACGCTCGTAGAGCAATCTTTGAAAACCAATTTTTTCAAGTGAATCAGCTAAAACCTTCGGTTTCCCGATTACTATCGCTGAAATTAAGTCAGCTCTTGCCTCAAAGAATTTGGAGACAAAGTAGGTTAGTGTTAACAGAGCCCACAAATAAATGATTAGCAGAAACGTCGAACTTGTTCTTATCAATGTAAAGATTATGTAGAACCAGAAAAGATATTGAATCGCAGATAAACCGTAAAGCCAAAGGGGGTCATGTCCTTTTAGGTGCCCGAATTCATGTCCCAAGACGGATTCGATTTCTTCGTCACTGAGTTGCAGGAATGTTCCTGTTGTAATCAAAACAATGCCTCGGCTGGGGCTGGGACCGGAAGCCGCTGCGTTAGGCAGCAAAGTGTTTGACACGATTATTTCAGGCACTTTGTACCCGAATTTGTCAGCAGTTCTCTTCACAACATCGTAAACGTTCACTTTTCTGGCAATCAAGTCTTCGCTTTTACAGTCAATCCCAAATTTGGCGAAAACATCATGCGCCTTTCCACAGTCAAGTTCGCCATTCTCAGCTATAGTCATCTTATAAATTTCTTGCTTAAGCTGTGTCAAGTCTTTTTTAGAGAGTTTTTTGGTTGCATCATTCATCGCTGTGGATAAAGGATACTGCAGAATGTGGATGTATGGGTCTCTTTCAGTGATGTGCCAATCTGCTGACCGGGCAACTATCTTGTTTGAGTAAAAAACAAATATGAATTGGATGGCAAGCAACACAATTGGAACCAGCGGAACGTACAAAGCGTCGAACTGCTCAATGACCAGGAACAGCAAAATTCCCACACTCATGAACGCCGCAATAAGTATGATCTGAGTCTCCAAAAAAATGCGGCGCAAAGATTTATTTTCTTTACCAGTAACCGCTTCAGGCACTATTGATTCGCCTTCTCTCCAAGCGAAGAAAAGGCTGTTTTTCCTAACTTGATCCTCAAATGCGTTAACGGCTATTTCCAGATCTTCTTTAGACCTTAAAATCTCCGCTTCAGGAACTGGCACACTAAGGGGCTCGATAACAACATCAATTTTTTCGCTGCCAGAAGCTCGAACACTCAGGACCCTTTTCCCGTTGGAATCCAAAACTGAATAACTTACCGAAAAATTGCCCGTTGAAATATCTGCAAACCTGTTTTTTTGAGGGACGAGGAAAAACTTATTCATATACTCGTAGAACTTGCTAAAGTAATCCACTGGAATTTCAGGAACAATTGTAAACGATAGTGAATTCGCCTGCAAACTACACACCTTTAGAAATCAAGAGAATAACTAATCCCTTTGATTTAGATAAACTAATTGAAATCACATTATTATCTTTTCGGAACCAAAAATTTCCAAAAAAATGTGCCTCCAAGAATTGCTGAAAAAACAAATAAAAAACAAAGATTTCTATATTTTAATCCAGAGCAGAATGCCCATAATTAATCCGTAAATCGCCAATGCTTCAGCCAACGCCACGATGAGAAAACTTCTGAAGAAGGTATCGGGTTTCTCTGCTAACGCGCTAATTGCTGCGCTGCCTGCGCCTGAAATGCCTATTCCCGCTCCTAACGCCGCTAGGCCTATTGAGAGCCCTGCACCGATGGCTAAGCCGAAGATGTCGTAAGTTCCTGTTGGTGTTGTGGTTGTTGATTGGAGAGTGGTTACGGTAATTGCTGCTGCGAATCCGATAGGTATAAGAAGCGCAAGTGGAAGCACAAATAAAGCAATCAATATTTTCTTCATAATGAGTTGCTCCAACAGAAAAAAGACAAGTCGCCAATAGGTATTAACCTTTCTGCTTGCCACTTTGATTGGTTTCCTGGGCTGAGTTTTCAAAGGCTTCGCCTACTCTTCTGGCTTGTGCCTTTACGGCTTCGGCTTTTTCCTTTATGCGCTTCAATTCTTCTTCCGCCAGTTTTTCAATTTGCAGATTGAAGTCCTGGAAGTCCTTCTCCAACTTTTCCTTCGACATGTAACCACTTTTTCCAAAGTTTACTTGATGACAAGCACTGGGCATGACGCGTATCCAATTACTCGTTCCGCAACACTGCCGATGAGAAGCCTGTCAGCGCCCTTTCGCCCATAAGTTCCCATCACGATCAAATCAACCTTCGATTCTTTAGCAACCTGCACAATGCGTTCAAACGGTCTTCCCTCAGCAACCAAAGAAGAACCCTTTACCCCTGCTTTGCCCAATAAGCCCAGCACATAGTTAACATGGCCTTGCCCGTCTTCCTTGAGTTCGCGTTCAGCTGCTTCTCGCTCGGTAACCTTCGCCAGTTGATCCAGAACGACATCATCAACTACGAAAATAACCATTATCTCCGCCCCAACCAGCTTAGCTATACTAATCCCATACTCCGCAGCGCGCATGCTATGCTCTGATCCGTCAGTTGGAATCAAAATCTTTCTTATGCCTTTAAAATCAGAACTCAACTTTTCCATGCTCCTTAATCATATGTTTAATTCTTTTGGTTCGGACAAATTCTTCACGATCCTTTTCCTCCAAAACCAAAGCAATCCGATTTGTGATGTTTCGGTACATAGGGATAAGAACGTAGTTCAAAGCGTTAACCCGACGTTGGGTCCTTTTCACATCATTGGCAATCTGAAACGTCGCGCCCTCTGCTTTGGCTAACTCAGCAATCAACTCGAGCAAAGCGTAAAACTGCTTAAACGCGGCGTCTAACTCGGAGCTGGTGTTAGCGAATCCGTAGTCTGGTTTAACTTCGTCTGCCCCTTGGAATTCAACATCGGGAACGACCACGCCCATGATACTTTTGAAATCCATCAAGAAATCCGCTTCGAAACGTGAACCCATAGCAACGTTGGCAACTGTCTCTGGACCACTGGTCATGTTTGCTTCTTTTATGCTTTCATAGGCTTTTGTGAGGGCTTCAAGCAGGTCTGTGCGTGCCCGCTCTGCTTCATATATGCTACTTCGAAGCTCACGTAACAGGATGTCGCGTTTGCGTTCAAGTACGTCGCGTCCCGACTGGGCAAGGCTCAGGGTTTTTCTTGTTTGTATGAGGTTTATTCTTGTGGGGCTAATGTTTTCAGCTGACAATTACTGCTTTGCCTCCAAGGACGTTTTTGCGTAGTACCGCTCAATGTATTCGGGGTGCACATGGATCAGTTCTTCATCGGGCAAAATTGAAAGCGCGTCCCACGCTATGCTCAAGGTGTCTTCTATGGTTCTGTTCTCGTTCTTTGCCTGGTTAATCAGCGTCTTCTCGAAGCGTTCGCCGAAACGCAGGTAATCTTGGTCCATAGTTCCTAGACCCTCTTCCCCGATAATTGTCGCGAGTGATTTTACAGCGTTGTACTGTGCGTAAGCCGCGTACAGTTGACTTGCAACGTCGGCATGATCTTCGCGGGTACGATCCTTCCCAATGCCGTCTTTCATCAGCCTGGAGAGGCTGGTGGTTATGTAGATCGGTGGGTAAATGCCTTGTTTCTCGAGGTTGCGGGACAGTACAATCTGCCCCTCGGTAATGTAACCTGTAAGGTCAGGAATGGGGTGGGTGATGTCGTCGTTGGGCATGGTTAAAATGGGCATCTGGGTGATTGAGCCCTTCTTACCGGCGACTCTTCCTGCGCGTTCGTAGATGCTTGCAAGATCACTGTACATGTAGCCGGGATACCCTTTTCGGCTAGGCACTTCCTCCATCGAAGCGCTCACTTCTCGCAGGGCCTCGCAGTAATTGGTCATATCGGTCAAAACCACAAGGACATGCGAATTCTGATCGAACGCCAAATACTCGGCCAAAGTCAAACCAGCCCTCGGTGTAATAATGCGCTCCACCGGCGGGTCTTCAGCCAAATTGAGAAACATCGCAACGTTCTTTATCGCACCTGTTTCCTCAAAGCTTCTCCTGAAAAAAGCGGCATCATCATGCGCCAGCCCCATCGCAATAAAGACGATGAAGAATCCTTCGTTTGTCCCTCGAATTGTTGCTTGCTTAACGATTTGTGCGGCAAGTTCATTATGAGATAAGCCAGGGCCGCTGAAAAGCGGAAGCTTTTGCCCACGCACAAGGCTATCCAAACCATCAATCGCCGAAATGCCGGTTTGAATGAAATCCCTTGGGTACTCTCTCGACGTAGGGTTTAGCGGAAAACCGTTTACGTCCCGCCGCTCCTCTGTGAAAAACCTCGGGTGACCATCAATAGGCTCACCGAAACTATTCATGACACGTCCCAACATTTCTGTTGAAACGGGTACCTCCAGAGGTTTTCCAAGGAACCGTGTCCGGGTTTCAGAAGGGGACAATCCCGTAGTGCCCTCAAAGACTTGCACAGTAACGGCTTTCTGGGTTACCTGAATGACTTTGCCCCGCCTTATCTCCCCCGTTTGGGATCTGACCGCGACAAGTTCATCGTAACCAACGTTACTCACGTTTTCCACAACGATGATTGGACCAGAAATCGAAGCTACGCCCTTATACTCTAAACCAACGCCCGCCATACACCTTACCTCAGGCTACCCTCCAACTCTTCAAAGATCTTCTGCATCCTGCCTTCCAAAACATCCAAATCGTTTACTTTTTCATTAGGAACTGCAGTTTTCATGCGCATTATCTCTTCTGTAATCGGCAGCTGGGTTATCTTGAAAATCGGCGCACCTTTGTTTACAACTCTGTCGGCAAGATGGTAAAAGTCCACGATGATTTTTAGCATCTTGAACTGTTTTTTCGGAGAACAATATGTATCCACTGGATCTAGGGCGTTCTGTTGAAGAAGAGCAACACGCAGAATCCGCGCAGTCTCCAAAATCAAACGTTGCTTATCGGGTAAAGCCTCAGGGCCGACCAGTTTAACGATGTTCTTTAACTCGTCTTCTGCCTGCAGAACACGCATGGCTTCAGCCCTATAGCTGTTCCAGTCCTTATCTATTTGTTCACTCCACCAGCCTTCAAGCTCAGGGATGTAGCCGCTGTAGCTTTGCATCCAATTGATCGCTGGGTAATGCCTTGCATCAGCCAACTCGGAGTCTAAAGCCCAGAAAACCCGTGTGTAACGTTTAGTATGCTGAGTAACGGGCTCTGAGAAGTCGCCGCCAGGCGGAGAAACCGCTCCAATTGCGCAGATGGAACCCAAACGTTTCTCTGCCCCCAAAGTTTCAACAACTCCTGTTCGTTCGTAAAACTCTGCTAGCCTCGAAGGCAAATAGCTTGGGAACCCTTCTTCTGCGGGCATTTCCTCTAGCCTTCCTGAAATCTCACGCAGCGCTTCAGCCCACCTGCTGGTGGAGTCGGCCATCAAAGCCACGGCGTAACCCATGTCTCGGTAATATTCCGCTATCGTTATGCCTGTGTAGATGCTTGCTTCGCGTGCGGAAACAGGCATGTTACTTGTGTTAGCCACCAAGATGGTTCGCTCCATTAGCGGGTGCCCAGATGTAGGGTCAAGCAACTTGGGAAAACTGGTCAGCACATCCACCATTTCGTTGCCGCGTTCCCCGCAGCCTACGTAAATCACCAAGTCAGCGTCGGACCATTTAGCAAGCTGCTGCTGAGTAACCGTTTTGCCAGTGCCAAATCCTCCCGGGATAGAGGCGCTACCTCCCTTAGCGATAGGAAAGAAAGTGTCAATTATCCGTTGCCCCGTAATCAATGGAACCGTGGGGGGAAGCCTTCGACCGTAGGGACGCGGCCTCCGCACAGGCCACTTCTGCAACATGGCAATCTGGGTTTTTGCGTCGTTCGCCTCAAGAGTTGCAATCGGCTCCGTTATCGTGAAATCGCCTTCAGACGCAATATTGACTAGAGTGCCGCGCATCAGAGGTGGAATCATTATGCGATGTTCAACCAAATCTGTCTCCGCGACCGACCCAATTACGTCGCCGCCTGAAAGTTTTGCACCTACTTTGGCTTTGGGTTTGAAATGCCATTTCTTATCTTTCGCGAGAGGAGTTACACCCTTCACTGGCTTAATGAAGGCTCCCGTAAGCGTTCGCAATACATCTAAAGGGCGCTGTATCCCATCAAAAACGTTCCCGACCAGTCCAGGTGACAACTCCACTGAAAGTAGGCTTCCTGTTCCTAAAACGGGTTCGCCGACTTTAAGTTCTGTTGTGTTCTGGTATACTTGGATAGTTGCATGTTCGCCTTCAAGCCTGATGATTTCGCCGATCAAGTTTTCATTGCCTACCTCAACCAGCTCATACATGATTGCTCCGGCCATGCGTTGGGCTTCAACAACTGGTCCAGCAACACGAATAACGCTTCCTTTAGCGGGCATGGTTTACGTTTCCTCCTTAAACATTATCTTTGCTAACTCCATACGCAACTGAGGCTTGAGCTCGTTCAGTTTGTTGTCAATTGTGCCGTCAAAAGACAATTTGCCATCAAGCGTCTGAGCCTTAATACCGCCTATGAAATCTCCGGTTTCATCCAGCAATTTAAATTCGCAACTGAGCTTTTTAGATAGAGAATCTATCTCCTGAGTAAGCCGAGCTTTGTCTTTGGCGTTGACTTGTATGATAAGACGTTTTTGACCTAACCCTTTGACTGCGTCTCTCATGCGTTTTAGCAGGTAACTGTGGTACTTCTCTGTTGACCCGAATTCTTTAAGCCGCACAAGAGCGTTGTCAAAGGCAGTGTTAACCAGCTCTTCTTTTAACATAAGTAGATTATTCCTCATTTCCACTTCAGTTACAGAAGCGATCCTTCTCTTTTCCGCCTCAGCCCGAGCAGTAGCCTGATTTAGAATAATCTGGCAGTTTTTGTCTGACTGCTGCTTAGCCTTTTTCAAAGCTTCCTTCGCGTCGTTTTTGGCGTCCTTAACGATGGCCTCCGCTTCTTTTTGCACTTCCGCTAACACTTCATTTGTAATCGCAGACAACCCTTCTTTAACGGTCACTTACCCATTTCCTCTCTTAGACTCTTACCCCTAGGGTTTTGCTGATGAGGTCCGACATGCGCGTTTCGCTTGGTTTTCCTTTGTTTCCGGGAATTTCAACGATCAATGGTTCCCTGTGTTCACGTCGCATCTTCTCGATTCGCTCGTGCAGTTGAGGCTGGGCGGAGAATTCTTCGCTTATGATTACGATTGCTAAGTCAGCTCGTGCCAATGCTTTGTCCAAGGATTGTCCTGCCTCAGCCGCAGAAGTCACTTCTACACCTTCAACGCCGACAAGCCTAAACCCCGTGACCATATCGTTGTCGCCGATAACAAAACCAAGCATCCATTTCGCCTAAAGAACTTTAAATTCAGTACCTAATAAACTCCAATGCCACAAACGGTAACTTAAACTAAGAAAAGCCAAAATGGGCGGAAGCCGAAGCTACCTTCCCTAACCCCTTTTTGGACTCTTAGTTTTTGGTCTGTAGAATTACCTTTAAATGCTTAGGTTGACCACAGTTTTATTGGCATTATGCTCAGACCAGAACGAATGACTTTTACCTCGATTATCTGCGTCAGAAAAGACGTTGAATCTGTACTGGAAGCGTTAAGCAGCTTCGGAAAATTCCACATAGAAGAAATCCCTGAAAATGTAAGCCTCCTTGAGAACAGCCAGGAGATTCAGAAGGCGGAAGAGTCGCTTTCCAACGCGAACGATTTAATCAAGCAGCTAAGCCAAGAAAAACCAAGTGCGCTTGATCTGTTCAGGGCAGATCAACCGAATAGAACACAGGTAACGTCTGAAAACTGGCAAGCCCTCGCGGAATCAACCAGCCAAAAGGTTTCACAGCTTAAGCTGGAAGTTGAAGGTTTAAACACCTCCTTATCCAGCCTCAGAGAAAAAACAGCACAGCTTAACAGCGTCAAAAAAACGCTCACAATATTTGACACCAACCATGTTGACATTGAAGCCGTTCAGACACTGAAATTAATACACGTAATAGCTGCATCCGTCCCGCATAAAAACTTCGAAGCATTAAAAGCGGAACTTGCCAAGTTCCCACTTATCCTAAGCCACGCTATGCTTACAAAAGAAAACAGCTTCGTAACCATAGCGTCGCCAGTAAAACAAGGAGCAGACGTGGAAAAAATCGTTAAAGCTAACCGCGGAGAGGTTTTTTCAATTCCCAAAGATTTGCCGTACGACTCCGGCGATGCGCTCATAGAAGTCAATGGCCGCTTAGAAGAGAACTTGAAAAAAGAAGAAACGATTTCTGGTTCACTGCATGAATTAGGCGCGGAAAACAAGAACAACCTGCCAGTGTGGAAAGAAACTGTTGAAAACATTTTGGCTTTGCTTTACGCTGAGAAAAAAATGCTTCTGTCAGGAAGACTCGCAACAATTAAGGGGTTCGTTCCCAAGAAAAATCTGGAGGCTCTCAAGCAGGAAGTTCATTCTTTGCTCGGGGAAAAAGCCATAGTTATGCATCAAGACGTGGCTGAACCTGAAAAACCCCCGACGAGAATTAGCAACAACAGGTTTGTGCGCCCATTCGAAGAAGTCACAAAACTCTACGGGTTACCCCATTATGGGGAAGTAGACCCAACCCCCATCATGGCAATATCATTTCCAATTCTCTTCGGCTTAATGTTCGGAGACCTAGGTCACGGCTTAATCCTTATGATAGGCGGCTTCGTAGTGGGGATGCTTGTTAAGAAAAATCAGGGAATAAAGAATTTAGCGTATATCTTGGCAATGTGCGGCTTAGCCGCAACCATTGCAGGCGCCCTATTCGGAGAAGTTTTCGGCAAGGATCTTATTCCTGCTTTATGGTTTAGGCCATTTCAGGTAACCAACGTGTTTGGCTTCCTTGTCTTCGCCCTGATCGTCGGTGTAATTCAGATATTCAGCGGCTTAATCTTGGAAATGGTAAACTTCACGCTTAAACACGACTTAATTGACGCTGTTTTGACGTCCATCCCAAAAATGGCATTCTACCTCGGCGGCGTCTATTTAGTCGTAATTTACAAGCTAAATTTTGCAAAGTGGTTTTCAGGTCCCGTATTACTTTTGATCGTTCCGTTTATTTTCGTGACTTTCGCCAAACCGATTTACATGGCTGCTACAAAAGCCTCAACCCGACTGCCGGCTGGGCTTAACGTGGAAAAGCCTGAACCCTTGGGGCAAAGGATTTTTGAGAGCGGCGACATGGCGACGCGTTTTCTCAGCAACAGCATCTCTTACGCTCGAATTCTGGCTTTGCTTATGGCACACTGGGCGTTACTTTATGTAACCTACACTATTGCTGCCCAGGTAGGCGGATCAGCCGGGTTCGGCTTGATTGTCAGCGGCGTGATCATCGTCGGCGGAAACATTTTCGTAATCGCTTTTGAAGGGTTGATCGTTTTCATCCACACCTTAAGACTGCATTTCTACGAGTGGTTCAGCAAATTCTACGCTGGAAACGGAGTCGAGTTTCATCCATTCAAACAAAATTTCATTTACACCAACATCCACATTTCCAGGAAGAACGGGAAGGAAACCTAAAACGACATTTGACTGAGGATGGTGTTCGGGCTAACCCCGCCTTCGATTCCCGCAGTTGCAGCAATCAAATCGCGTACTTCCGCTTCTTTGACCATCATAAAGGCAAGTGGCGCCCCAACGTTGAAGATTTCACCAACGGTACCGGCTTTTGCATGCTTAAATATTCCTTTCTTTAAGGTCTTTTCAGCGACTCCTAAAGTCCCCTCTGGGCTTGGGGCTTTCGCGAAGAATTTTCCATAGAAGGTTTCGGAGACGACTCTCATAGCTGTGTCGAAATCAGGCGCCGTAAGCATAGCTTCAACTGTTTCAGATGTGAGTTTAAAATTCTTAGGAGGCATAGCGGCTCTCAGCCAGTTAGCGTCGTAATTCAAGATTTTTCCCCTGAGAATCGATAGGAGCGTGAAGCCGTCGTTTTCCATGGCTACGTAAAAATTAACGTGTGGCTTATCGGTTCGAGGCAGCTTTTCGTACCTGTCCTGAAGGCTATCGTAGAAAACTTTGTCGAGCGAAATGTCGAACCCTGAAGTTGAGCCGTTCTCCTCGTAGCCTTGCATGCCCCGGCTGAGAGTTGACGCATACAGTGAACTTTTAATGGACGTTTGCATTTGCTTCAAATTTGAAGATTTAGCCGCTTCTTCAAGGATTACTCGGTTTTTAAGAAAATCTTCAGCAGAAAAGTAGATTCTGCTTAACCTTTCTTCAATGTTAAGCTCGCCGTTAATCGATTTTATCAGGGTCTTGAGGTTTTCTACTTCGAACCGCAAAACGTAAACGGAAAGAAAGCCCGCTGCCTTGGCTGGGGAGTTTCTAATCATCTTCACGTAGGTTTCGATCAAGTTTTCGGTGAAAGCCCGTTCAAGTTTCCGACCTGTCAGGGGCAACAAAACCTTGGCAATTTGCGTCTGGTAAGTGGTGTCTCGCAGCTGAGCTGCAAAAGTAGCTAAATCTTTGCTTTCCAGCAAAGACCTGATTTTTGCTTCGCCCAAAAGTTTGCTTTTTTCAGCCCCTATCTTAGCTAGAACGGCAGCGTATTGTGTTACCTGACTCAAGATCTGGCTTCCCCGACTATTGCGCCCAATACTGCTTTGACCGCTAGTTCCATTCGTTTTCCCGCATGCACCTTCAACTTCTCAGTGACCACTTCGTTAGCTTTCAACTGTTCATCCCGTCTGCGGTTGGCTTCTTCAACTGAACCCACAAAAAGCTGTTGCCCTTCCTCATCGGCATAGGTTTGGCTGTTAGCAACCAGTTTCTCACTATTGAGTTGAGCAAGAGCTGTTATGTCTTGGGATTTTTGCTGAGCGTCGCTTCTGATTTTCTCTGCTTCAGCTTCGATTTTTTTGAGCTCTTCCCAAACTTTCTCCATTATTCCACAAACAACCAAAGCTGCATTAAATTGAAAAGCCTTTTGCTTCGCTCTAAAGGTCCGATATAGGAAAATGTGAGATTAGAGCGGGTGTCTTTTAAGCTCAAACGGCAAGCCATAGAAGATTAATCGGGTAAAAAAATGCCGATTGTTTATCTTAAGTTTGGTGCTCGGCTATTCACCTAAAGACAGCCCAAGCAATTTCCGTGACTAGGTTTGGGTGTTCCTTAGTCAACAAATACTATTTTGATGTATACTCTTGCGGTGAAAAACAAAATGAGTCAATTATCTAACCCATTAGAGGTTCTCAAATCAATTTCAGAAGCAACAAGTATGTTGATCGGCAAAGTTTCAAAGTCTGTCGTCAGCGTAAAAGCGGAGATGTCACACGGCACAGGCGTCGTTTTGACAAAAGACGGCTACATCGTCACATGCAACCATGTCGTCGGAGGATGCGGCGCAGTCAAAATCGGGCAAGGCGAAAAAACCTTCCATGCAAAAATCGTGGGCACGGACCCATACAGCGATTTAGCTTTGCTGAAGGCCGAGAAAGGAGAATTCACACCAATAGAAATAGGCGATTCAGAAAAACTCAACGTAGGCCAATACGTCGTGGCCTTAGCTAATCCATTCAACCGCAGTCAACCAACCGCCACCAGCGGCATGGTCACAAGCGTAAACAGCACAATCAGAGGCTGGCGCGGAGCAACTCAAATGGAGAATATCATAGCCACGGACGCACAGCTTAACCCAGGGTTTAGCGGCGGACCACTCGTGGACGCGGAAGGAAAAATTATCGGCATAAACACAGCTTACGTGTGGCAAAGAGGCATAGCCATCCCAATCAACAAAGTCAAAATCGTAGCAGACAGGCTCATGACTGGACGCATAGCGCAGAGAGGCTACCTTGGAATAATCGCTAACACAGTCGCGATCCCAGAGGAAATCGCAGAGCAGGCAGGCTTAGAGCAGGAAACAGGCGTTATGATCTTTAGTGTTGAGGCAGGTTCGCCCGCCCGCAAAGCAGGTTTAGCCATGGGCGACGTGCTCGTGAAGTTCAACGGCAAGCCCGTCACTGACTTCTATGACTTGCCTAGACTGCTGGCCGAAGACGTCGTAGGCAAAGAAACCAAACTCATCGTCATCCGAAAAGAAACCTTGCTCGAAGCAACCGTAGTGCCAACCGTTCACGGAGGCGAAGAAGACTGATAGAACGTATCCCACTGGAAATTGATCCGCCATCTCCAATGCCGTCGCCGCCGCTCAGAAGACGACCCTTCCCAACGCCCCAGTTCAGAACGACAAACCCAGCTTCAACCACTTCTTTCATACCCAATGTTGACTAGGCGGAAGTCAATTTTTTTTAATTTTCCGCTTTCAACTTACCCGCGTTTCCTTCTTTAATTTGATAAATTTGGGTAAATTCTGGGGAAAACTTAAGAGAAACATAAACGCATTTAAACTAAAAATATTGGTGTATAAACTTGTATTGTGGCAACTGTGGCACTGAACTCCCAGAGGGCACGGCATTCTGCACGAAATGTGGAAAAAGCACATCGTTAAACGCTCCGAAGGCAGCTAAGACAACTTCTACTGGACCCATTCTTGCGCCTTCAGGAGTAGAATCCTTGAAATGCCCAAGTTGCGGAGCGCCAATTGCACCAAAATTTGGTGAAATGGTTATAACCTGCACGTACTGCGGCAGCGGAGTTACTTTGGGAAATCAAGGTTGGACTAACCTTCAGAAGCAGACAATGCTTACTTTGAAGGTAACCACTGTTGACCAGGTAAATACAATAATCAAGCCTCTAGTAAACAATGGAATTCTTCACAGGCACCGCCTTGAAGACTCTAAACAAGAAGAAATGAGCCTCACCTACGTGCCCTACTGGATTGTAAGCGTCTCAGCCAGAACAGCCATAACCGTCGCGAATCAAACTGCACAAATTGCCCAGACAGCTACTGCGGCCGCGTTGATGGGTGTAATACTCGGCGGAATGGGCGGCGGGGGAGGCGGAGGAAGGCGAGGCGGCAGAGGAGGCAGACGAGTGTTCGAAGGTCAGGTGAAAACAGATAACCCGTTTGCGGGAATTCTCGGGTTGAAGCGGATACGAATTATGGCATTCGGGATGGGAATGGGTATGGGTCGTGGAGGAGGAAACAAGAACGCACAGCAGATGGATGAGAACTACAACTTCCCTGTAATCGCGTTAAAAGCTCTCACGGATTATCAGCCCCATGACTACCAATTCAACCTTGGAGGCAGAGAACTATTCGACATAGCCAAGCTGCCCAAGGATGTTAAGATACTAAACGGCGACATCAGCGAAGAAGGCGCTAAAACCCAAGCAAAAACCCTAGTTGATCAGCTTCAATCACAAAAGGCGCACGCCAAATATCAAGCAATTCAGTCGATGCATACTGATTGCGATGTTGGTGATGTGGAATTGCTTCACGTACCGGTATGGTTTGCAAAGTTTGACAATAAAGGGAAAAAAATTGTGCTTGTCATCGACGCCAACTCTGGCAAAGTAATCAACAACAGCGGTCTTTAGCCAACATGTTTTTCGGCTTAGACCTACCAAAAAAACCGGTCCTTTGCCTATACTAAAAAAGCCACAATTTGTAAGCCTAAACTTTTGTGAGAATAAGAAAGTTACAAAAAAGAAAAAGAAAGCTTAAGAATACGTTTATTTTGAGTTATTGGAGTCTTCTGTTTCTGCTGCGGCTTCTTCTTCGTTTTGTTCTTGAGCTGTTTCCATCTGCGCCGCATGGGGCGCTTCCAAAGGGTGGGCTGGAACTTGTACCTCCTCCACAGTTATGGGCTCAATGATAGTTTCAAGCTCGGGTTCAATTACTTTGTCAAGGGTAGTTTCAACTTCAGCTGCTGGGGCAACTTCGAAAGCGTCAATCGGAGCTTCAACTTCTGGCTCTTTTGGAGCTTCAAAAACTTCAGGGACAATTTCAGCTGCTTCAACCACAATCGCTGGTTCTTCGACAACTAGGGCTGGTTCAGGAGCCGCAGTTTCAATGTTAATGATTGGCTCTTCAATGGCGGGCTCAAATATTGCTGGTTCTTGTGGGGCAATCTCGGGGGCAGGCTCAACTATCTCGTGAACTTCAGGCTCAACAGTTGCAACTGGAGCTGCTTCTACTGGGGCAACCTCAACAACCGGCGTCTCAATGATGGCAGGCGTAGCTTCCACCACTGTTTCAACTGGGGGAGCTTCAATTATAGGAGCAGTTTCAACTGGAGTCTCAATAACTGGTGTAGCTTCAATTATAGGAGCAGTTTCAACTGGAGTCTCAATAACTGGTGTTTCTATGGGGGCGGTTTCGACTGGGGCTGTAACTGTTTCTGCTGTAGCAACTTCTATCGGGGCAGCCTCAACTGGAGCAGCTTCGATGAGGGGGGTTTCGATTGGGGCGGCTTCTGCTTTTGCCACTTCAACTGCAATTTCAATTGGAGCGGTTTCGACGATGGTCGGCTCTATTGGCGCTGGCTCTGCAACGGTTTCAATTGGGGCAGCTTCAACAATAACTGGGGCGGGAGCTGCTTCCATTACTGGCGCAACTTCTGGAATCGCTGCTACAATTGGCTCTGGAGCTGCCGGGGTTGCTGGAGCAAAAAGTGAGTTCGTAATCTGTTTTATAGTCACTAACTCGGTTTTGGTCGCATCCAATCCGGTTGATAGAAGGCTTATTTCGCGTTCATAGATTTCGTCGTCGATTTCTCCGGCAACATGCTGTATCTCGTAGCTGGCAAGAAGGGTTTCCAAGGTTTTGAGCTGGTTCTCCAAATCCTGAGCCTTCGACTGCATTCCTTCCGCAAGTTCTTTTTGCTGCTTCTCAATTGCAACAATGGCTGCGTTGATCTCAATGTTAAAAGAGTCTTTGGTCGACTGTGAAATTCTGCCGCTTGCATATAGTTTGTCTATTGCTTGCTGCTTTTTCTTAGCAATTTCGTATTCTTCATTTAATCTTTTAAATGTATATTTCCATGAAATCAATTTTAGGGCACCGAACACTTTTAGCGTAAAACAACAAATAACGTTTCTTAACATGCACGTATATCGGTAACTATTAAGATAGGATTTTGAGGCAGCGAAATAGATTCTTTGCAGTAAAATTAGACGGTATCTGGATGTGTTTCTGCATTGAATAAGCAAAACATTTTCTGCTGTTGCACGCGGAATTTGACATTTGCATGTCAATCAGGGCAACTAGCGCGTACTGTTTTATATATCATTTATGACAAGGAATTGTCGCTACGGCCCATTAAATGTTAGACGACCCCGCCAGCGATTTGTTTAAGGCTGTTTAAACTTTTGTATTCGTGTTATAACAAACTATTCTAAATCCGAATAATACTTATATATCTAAACACGAATAAACAAATAGTGAGAGTGAAAAACATGGTGGCATTAACAATAACGGTAAACGGGGAAAAGTCAGAAGCGAGAATAATCAAGAAAATGCATGAACGTGTAATCAAAACGTTCATGGATACAATAATAATGAATGAACTCCAAAATGGCCCAATAAGCGGCTACGACGTAATATCTTTCATACACAACAAATTCGGCTTCCTTGTAAGTTCAGGCACGGTGTACTCCCTCCTCTACTCCCTTGAGCGAAACAGTTTAGTTGAAGGTGCTTGGATCGAACGCAAAAGA
>Ga0074045_10002185_pt1 | contig 18306 bp, 22 predicted proteins | sample BogForMeECP23OM2_FD_94442 | JGI IMG/M metagenome (GOLD analysis project Ga0074045, IMG submission 94442) | Bog forest soil microbial communities from Calvert Island, British Columbia, Canada - Bog Forest MetaG ECP23OM2 | ecosystem: Environmental > Terrestrial > Soil > Wetlands ...
ACGCTTTCCGAAAACATCGACCGCGACCGGATCGAGGCGACGCTGAAGGACGGCGTGTTGCATCTCGTCCTGCCCAAGGCGGAAACCGCAAAGGCTAGAAAAATCGAGCTTAAAGCGTCGTGAGCGTCGGACACGGCTAATCTAGCCCAAACACAAGCGGAGGCGGGAGCCTCAGAGACATCCAGCAATAGCGGGCCATGCCAGTCTGGGAACGACGGCTCGCTACACCGAGGGCGATCGCGACGCGCAGCGGAAAGTCGTTGCCCTAATCTGATCTTCTCAGGTCGGCGTCGCCGCCGATCGGGGCTCCCCCGCCGCCGAGATCGCGGTTGTGGTGCTGCCGGGGTTTCGGGTGCGAAGCTTGCAGACCCGAACGGTACCGAAGGCAGCCTTGTACCAGCAATCCGCGGCGTCGCCCTCGGCGTAGATCTTGTCGTTCCTAAAATAGCTGCGACGTGTACCGATGCGCTCCAGCGCAATCAGGGCATCGAGCTGGCTCGACCCCGCGGTCGTTGCACTGTCGCGCTCCAGCGCTGCTAATAGCCGGCAATGCCAATCTGCCCGTACATGATCACCCTCCATCGCTTTCGAACGTGTGGAGAGCATCACGGGTATGTTGGCTTGCCGAAATCATTGAGACCACGGTCGCATCCCGGCCGCCAACGCGAGGCGAATGAGTTCGGAAAGGCTGCGCGCCCCCATCTTGTCCATCACACGCGCGCGGTGGATCTCAACCGTGCGCGGGCTGATTGCCAGATCGTAGGCGATCGATTTGTTGGGCAGGCCGGCGAGCAAACCCTCCAGCACCTCCCGCTCGCGCGACGAGAGCAGCGCCAACTTCGCTACTGCTGTGTCTGTTGCCGGGTCTCGTTCGCTCGGCGAAGCCAGTCGCGAGAGCGCCCCGTCGAGGCTGTCGAGAAGCGTCTCCGAGGCGAACGGCTTCTCGATGAAATCGACGGCACCCGCCTTCATCGCCCGCACCGCCAACGGGACATCGGCGTGACCGGTAATGACGATCAGCGGAAAATCGAGTGCACGCGCACTCAATCGCTCTTGCAGCTCCAGGCCGTCCATTTCGGGCATGCGAATGTCGACGATCAAACAACCGATCGGCAGCGATGGGGCAGCCGCCAGGAACTCCGGTGCCGATCCGAAACTTCTCACCCTATAGCCTTTCGACTCGAGCAGAATCGAAAGGGAGTCGCGCACCGCCTCGTCGTCATCGACGATGTAGACGCACGGGTCAGCCGGCACCGGCCGCTTCCTCACGGCTTGCTATCGGCAGCGTCAAGCGAAACACGGTACCGCCGGAGGATCCCGGCGCCACCGTCAACCGCCCCTGATGCGCCTCGACGATTTCCCGGCAAATCGACAATCCGAGACCCATTCCGGTCCTCTTCGTCGTAACGAACGGCTGGAACAGGCGGTCGGCCAGCCCCGGGGCGATGCCGGGGCCGCTGTCGGCCACATAGACCTCGGCCATCTCCTGATCCGTGATCGCTCGCGTGCCGATGACGAGTTCACGCCGCTCTACCTCCTCCATCGCCTCGACGGCGTTGCGCACCAGGTTGAGCACGACCTGCTGAATCTGCACCGGGTCGACGAGGACCAGGGGTAAGCTTTGCTCCAGCTCGAGCGATACGCGCACGCCGCGTTGTTTCGCCCCGACGAGAGCGAGTGCCAGGGCTTCTTCGACCAGTTGGTTGAGGCTCTGGACGCGGCGTTCGGTCTCGCCCTTGCTGACGAACCCTCGCAATCGACGGATGACCTCGCCGGCGCGCTGCGCCTGAGCGATCGCCTTCTCCATCATCTCGCCGACGCGGTGCGGGCCCCCAGGACCGGTGGCCAGCAGTTGCCGACCGGCTTCCAGATAATTCGTCACCGCAGTCAGTGGCTGGTTGAGCTCGTGTGCCATCGTCGAGGCCATCTGCCCCATGACGCTGAGCCGTGAGGCGTGCAGCAGCTCGGCCTGAAGATCCTGAATGCGGCGCTCCGCCTCCTGGCGCTCGGTCAGATCGCGGACGAAGCCGGTAAAATAGCGGCTGCCCGCGAAGGCGAACTCGCCAACCTGCAGCTCCATCGGGAAGGTCTCTCCGTTCTTGCGCAGACCGACGACCACACGCCCGATGCCGATGATGCGACGCTCGCCGGTACGAAGATAGCGATCGAGGTACTCATCATGCGCTTCGCGGTAAGGTGTCGGCATCAAGATTTTGACATTGCGGCCGACCACCTCGGCGCTCTGAAAGCCGAACAGCCGCTCCGCCGCCGGGCTGAAGGATTGGATAATCCCTTGCGCATCGATGACGACAATCGCATCGGGGACCGTGTCGAGGATCGAGCGCAGCCGCAGCTCGCTTTCGCGCCGCGCGAGCTCGGTTGCCTTGCGGTCGGTGATATCACGGATGATGCCGACAAAAATCGGCGCGCTTCCGTCGTGCGCCTCGCCGACGGAGAGATCCATCGGAAACACCGACTCATCCTTGCGCCGCCCGACGACCTCGCGGCCGATCCCTATGATCTTCTTGCGGCCGGTGCGCAGATAATTCGCGAGATACGTGTCATGCTCGCGCGCGTAGGGCTCCGGCATCAGGATCTTGACGTTGCGTCCGATCAGTTCGCCGGCCGCATAGCCGAAGAGCCGCTCGGTCGCCTTGTTAACCGAGCGGATTGCGCCGTTGCGGTCGATGACCACAATGGCATCGACCGCAGTGTCGACGATCGCGCGATAGAGGGAGTCGGCAAGACCCCCGCCATTATCGTGCTGCCAGCTCGATGCTGCCGAACTCAGCTGCCGGTCCCTTGATATCCGTCATCGGAGAGTGCCCGTTCGGGCGCGCCCCGCCGAATCTCATACCTCGGATACCACAACTGAGCCGGTCGGCGGAACCACCAAGGGCGGCCGTCAACCCCCGCAAAGGCGCTTCACCTCGTGTGCCTCGATCGTTTCGCCTGCGGACGATTCGAGCCTAACGACGTCGTGCCCATCACGCAGAAGGACGCAGGCAACAGCGATCGCCGTCGTTCGGTTTACTGCCGGGGCACGAAATTGTTGACCGCCGCTCTGGTAATGCACGTGCCAGCTCGTCGAATGGAGCTGGGTCAATTTCGATCAGCTAACCGTGTCCGACGCCGCCCGACCAACCAGCGCGACTCGTCGTCGCACAGGTTTCTCACCGGACACTCGGGGCATCGTCGGCCGCCTTCGTCCCGGCCAATTTCTTCACACGCTTCTTTCAGGGAACCGGCTGCCGATCGCAGAAAGTGCGGCACCATGTAACGAATACCTCGGTCCTTCATCGGCGGCGCTTCCCATCTCGGGCGAGAATATACCGGCATCGACCTATGCCAGTGTCGGTTGGGAAGGCGACGACGGAGGGTGCGCTTCACGTCCGGGGGAGAGTTACTCGCGCCGTGCCGATTGCGGCCTTCCCGGCTCTACTGATGGCGCGCTACCGGCTTCCGACATTGATCCAAGTCAATCCTTCGGCCGCCCGCCGTTGCCCGCTGAGGACCGCGGGTTCCCGACAAGCCTCTTCCTGACCAGCATGACGGCGGGATCGGTCGGCTCCGGCGCAATCGCAAAATCGAGCTCGCGGCACATCTGCAACATCGGGCTCGTTCTCGCGCAAAACCTCGCCGACGAGTTCTCCAATGCCGCGCTGCCCGGCGATGTCGATAAGGCGTCGCATCAGCAGGTATCCGACGCCACGCCCTTTCCAGTCGCTGCGTACCGCGACGGCGTATTCAGCGCGCAAATTGTCGGGATCGGCAAATAAATGCGCGACACCCAGGGCCGTGCCGTCGCGCTCGGCCAGGAGAGCCAACTCCCGGTCGTAGTCGAGCTGTGAGAGCCGTGCCGCGACCGCGTGGGTGAGCCCGCGCACCGGGGTGAAGAACCGCAGCCGCAAATCCTCGTGGCTCATATGCGCCGCGAGATCGTGCAGCATCGGCTCGTCCTCCGGCAGCAACGGCCGCATGCGGAGCGCCGTACCGTCGCGCAACCGCTCCGCGGTTTCGAGATGTTGCGGATAAGGCGCGATGGCGAGCCTTGCCGCGCTTGGCCCTTCAGCCGGCGCGACGCGCAGTCGGGCATCGAGGGCGACGATGCCGGCCGCGTCCGCGAGCAAGGGATTGATGTCCAGCTCACGGATCTCCGGGTGATCGGCGGCGAGCTGGCCGAGGCGGATCAATACTTCGATGACAGCCTCGATATTCGCCGGTGGCCGGCCGCGATATCCTTGCAGTAGTCGCCACACTCGGGTGCGCATCATCAGCCTGCGCGCCAGCAATGCGTTGAGCGGCGGCAGCTCGAGCGAGCTGTCACGCACGACCTCGACCGAGGTACCTCCTTGGCCGAACGCCACCAGCGGCCCGAATACAGGGTCTTCGACGAGCCCGACGAGGAGCTCTACGGCACCGGGGCGGCTAACCATGGACTGGACGAGAAATCCATCAAGGCGAGCTCCGCGACGTGCCGCCCCAACGCGTTCGAGCATCGCAGCCGCCTCCCGACGGACCCGAACGGCATTGCCCAGATTGAGCGCGACACCGCCGACATCGGTTTTGTGAGTGATATCGGGCGAACGGATCTTGAGCGCGACCGGAAACCTGATAGTCGCAGCCACCCGGGCGGCTTGGTCCGGATCGTCGGCGGGGTGGCTCGCAGCGAGCGGGATGGCATAAGCCGCGAGTATGGCGCCGGTCGTTTCCGGGTCGAGCCAGGTTTGCCTGGCGGCGAGCGCCGTTGCGATCACACGCCGTGCCGCTTCCGGATCGGCTTCGAACGTGTCCGCCCTCGCGGGCGGCGTTTCCATCAGCAGCTCTCGATTGCGCCGATGCTGTACCCGATGCATGAAACCGCCAACCGCGCTGTCGGGGGTTTCATAGGTGGCGATGCGGGCTTCCGCAAAGAGCCGCCGCGCCGGCCTTGCGGAATGCTCGCCGAGCCAGGCGGTGATCACGTTGCGATCGCGCAGCGCCCCGGGCTCTGCCGCACCGACCGCATCGATCACCGCACGGGCAGCCTCCTCGGGCTGCGCCAGTGCGGTGGGGCAGTTGAGCACCAGAATGGCATCGACCTCAGGGTCGCGGATCAATACCGCTAGGGCATCAGCATACCGCGTCCCCGGTGCGTCGCCGATGATATCGACTGGGTTGCCGTGGCTCCATGTCGCGGGCAGACGCCGGTTCAATTCGGCGATTGTATCTTGCGACAGTTCGGCCAATCGGCCGCCGGCTGCAATCAAGGCATCCGTGGCGAGCACGCCCGCGCCGCCGCCATTGGTCAGGATCGCGAGCCGCTCGCCAACCTGCTCGCGGGTCAATGCCAGAGTCTCGGCGGCATCGAACAGCTCGGCCATCGTCCCGACCCGCAGCATGCCGGCGCGGCGAAAGGCCGCGTCATAGACCGCGTCGGTGCCGGCGAGGACCCCCGTATGCGAGGCGGCGGCCCGCGCCCCGGCATTCGAGCACCCGGCCTTTAGTACCAGGACCGGCTTGATGCGCGAGGCTGCTCGCGCCGCGGACATGAATTTGCGGCCGTGGGTGATACCCTCGGCATACAGCAGGATGGCCCGGGTGTGCGGATCGGCGGCGAGATAGTCGCGCATGTCGCCGAAATCGACGTCTGCCATATCGCCCAGCGAGACGACATGCGAAAAGCCGATACCGCGCGGCACCGCCCAATCGAGCATCGCCGTGATCATCGCGCCCGATTGGCTGAGGAAGGCGATATCTCCCGCCGATGCTGCCAAATGTGAAAAGGTCGCGTCGAGGCCAAGCCGCGGCACCATGATGCCGATGCAGTTCGGTCCAACGACGCGCAGGAGGTGGGGCTTTGCCGCATCGAGTGTGGCCTGCTGCAGTGTGAGACCCCGCTCACCGAGCTCGCCGAAACCGGCCGTAATGATGACCGCTGCGCGCGTGCCACGCTCACCCAGCTCGCCGATTAGCGAAGGCGCCGTCTCGGCCGGCGTGGCAATGACCGCGAGGTCCGGGGCTTGCGGGAGACTTGCGATACTGGAATGAACCGGCAGGCCATCAATCGTGGGGTGATGCGGATTGACCAGCATCAGCTCGCCGGCAAACCCGGCGCGGCGCAGGTTGCGCATGACGACCGCGCCGACCGCGCCGGGCCGCGGGGTGGCGCCGATCAGCACTACCGATCGTGGCCCGAACAGCTTGTCGAGATTACGAACCGACATGGGACGTCATCGATCGCTCAAGCCTGCACGCCGAGCGCCGTCTGTTCGCCGATCGGAACAGTGGACCAGCGCTCGGGGAGCTGGTTCACCATCTCGGCGAGCAGGCGGAATTTCACCTGGGTAACGCTCAAGTCCCTGAAGTAGTTGACCAGGTCACCCCACGGGTCGTTCAAACGCCCGACCGCGGAGATAAAGGCGACGACGCCACCCATTTCGAGCTGGTCGGTGTGCACCATCCAGCCGCCGATCAAGAGCGCCGCCACGATTTGCAGGTGGCTGCAGAAATTCATCAGAAAGTTCATCGAAAATTTGAGCTTGAAGATCCCCATGTTGAGCTGCAGAACGCGATCGACACGTTTGCCGTCCGATCTGTCCTGCTCGGCCGTAGGTAGGGCGCGGTCAACGGTGCTGATGCCGAGCTACCTGAGCACCCACACCCGGCCGCCGGCGCGACGGTTTATCGCATGCTGCATCAGCGGCACAAAGATCAGCTGCGGCACGAAAATGACGAATGCCGCCGCCGCCATCCACCTGTCGAGGTGAAGGATGTAGGCGAGCACTGAAAGCAATATCCCAGCCTGAAGCAGGGGCTCGGAGACGCTGCTGCCGACAAACCCGCCGATCGGCTCGACTTCCGCGACGATCATCGCGGCCCCGACGCCGCGCGCCTGCGGCCCCAGCGTTCGGGATCGAGCGACCCTCGAATAAGCGAGGACGCGTCGGCGCAGATCCCGTGTCGCATTCTCGCCGACCCAGCTTCGATAGACGTTCAGGCCGAGCTTGATCGCGCCCTGAACAAGAACGGCGCCGGCATAGGCGGCGCACAGGGTCACGACGAGCTGAAAGGGTCGTTCTTTAACGAGTTTGTTGACGACCCGTCGCTGGATCTCCAGCGGCACCACTTCGAGCAGAAAGGTGACCACCGTCAGGCTCACCAACGCGATCTGGTGCGGCCAGCTTACCGTCACGACATAGCGGAAAATGGTGCTCGGCAATCGGTATGCCACAAGCGGCATCAATCGAGTTCCAACAAGGCTGTCCGAATAAGATCGACCAGACGGTCGGCCTCGAAAGGCTTCTCGACAACCCTCGTCACGCCGAGCCCTGTAGCACGCGCCGTCGTCTTCGTGTCGAGCCGGCCCGAGATCAGGATTGTCGGGCGCCGAATGCCTTCCCGCTGCAGGCGGGCGACGACATCGAGACCGGTCATACCGGGCATGTGCTGGTCGATGATCAGGCATCCCGCCGTCCGGTGCCGCCAATCGGCGAGGAGTCGGCTCCCGAGGGGTACGACCGCACATCGTAACCAAAGGTTTCGAGCAGTGCCTTCAGCGATTCGGCGACCCCCTCGTCGTCATCGACGATGCAAATCCGTTTGTCGGTGGGTACGGGCGGGCGACGCGTCGCCAAAGGAACGGGCATGCTGACCTCTTCGTCAGAGCGCCAATCAGATCCGGAATCGGGATCTTGCGCACTGATCTGAATCAACTGCTCACACACACCATCAGGCTTCGACCGCCGCCTCCAGAGCGTCTCGATCACGCAGCTCTATGCGATGCGGGTTCGGGATTGCGATCACGCCTTCGCGCTTGAAGCTCGACAGGACGCGGCACACCGTTTCGATCGTCAGGCCGAGATAACCCGCAATGTCGTTGCGCGACATCGGCAGGTCGAGGATCTTCGTTCGGTCGCGCTGCTCGAACATCTCGAGAAGGAAGGCCGCAACGCGTTCGGGTGCGGTCATGCGGCCCAGCAGCAATGTGCGCCCATGGGCGTGAGCGAGATCGCGCACCATCGTGTTGCGCAGGAGGCGCGCAAGCGCGGCGTTATGGTCAATCAGCTGTTCGGTCGCGTTCCGCCGGTAGCGCATGACGACGGCGTTATCCACCGCTTCGGCCGAATATGGGCGTTCGTTGATATCATCGACGCCAAAGCAGTCGCCGCTGAAGCAGAACTTGGCAATGTGACGCCGGCCGTCGGCGAGAAGCTTGCAGACGCGAACCGTACCGGAGACGACCTTGTACCAGCAATCCGAGGCGTCGCCCTCGGCATAGATTTCGTCATTGCGCGAGAAGCTGAGCCGCGTACCAATCCTCTCCAGTGCTACGAGCGCGTCGAGCTGACCCGATTGAGCGATCGTGAGCGCGTCGCGCTCCAGCGCTGCAAACCCGTTCCGATAATCGGTGTTGCCAAAGTGCCTGTGCATGATGTCTCTTCAGCCCGTTAGATGCAGAGAGCATCACCGCTTTTGGTGCCGGCCGATATTCGGAATGTCCCTTTTAGGGAGACTACGTACGTAAAACTACGTATCGAATAGGAGTCCCGGCGCCGCACGCCGTTGTGTATGGGGCTCGCTCAGCGCAGCGTATCGATATAGCCGATCAGATCGTCGATCTCGGCCCGTGTCAGTGCGAGATCCGGCATCGCACCGTGCGGATGCGACAGGAACGCACGAAGCTGGTCGGCGGTCATGCCGCTGTGCGCGACCGTCTGAAAGCTCGGCGGCCCTTGCGGAACGGCGCCGGTCTGACTGCCGCCGATCACATGGCAGCTGGCGCACCACTGCCGGGCCAGTTGGCCCCCTCGCGCGGCGTCAGCACGGGCAGGGTGATCGGCAGCGCCGTCGAGCACAAGGAGCATCAGCAACAGACCGGGAATTTTGAAGGACATGGCTTCGCCTCGCAGCTGCACGGATACCCGGGAGGGGCCCAGCGGTTGGCCTCAGCTCTTGTCTCTTGGCTCCAGCGACGCGGAAAGCTGCTTTGCCGCCTCGCTGAGCTCCATGCGGTGCTGCTCATCGAGCGGATCGCGCGCGGCCAGCGATCTGGCGAGCTCGGTGAGAATCTCCGCTAGAAGACCATAGTGCAGATGAACCACCGCCTCACGCCGATCCTCGCCCGGCCGCACCAGCTTGATGGCGACGTCGTCTGCGTTGGCGTAGGCGTCGAATTGCGAGTGCCGGCCAAAAATGCCCAGGTAAGCCTTGTCTGGAAAATCGACAGAGACTTCGGCCTTATCCGCGATCGGGTGCAGTGACATCTCTCGGCTCCTTGGATAGTTCGCACAATATCAGCCGAGCAGATAAGCCGGCGCCGGCCTCATGTGGTCTTCCACGCGCCGAACACCGAGGGTGTTCTCGGCCGCAACAACGAGCGCCCGCTTCTCCTGTTCGGAAAGATAAGAGGACCACAAATGGACCACGCCGTCCTTGACGGTTACGTTGGCCGGCGAGACTTCGGCCCATCTCTGCGCCTTCAGTTCGGCCAGCAATTTGTCGCGGATCGTTCGGTCATCGGCCTCAGTGCTGCTTGGCTCATTGATCGTCATGCCAAGCGCCCGCACGAGGTTGGCCCTGCTGACGATCCCGACGAGCTTGCCGTCCCGCACGACCGGCACGCGCTTGATCCGGTTCGTCTCCAGCAGAACCGCGATGTCGGCAACCGGAGTGGTCTCGGTAACGGAGATGACGTCGCGCGTCATGACGTCCCTCACCTTGCCGCTGTGCGACTTGACGTAATCTCCGGCGAGCTGGTTGGTCGACGCCATCATGTCGAGCCACCACGACCGGCGGCGCTCGGTTCCGGTTTCGGCACGGTGCAGGAGATCACCCTCGCTGACCATGCCGATCACCCGGTTCTCCCTGTCGGCGACCGGGACCGCACTGATGCCTCGTTCGGCCAGCAATTTCGCGACCGCCTGCACGGATGCATCCTCGTCGACCGTGATCACCTCGCTCGTCATCACGTCCATGGCGCGCATCGGAACGTCTCCACGCTGTTTATTGAATATTAAAACCATAAGACGCCATGATCTCGCATTGATCTAAATCAGGCCGCGCCGTTTGAGGAGGGTGATCGCTTCAATAAGATTAAGCCGCGCCCTATTCGGCAATCCCCAGCCGTTGCGCCAGATAGTCGACCGCGTGATTGAACGTGGCGAGGCTCGGGTAGTCGATCTCGGGAATGTCGATCGCTAGCCGCTCGGTGAGAGCGGTAACCAGGTTGAGGAAATCCATCGAGTCGATATCGAGCTCCTCGCGCAGTTCGGCGTTCGGATCGACCCGGCTTGCGTCGGTCTCGGGCGCTATCCGGCCGAGTTCGTCGATCAGGATGGCGTTGATGTCGTCGCGTGTCATAGCTTCTCCGGGCTCTGCAGTCGGCGGTCGATATCGGCGAGGAAGAGAGCACCGCGATGGCCGTCGCTCGCGCGGTGGTCGGCGGCGAGGGTTGTCGTCAGCACATGCCGAGCGGCTATCTTCCCGGCGACGACCCATGGCCGTTCGACCGGCATGCCAAAGCCGACGAGCGCGACCTGCGGCGGGTAGATGACGCCGAACACCGTTTCGACGCCGCGCTCGCCGAGATTGGTGACCGTGATCGTCGGATCCGACAGCTCGGAGCTGCGCAGCGCCCCGCGGCGAGCGCGGGTGACGAGGTCGCGCAACCGCGCCATCAGCTCGTCGAGCGGAAGTTTGTCCGCGTCGCGAATAGCCGGTGCGATGAGGCCACCGCCGCGGATCGCGATCGCCGTACCGATATGGATGCCGGACCCGAGCTGAAACCCTTCGGCGGTAAAGAACCCGTTGAACTCAGGCGCCTCGCCGAGCGCACGCGCAACGCCCTTGAGCAGCAATGCCGCGAGCAGCAGCCGTTGCGCCGGTGAGCGAGTTGCGTTGGCAGCCTCGAGCCAGGCGAGAGCGCGGGTAAGGTCGATGGTCGTGCTCAGATAGTAATGCGGGATCTCGCGCTTCGAGCGCGCCATCGCCGCGGCGATTGCACGGCGCATCTCTTTGAGGTCGAGGCGCTTCGTCAGGGCCGGACCGGACGCCGCCCCGGCTGCGGCACGCTCGACATCGGCATAGAGGATCGCGCCGCCCGGCCCGCTGCCGCTGAGGCCGGAAAGCGCGACCCCACGTTCGCTCGCCAACCGGCGCGCGGCGGGTGATGCCCTCGCCCGCCCCGCCGCAGGCGGAGGTTCGACACGGGGTGACGCTGCAGGCGCCGGTGCCGCCGGTGTGGCCGGAACCTCCAGGACCTTCGCCACAACGGCGGGCTGGGCACCGGCGATCAGCGCGAGCGGTGTCCCGACCGGCACCGTGGTACCGGGCTCGACGAGCCAGCGCTCGATCACGCCGTCCTCGAAGATGTCGATCTCGATGGCGCCTTTCTGCGTCTCGACAACAGCAACGATATCGCCGCGCCGCACGGGGTCGCCGGGCCGCTTCAGCCATTCGACCAATGTCCCGGCTTCCATGTCGGCACCGAGCGACGGCATGCGGAATTCGCCCATCAGCTGCCTAGGGCCGCCTTGGCCGCGGCGACGATCGCCGCGGGCTGCGGCAGTGCCGCCTCCTCGAGGTGATGGGGATAGGGGATCGGCACCTCGGCGCTGCACACGCGACCGACTGGCGCGTCGAGCTCCCAGAACGCCCCCTCCATGATGCGCGCGCTGATTTCGGCTGAAAGGCTACCGCTGCGCCAGCCTTCGTCGACGATAACCGCCCGACGCGTCTTGCGCACCGAGGCGAGCACGGTCTCGGCGTCGAGCGGCCGCAGCACGCGCAGGTCGACAACCTCCGCCTTGACCCCTTCCTTTGCCAGGGTCTCCGCCGCGTCGAGGGTCTTGAACAATGTCCCGCCATAGGTGACGAGCGTCACGTCTTTGCCTGGGCGCCGCACGATGGCGTTGCGGATATCGACTGATCCATTGGACGAGAGCACGCCGCTCCGGTTGTACAGCATGACATGCTCGAAGATCAGCACAGGGTTCGGATCGGCGAGTGCGGCGGCGAGCATGAACCGCGCGTCTTCCAGTGTCGCGGGGGTCAAGACCTTTAGCCCGGGGATGTGGGCGTACCAGCCTTCGAGGCTGTGAGAATGCTGCGCCGCCAGCTGCCGGCCGGCGCCGGTGGCCATGCGGATGACGACCGGCACTTCGAATTGCCCGCCCGACATGTGGCGGATCGTTGCTGCGTTGTTGACGATCTGGTCGAGTGCCAGGAGGCTGAAATTAACGGTCATGATTTCGACGATCGGGCGCATCCCGCCGAGGGCCGCGCCGATCCCGGCGCCGACAAAGGCCGATTCGGAGAGTGGCGTGTCGCGGATGCGCTCGGCGCCGAACTCGTCGAGCAGGCCCTTGGTGACCGCATAGCAGCCGCCGTAGCGCCCGACATCCTCGCCCATCAGAAAGACGCGCGGATCGGCGAGCAGCGCCTCCCGGATCGCCTCGCGCACCGCATCGCGGTAGGTGATCTCGCGAGCCTCGTCGGTCATGGCGCACCTTCCCCGGCATAGACGTCGCGCGCCAACTCGGCGACCGGCTCCCAATGCCCATTCTCCGCAAATGCGACGCTGCGCTCGACCTCCGCGGCAATTTGCGCCTCGATCGCGGTGAGGTCGGTCTCGTGCAATGTCCCCGTCTCGCGCATCCACAGCGCGAGGCGATCGATCGGATCGCGCCGCTTCCAGTCCTCGATCTCCGCCCGGTCGCGATAGAGCTGGGGGTCGAACATCGAATGCGCGCGGAAGCGATAGGTCCGGCATTCGAGGAGTGCCGGCCCGCCACCGCCGCGGATCGCCGCACAGACGCGCCGTGTCGCGGCTTCGACGGCAACGACATCCATGCCGTCGACGACTTCGGCGGGAACATTGTAGCTCTGCGCCTTGATGTGGATGTCGGGTTGCGACTCCGAGCGATCGAGCCGGGTGCCCATTGCGTAAAGATTGTTTTCGCAGACAAACAGCACCGGCAGCCGCCACAGCTCCGCCAGATTTAAGCATTCGTGGAACTCGCCCTCGGCGACCGCACCCTCGCCAAAGAAACAAGCGGCAATGCCGTCGCGCTGCTGCATCTTCTCGGCTAGCGCCAGACCGACGGCGAGAGGCAGTCCGCCGCCGACAATCGCGTTGCCGCCATAGAAGCGGGTGGCGGCGTCGAACAGATGCATTGATCCGCCGCGCCCGTGGCTGCAGCCTTCGGCCTTGCCGTACATCTCGGCCATGACCCCATCCATCGCCACGCCGCGGGCGAGAGCATGGCCGTGCTCGCGATAGGTCGCGACCACCGCGTCCGCCGGCGCCAGCGCCTGCATCGCGCCGACGGCGATCGCCTCCTCGCCGATGTAGAGATGCATGAACCCGCGGATTTTCTCCTTCTGATAAAGCTCGGCGCATTTCTCCTCGAAGCGGCGAATGCGCACCATTGCCCGCAGCAACGCCAGTAGGTGCTCGCGGCTCAGATGCGGCTTTAGCGGATGGGCCTCGCTCATGACGGCGGATCCTCGCGGCCCGAGAGGCCGCCCTCCGGCAGCCTGAACTCGCGAAGTTCGAAGATCGGCTTGCCGGAGCTTTGCAGCGGATAATCCGGCGGCTCGCGGACTCGGCGCTCACTCGGCGCACGTAACGTGTCTAGCATCATAATGGCTCGACAACCCCTACTGGATCAGAAAACGCTTTCGGAAGTTCGATCTGCTGCGCGGTCTTTGTCCTGGGGCAGACGTTTTGTGCATTGATGCAGATCAACAAACTCCCCGCCGTAGTGCTCGACGCCAGAATCCGTACGACAACCAAACGTTGATTGCAATATTACCGTTGGCTGCACCTGCAGCAAATCAGCAGCAAAACACTCGTTCAAGTCGTAGCGAGGTCCCGTTTCGGACAGCCCTGCGGCCCGGTTTTCCGCATGTCCACACCATGGGAGCACGTCCGTCCCCGCTGGCGTCGTTAGGAATCGCCCACCAGCTTACTCCCATATGATCAGATTATGACAATTTTATAGTGCTGTGTCGTCAATCCATCCGTACAACCGCAGGACGCCACCCGCCATTCTTGTTAAACGTCCGCTTCAACAGAAAGCGGACGTTCTGCGACCCGGTGACCAGAGCGGGATAGCGCAGCTGTCGAAGTGGCTCTGGTGCGCAATTTAGGAATTACGCACCACTGAACTCGAGGTAGGCCAGATCACGGTCCGTGAGACGGACTTCGCTGCGCCGGCGGCGCTGGAGCGCCAGCGCGGATGCGTCCGTAATAATCATCGGCCAGAGCATGGAGAGCGCTCGCTCCATCGCCGGCAAATATCGGTCCATACATCACCGCAAGCATACGTGGCGCGAGGTCCGCGAGCCGCCGCACCGTGCTGCCCGTGCTTGGGTGCCGAACCGCGAAGCCCCTGACGCGGGCGAGCACTCTGCCCCGTACGCTTATTCGGCGGCCAAGTTCGGGGTCGGCTCTAATGGCAACCCTGGGTGTCCGGTCACACTCTCGCTCGCCTTCCGCCCGCATGTCGCGGGCCTTCTCTTTCACCATCGGGAGAACCGAGGCGATGTTTTTCAGGTCCAGATCGGCCGCGACCCCCGGGTAACCAGCACGTTCGATCATGGGTCCCTATTTTCTGTTCTCGAACTGGTCAAAGACCCACTCGAGCGGGTCCTCGACCAACGTCCTGTCCCAATAGATGCGATGGTTCTTATTGCGAGGGCCGTAGTGGTAGTGCGGGCCATTCCAGAAACAGTCAAAGGCCAGGATCTCCGTTTCTTCCACGTGCGACTTTTCCGTCGACCCGCCGATGTCCGCCAAGACGTGGACGGCTAGGCCGCCATCTCCCATCGGCAGCCGCCGCATCTGCTAAAAAGCGAACATCGCCGTATCCGGCGCGAGGCCGAAGAGGACTCGGCCGATCGTTTCGTAATGCGCCTGCCTCCCCTGGGCCTGTTGCGAGGCGGTATGCATGTCGCGAAAGCGGCGCTCGAACGGGTGGTCGTCAAAGATCGCCGTAGCACCGGCGCTGTGATAGAGGGTGTTGACCACCTCGCGAGCCTGGTCAATGGCCCAGGTCGAGGCGAGGCGAATCTTCGTGTTTTGCTCCAGGCTCAGCTCGCCGGTGTCGCCGACCGCTTCCCAGATCTCGGCGAGACCGCTCAGCAGGAAAGCCCGCGCCGAGCCCAGCCGCGCCTCGGCCTGCGCCCGCTGCGACTGGATCACCTGGTTCTCGCACAGCCGCTGGCGGGCGCCGCGCGGCACCTTCTCCGTCGCGAGTTCGGTGAAATCGGCGATCATGCCGCGCGCGATGCCGAGCGCCACCGCGGCAACGCCGCAGGCGTACAGACTGCTGCTGCTGAAGCAGTAGAGCCGGCCCGGCTGGCGCGGCGCGATCTCGGGGTCGCGCAGCACAGTATAGCGCTCCGGGATGAAGAGATCGGTCACCGAATAGCGGTCGCTGCCGGTGCCGCGCAGGCCGACGACATGCCAGATATCGGTCATCGTCGCGCTGGGTTTCGGAAAGAGCAGGGTGCGCAGGATTTCGCCGCCATCCGCGCGGCACAGCGGCGCGCCGTCGGGGCCCCGCGTCACGATATGGGCGCCGAGCCAGCTCGCGTGATGGCTGCCGCTGGCGAAATTCCAGGCGCCGGTCAGACGGAACCCACCGGGGACACCGCGCAGCTCGGCCGGGCCGACCGGGCCCCAGGCGACGATGCCGTCCGGCGGTCCGAAAATTTCTTCTGCGACTTCGGGATCGAGAAACGCGGCAGCCATCGAGCAGCCGTTCGCCTGTTCGACGCACCATGCGGTGCTGGCGTCATGGCCAGCGATTTGCTCGATCACCTGCACGTAGGTCATCGGGTCGAGTTCGGCGCCGCCGAGAGAACGCGGCTGCAACAAGCGGAACAGCCCATTCTCTATCAGCGCCGACACGATCGATGCCGGTAATTCGCGGTTTCGCTCGATCTCGTCCGCCGCCGCGGCGAGAGCAGGCCCGAGCGAGCGGGCACGCGCGACGTAATCCGGGCCGTCGTGCAAAACCTCGTCCATCTCTCGACCTCCTTCTGCGCGTCGTGGCGCTTTGAGCATTCAACCAGCTACCCGCGCCGCTCGTCCTTGATCTGGATCAAAGACGCCGAGCCACCGGATTTTGACGGACAGTGGGGTACGGATTCAGACGGTCGCGGCGTCCGCGGGTACGGGGTTGAACATTCTCCTGTTTGGTTGGCCCGTATTCAACGAGCCTTGCAGCAATTGCAGGTCAGCGCTGTGCAAGAAAGTCACGCGTTGTTTGCGACCTACTAGGCTCAGACGGCGATGTCCAACGCCGGCTCCATGGCCGCCTGCTCGCCCATACGGTGAATTGGTAGACTGATCGTCACTGTCGTCCCCAGGTCCGGCGCGCTGGCAATATCGAACCGGCCACCATGCAGGACGACCAGCGTTTTTGAGATCGGCAGTCCAAGGCCGGTGCCCTGCTGCCCTCGCATCTTACCTCCGCCTACTTGCGTGAACGGCTCCAAGGCGGGGTTGATGTCCTCCGGCGCGATGCCGATTCCGGTATCCCTGACGGCAATGTGCAGTTCACTCGCGCCGACCGAGGCCGAGACCTCGACGTGTCCGCCGGCAGGGGTAAATTTCACCGCATTGGTGAGGAGGTTGAGCAGCACCTGGCGCATACGGAGGCGATCCGCTTCGATCCTCGGACATCGCGCATCGAGATCGATGACAATTTGAACCCGAGCACTGTCTGCTTTCTTCGCAATCATCGATACTGCTTCGGTGATGACCTTAGTGACATCAAGCGGCTCGAGGTCGAGTTCGATCTTGCCCGAACTCAATTTGGCGATATCCAATATGTCGTTGATGATCGCGAGCAGATGCTGGCCGCTGGTGCGCACGATCTCGCCATATTGGCGGTAGGTTTCCGATAGGGGGCCCTTTAATTTCTGCTCGATCATTTCGGAAAACCCGATGATCGCATTGAGCGGTGTTCGCAACTCGTGGCTCATACTGGCGAGGAATTCGGACTTGGCGCGGTTCGCGGCCTCGGCGCTTTGCTTCGCTTCGACGAGTTGTCGGTCGATCAGTTTGCGCTCGATCGCGTGGCGGATTGCCCGGCTGATCAGATCGCCGCCACCTTGGCCTTTGATCAGGTAATCCTGAGCGCCATGCTGAATGGCGGCCAGGGCCGTGGCTTGGTCCTCAAGGCCGGACAGCACGATCAGCGGTAATGTCGGGTTCTCGGTACACAGCCTGGTCACCATGGGAATACCGCTGGCGTCGCCGAGCGAAAGATCGAGAAGGATGACATCGAACCGCTCTGCTCCCAGGCGCGTACACCCGCCTTCGAAGGTCGCGATATCAACAAGCTCAAAGGAAAGCGTGCCCGACTCGTGCAAGAGCTCGCGCGTCAGCCGCGCATCCGCGGGGTTGTCCTCGATCAACAGTATGCGAAATGTCTCGGCTGCCGGGTCTGCTACGAGCAGAGCCATCTGTTGTCGCCCTGATGGAATTTAGTCCAACCCGTATTCACTGCGGCGCGGCAGCGCGACGACCGTGAGCCAGAAATCCTCGATCGTGCGGATGATGACCAGGAATTTATCCAGATCGACCGGTTTGGTGACGTAGCAGTTGGCATGGAGTTGATAGCTTTTGACGATGTCCTGCTCGGCCTCGGAGGTGGTAAGCACGACGATGGGAATCATTTCCAAGCGTCGATCTTGCCGTATCTCGCTGAGCACCTCACGGCCATCCTTACGCGGCAGATTCAGGTCGAGAAGGATCAGATCCGGCATGGGAGCCTCTGCGAAAGGCTCCTCGCGCTTCAGGAAAGCCATCGCTTCGACGCCGTCTTTCACGTGATAAAGGTTATTGCGCAGCTTGCCTTCGCGCAGCGCTTCCATTGTCAATCGGGCATCGCCGGGGTTGTCCTCGACAAGCAAAATTTCAGCGGGACGCAGTTCGGTCATGTCACCCATTGCAGCAACTCTCCCCGGCGGCAGCCGGCAAAGTGAAATGGAGGCGGTTGGACCGATGCGGTTTCTCGCCCGGCGCTTCCAACCGCCCGGCAGCAGCCGGCAAAGTGAAATGGCAGCGGCTGCCCTGACCCGGTACCGAATCGATCCAGATCCGGCCGCCATGATGCTCTACCACTTTTTTTGCTATGGCGAGGCCGATCCCCGTTCCCGGGTATTTGCTGCGCTCGTGTAAGCGCTGGAAAATCAGAAATACTCTTTCCAGATACTCGGGCTCGATGCCAATTCCGTTATCTTCGACGGTGAAGTGCCAGAAGGAGTCTTCAAACCTCGCGCCGATACGGATGACCGGGGGCTCCTCGC
>Ga0074045_10002186_pt1 | contig 18302 bp, 14 predicted proteins | sample BogForMeECP23OM2_FD_94442 | JGI IMG/M metagenome (GOLD analysis project Ga0074045, IMG submission 94442) | Bog forest soil microbial communities from Calvert Island, British Columbia, Canada - Bog Forest MetaG ECP23OM2 | ecosystem: Environmental > Terrestrial > Soil > Wetlands ...
AGGAATCACCGGAACGCCGCCTGCCACCGCCGCTCCATGCACCAACTGCACACCGTTCTTTGCGGCGAGGCGAAAGAGCGACGCTCCGCGGTAGGCAATGAGCTGTTTGTTGGCCGTCACCACGGACTTGCCCGCGGCGAAGCACTTGCGCAGCCATCCCTCGGCGGGATCGAGTCCGCCCACCAGTTCGACCACAATCTCCGCGCCGGAGCTGAGGATCTCGTTGAAGTTCTCCGTCCACACGACTGACGCGGGCACGCACTTCGCCGCGTCCGAGGCACGCTTGCGCTCCACGTCGCGGTTGAAGATGTGCGTCAGCTCGATGTCGGACAGCTTCGACGACGCCAGCACGCGCGCCACCGAGCTGCCCACGGTCCCAAAGCCAAGCAGCGCGATCTTCACCGGCGCCGCGGAGACATCCGTTGTCTTCGAAATTGTTGCTGCCGGCTTTGTACGTGAGGTCTTGCGTTTGATTGCCATGTCAATAATCAATTCTATCCGGCAAAGTGCGCCATGCGTCGAAGCTCTCCTTCGCTTCGTCGGCCAACAGGCGCGTCATGGGGATTCTGCGCTGGTCGAGCGCGCGGCCCACCTCCTCATATAGAACTGCGTCGTCGAAGCCCGCATCGCTGGCGTCGGCGGCGGAGTTGCCATAGAAGATCGCATCGCAGCGCGACCAGTAGAGCGCGGCCAGGCACATCGGGCACGGCTCGCAACTGCAGTACACCACGCATCCGGTCAGTTGAAAATCGCCCAGCGCACGGCACGCCGCGCGGATCGCGACCACCTCGGCGTGCGCCGTCGGGTCGTTGGTCGACGTCACCAGGTTCGTCCCCGTGGCAATGATCTTGCCGTCGCGCACAACCACCGCGCCAAACGGGCCTCCGCCGCGGGAGAGAACATTTCCCGTGGCCAGCGCGATCGCCCGCCGCATGAAGCTAGGATTGCCTTCGATTGTCTTGCCTCCTCTTCCTTTCGCATAGGGCCGCCGGCGCAACCGGCCCATACCCCCTTATACCCACGCTTTTCGACGGCGGAAAGTAGCGACTATGGCACACCGGGGCCGCGGGCAGGCGATTCGGAAGGGCACGGCTTTAGCCGTGCCGAGAGTGGTGGCCATATAAAGTCTCGCATTCCCCGGATCGCGTCACGATCCGGGGAATGCGACGAAGCTCCCGTTGCACCTGCCCGCTACGCGCAGCGCGTCTCCTATAGTAGAGTTGTGGCCAGAATAAAATCTGCACTGGGGGCCCTCGTTGAATCAGCCTCAAGATAAAGCAGCACTGCTTCCGTCGCGCCGCAAAGTTCTCAAGACAGGCGCAGCCTTCGCCGGAGCGGCTGCTCTCTCTCCGCTCTATGCATTCGCGTCGCAGACTCCGGCCCGCCCGCAATCGGCCCCACGCACCAACAATCCGCAGATCAAGATATTCGATGTGCTGAAGTACGGCGCGGCGGGCGACGGCAAGACGCTGGACAGCACCGCCATCCAGCGCGCCATCGACGAGGCCGCAGCCTACGCGGGCAGGGCCCAGGTCCTCGTTCGCGGCGGCCACAAGTACCTCGTCGGCACCATCGAGCTTAAAGGCTCCATCGACTTCCATCTGGCCGACGACGCCGAACTCCTCGTCAGCACAAATCGCGAAGACTTTCGCGGCGGCCTGCCCGGCTCGCAGAACGGAGACACCATGTCCGCCGCCCTCGGCGCGGTCATCACAGCCAACGGCGCACAGGGGCTCAAGATCACGGGCACGGGCAACATCCAGGGCCGCGCCAAAGAGTTCATGACTCGCTACGACGACGCTGGCGGCATCTGGATACCCGGCCCATTCCGCCCCAAGATGTTCGTCCTCACCGGCTGCAAGGACCTCACCGTCCGCGACATCACTTTCGCCGAGGCGCCCAACTGGGGCCTGCACATGCTCGGCTGCGACGGCGTGCTGGTCGACAACGTCAAGGTCCGCAACATGCTCGACGTCCCCAACTGCGACGGCATCGACCCCGACCACTCGCGCAACGTCGAAATCCGCAACTGCAACATCACCGCCGGCGATGACGGCGTGGTCATCAAGTGCAGCCGCCAGCCCATCGACTTCGGCCCCGCCGCCAACATCCACGTCCACGACTGCGTCATCGAGACGCAGGACGCCGGCCTGAAGATCGGCACCGAGACCGCCTCCGACGTCCACGACATCCTCTTCGAGCGCTGCCAGATAAAGACCGCCTCGCGCGGCCTCTGCATCCAGCTCCGCGACGAGGGCAACATCCACGACATCATCTTCAGGGACATCACCTTTACCTCGCGGTTCTATGGCGACCCGTGGTGGGGCCGCGGCGAGGCCATCTCCTTCACCGCAATCCCACGCACGGCGACGACCAAAGTCGGGTCATTGCACGACGTTATTGTGCAGAACGTTACCGGCCACGCAGAAAACTCCGTCCGCGTCTGCGGCAGCGAGCAGTCGCGCGTGCATGACATCACCCTTGACCGCGTCTCGGTCACGCTCGCCCGCACTACCAAATTCCCCGGCGCGCTCTTCGACAATCGCCCGACTGTCCCGGCCAACGGCATCCAGCCCCACGACACCCCCGGCTACTCCATCGAACACGCCGACAATGTCACCCTGCGCAACTGCTCGGTCGCCTGGGGCGCGAACCCGCCCGAAGCCTTCTCCTACGCCGTCGAGGCAGTCGACACCACCGGCCTCAGCATCGAAGGGCTCAAAGGCGAAGCCGCACACGCATCCCTCGGAAAGGCAGTCTCCATCTCATGAGAACACCAGCCAACGGCAATCTCTCGTCTTGCTTAAGGGCACGGCTTCAGCCGTGCCGTAACAGTCGCCTTCGCAGCGCGGCTTTAGCCGCTGAGGTACGCTTTCCTCTCCTCGCCACTACACTTCTCGCGGCTTGCATCGGCGCATCCCCCGCCCTCGCGCAAACACCGGCCGCACCCGCTCCATTAGCACCCGCAGCAACCTCCACGCCCGTCGCCGCTGCTCCTCCCGCGCCCGCCGACCAGATGATGCCCGCGACGGCCCCTGCCCTCCCCATTCTGAAGGTCTTCCAGTTTCCGCCCAACATGATTCCCCGCATCGACGGCAAGGACGACGACTGGGCCATCGTTCCCGACAGTTACACCATCACCCTGGCCGACATGCACGACGACGAGCACATCCACGCCGCGCCCGACCCCAAGGACCTCGACATCCACGTCAAGGTCGGCTGGGTCAAGGGCCTCAACCGCCTCTACTTCCTCTACGAGGCCTACAAGAACTACTGGGACTTCGCCGACCCCGGCCTGCACAACGACACCTTCGAGGTGGTCGTCGATGGCGACCGATCCGGCGGCCCGCTCATCCCGCGCTTTCGCAACAATGCCGATCAAGATGAGTGGGACGCGCACTTCAGCATGCACGGCGTGCAGGCGCAGAACTACCACATCATGACGCCGTACGAGGGCAAGGACTGGGCGATGGCCTGGGGCTGCCAGCCATGGGACAAGGAACTCCCCTGGGCCAATCACGCCCAGACCTACAACTTCCGCCCCGGCCAGTCCGGCCACTACATCCTGGAGTTCTACATCACGCCCTTCGACTACGCCAGTTGCGACGGCCCCGACCGCGCCGTCGAATCGAAGCTCACCGAGAACAAGCTCATCGGCCTCTCCTGGGCGGTCATCAACTACGAAGGCACGCCCGACGGCAAGAACAACGGCTTCTGGAACCTCTCGCCCGAGCACGCCATGTACGGCAACTCCACCTACCTGCGCGTGTTCCGCCTCATGCCGCTCGAGCCCCAGTTCCGCAAGCCCATCGACGCCAAATGGAGCTTCAAGGTCATCGACATGAATCGCCGCCTGGTTGCCTTTCAGGACGAGTCCGAGGGCCAGATCACAAGTTGGAAGTGGGACTTCGGCGACGGCACCGATTCCAGCGACCAGTTCCCCATCCACCAGTACAAGAACGCCGGAGAGTACGTCGTCGTCCTCACCGTCGAAGGCCCCGCCGGCAAGTCCCGCCTCTCCAAAATCTGGGACGTCACCCTCCGCTAGAGCGTTACTCTTTGTGTAGTGTTACCATTGGCACGCCATTCATCCGTTTTCTCTTGTTGAGAGATGAAGGAGTTCTGCGGAATGCCAACGATGAAGAACCCTGGCCAGGTAGATCATGTTAGACGCGGTATGTGCGCGGCATTGGCTGGCCTTCTAGTGGCCTGGCGCGACAACATCTTCGTCGAAGAGGCGAATAGTGCAGCCAACTATGGAGGCAAACTGATAGCCCGAGAATTTCTAACACCAAACTCCGATATTCAAGCGCTCAATCAGCAATATGCAGACCTCTGTAATCACATCTTCCTGAGTTCAAAAACAGAAATAACCGAATTTATCTGTCCTGATAAATGGAAGGATCCGCATGGCAGAATCGTACCCCCAGATTGGGCTCTACCTAACGGAACGTCGACTTACGGCCACGAGGCCGCCGTATTCACATCTACGTTCAGTTTTCTGACTGCCAGCATGGGATTCTCCAAGGAGGTTGGAGACAAGTTTCCAGACCCCACCGACGGCAATTCGAAAATCTCTTTAGGATCCGGCTCGTCGAACGAATTCTCTGAACTGATACTCGGAAAGCCTGCGTCACCACGGTTTGCCGGTACTGGATTTTCGCTTCACTATGCGATTGGCCGAAGTGAGAAGAAGCTCAAACGTAAGCAATATGGAATCGAACTCGGTCCCTATAACGCTCACACGATCCGCGATGCTGATGGAAAAACACTTTTTGAACCCAAATCTACACACGGTTTCCAGACTGACGACTATCTCTTGGTCACTCGCATACCTGGATTTCAAGAAGGCAGCACAATCACTATCTTTTCCGGTCTCCACGGGCCCGGTACGAGGGCCGCAGAACTACTGTTCTCGGGCAAATTGGGTCCACGGACATTGGAACGGCTGGCCGGTGCGATTGGCTTGGAGAATAGGAAGGTCCCCCATTTCCAAGCCGTATTCAGGGCGTCGGGTTTCAGGTCCGACCTTGCCGATGACACGACTGATAGTGATGTAGCGACTCAAATTGAGCTCGTAGATAGCAGGGAATGCCCTCCTGTACGACTCGGAGATTAGTTTCACTAATCCGCCGCCTCTCACTCGCCCAAGTCCCCCCAAACCATGTAGACTTCGCTCTCCGGCAACTCAGCGCTCCGTAGTGCCGTATATAGAACATCGCATCCAGAATCAGGAGACCCGAATCATGCCTACGCCCGAAGCAACCCCCGAAACAACCCGCCGCGACTTCGTCAAACTCAGCACCGCAGCCCTCGCCGTCGCCGCCACCCAGTCCGCGCGCAGCTACGCAAAGATCGTTGGCGCCAACGACCGCGTCCGCGTCGGTGTCGTCGGCTGCGGCGACCGCATGAGGGGCGGCGACATCCCCGCCTTCCTGGCCTCCGCCAAGCAACTCAACTTCCAGCTCGTCGCCGTCTCCGACATCTGGAAGATGCGCCGCGAAGATGGCGCAGCCTTCATCCAGAAGCTCACCGGCGATCCCATCGACGCCGTCGTCAACAACGACGCCCTCTACGCCCGCAAGGACATCGACGCCGTGCTCATAGCAACCGCCGACTTCCAGCACGCGCAGCATGGCATTCAGGCGGTCCAGGCCGGCTGCGACGCCTACGTCGAGAAGCCCACCGCGCACACCATGAAGGACGCGCGCAACTTCCTCGCCGCCGTCGAAAAGTCCAACCAGATCATTGCCGTCGGCACCCAGCGCCGCTCCACGCCCGCCTACATCAAGGCCTGCGAGTACATCCAGTCCGGCAAGTTCGGCGACATCGTCATGGTCGAGATGAGCTGGAACGTCAACCAGCCCGGACGCTGGCGCCGCCCCGACGTCGTCCCCCTGCTCAAGCAGGAAGACACCGACTGGACGCGCTACCTGCTTGATCTTCCCAAGGCCCCCTTCGACGCGCGCAAGTATCTCGAGTTCCGCCTCTTCTGGCCCTACTCCTCCGGCATTCCCGATCAGTGGCTCGTCCACCAGATCGACACCGTCCACTGGTTCACCGGCCTGCCCCATCCGCGCTCGGTCGTCGCCAACGGCGGCATCTATCTGTGGAAGGACGGCCGCACAAACTGGGACACCATGACCGCCGTCTTCGACTACGGCCCGCTCAACGACCTCACCAAGGGATTCCAGGTGCAGTACACCTCGCGCTTCACCAACTCCGCCGGCGGCACCAAGGAGCTCTACTACTCCAACGGCGGCATGATCGACATGGACCGGCAGACCGTCACGCCCACCGGGGGCCTTAGCGCCCGCGAGGCCGCCGCAATGAAACTGCCGGCCAACCAGCTCCCCAGCTTCTCACTGATGCAGAATGTCGAGAAGATGTCCAACGACGCCGACACCTCCGGCGGCGGACGCGGCGACCCGCAGACCAACGCCAACATGCGCAACTGGATGGAGTGCGTCCGCTCGCGCAAGACGCCGAACGCCAGCATCCGCGCCGGCTACAGCCACTCCATCGCGCTCTGCATGAACGTCGCCGCCATCCAGACCGGCCAGAAGGTCACCTTCGACGACAAAACCCAGCAGGTAATGGTCGGAGGCAAACCCTATGCCTTCGCATAAACTCTCTCGAATTTTGAATTGTCATCCGGTAATTATGAATCGTCATCCTGAGCGCAGCGCGAAGCGCGCAGTCGAAGGACCCCCGCATTTGCTTTTGTTGTTGCTCGTTCTCCTCGCACTCCTCCCCATGACACTCCGCGCCCAGAAGCCCGCCCACGGCGTCGCCGTCACCGTCAACGAAGCCGCTCACCGCGTCGACATCACCATCGACGGCGCGCCCTTCACCTCCTACCTTTGGCAGACCAACCAGCGCAAGCCCATCCTCTACCCACTCCTTGCTCCCGACGGCACCACGCTCACCCGCGGCAATCCGCCCCTGCCCGGCGAACGCACAGACCATCCCCACCACGCCGGCCTCTGGTTCAACTACTCCAACGTCAACAACATCGACTACTGGAACAACTCCGACGCCATCAAGCCCGAGGCCCGCGCCCGCTACGGTTCCATCGACCACGACCGCATCGTCTCCTCCAGCAGCGGCCCCACCTCCGGCTCGCTCGTCACGGAATCCACCTGGTATCCGTCGTCCGACGTTCCCTCCGTCGGCAGCAACCAGCAGCCGCCCATCCTCCGCCAGACCACGCATTACGTCTTCTCTAGGCTCACCATCGACGGCCATCCCGCCCGCGCCATCGATATGACCCTCACGCTTACAGCCCTGCAAACCGCCGTCTTTCACGACGATAAAGACGGCATGCTCGGCATCCGCGTCGCCCACTTCCTCGAATCCGCCACCGCCAAGCCCGAGACCCTCCGCGACGCCAACGGCATTGCAACCCCCGTCTCTGCTCCCACCGCCGGTGCCACCGGCGTCTACCGCACCAGCGAAGGCAAGGTCGGCGACGCCGCCTGGGGTACGCGCGCTAAGTGGTGCGAGCTCTCCGCCACCACAGCCGACGGAAAAGCTGAAACCATCGCCGTCCTCGACCACTCCGGTAACCCCAACTCCCCAACCTACTGGCACGCCCGCGACTATGGCCTCTTCGCCGTCAACCCCCTCGGCGCGCACGGCTTCGATCCCAAAACCCCAGCCCTGAACTTCACCATCGACAAGGGCGCCTCCGCAACCTTCCGCTACCGCATCCTCATCCTCTCCGCCACCGTCACCCCCGAAGCCCTCAACCTCCAGTCCGACACCTTCAACAGCAAGTAGCGAGGAAGCCCACACCCCATGCAGGCCTTCCCTCTGCGCGGTGGTGCGCTCATAATGGCATTGTTTGGTCATTGTTCCCAACGGGGAGAAGGAGCATGGAATCCGGATGAACGCGAGTGATTCCATCCTCGGACTCATCGCCGGCAACGGACGCTTCCCGTTCGTCCTGCTCGATGCCGCGCGCGCCGAGGGTCTCTCCGTCGTCGTCGCCGCCATCAAGGAAGAGACCGATCCCGAGATCGACGCTCGCGCCGCCGCTGATCCCGCCATCCGCGTCCACTGGCTCTCGCTCGGCGAACTCTCCCGCCTCATCGACACCTTCCGCGCCGCCGGCGTCACTCGCGCCGTCATGGCCGGCCAGGTCAAGCACACCCAGATCTTCTCCAGCATCCGTCCCGACTGGCGTCTCGCCAAGCTGCTCCTCAACCTGCGCACGCGTAACACCGACAATCTCCTCGGCGCCATCGCCAAGGTCCTCGCAGACGAGGGCATCGAGCTTGTCTCCTCCACCCAGTACCTCGAGCCGCTGCTCGCCACGCCCGGCGTCCTCACCCGGCGCGCGCCCAGCGACGAGGAACTCAAGGACATCGCCTACGGACGCACCGTCGCCCGCGGCCTCGCCACATTCGACCTCGGTCAGACCGTCGTCATCGCCGCGCAGGCTTGCGTCGCCGTCGAAGCCATGGAGGGAACCGACGCCACTATCGAACGCGCCGGCTCACTGATGCGCCGCCTCGACGACTCCGCCTCCACGCTCAGCCGCGCGCTGACCGTCGTCAAGGTCGCCAAGCCCGCGCAGGACATGCGCTTCGACGTCCCCGTCATCGGCCTCGCCACCATCGAGGCCATGGCCCGCGCCGGCGCCACCTGCCTCGCCGTCGACGCCGGTCGTACGCTGCTCTTCGACGCCGCAGCCATCGTCGCCGCTGCCGACCGCGCAGGCATCGCGATGGTCGCGGAGTAAGCGCGCTTATCGCGAGCAAGAATTCCCATCTCCCTCCGCCGCCCCAGCATCCAATCTCTGTGAGCGAAGTGCGGTTGAAACTCGCACCGCATTGCCATGAATCGCAATCCATCAACCAGGAGAAGACAATGCTTCGCACAAGTGTTTGGATCGTCGCCCTCATCGCAATCGTTGCGGCGTGCAGCTTCACCCTGAAGGCCCGCGCCGCCGACCCGCTCCAACCCGGAGCCACCGCGCCCGGCTTCAGCCTTCCCTCGCAGGAAGACGCCGAGGTCACGCTCACGCAGTTCAAGGGAAAGTGGGTCGTCCTCTACTTCTACCCCAAGGACATGACCAGCGGCTGCACCATCGAGGCCCACAACTTCCAGCGCGACCTGCCAAAGTACGACGCGCTCAACGCCGTCGTCCTGGGCGTCTCGCTCGATACCGTCGAAAGCCACAAGACCTTCTGCACCAGGGACTCGCTCACCTTCAAGCTGCTCGCCGATCCCGAACACAAAGTCATCGACGCCTATGGCGTTCCCCTCGCCGGCATGGGGCCCATCAAATTCGCCCATCGCGACACCTTCCTCATCTCGCCCGCCGGCAAGATCGTCAAGGTCTGGACCGGCGTCAACCCCAACACCCACAGCGATGATGTCCTCGCCGAGATCGCCGCCCAAAAGAAGTGAGCCCGCAAGCAGACGCAAAAAGGCCCGGACCTCTCGAGAGGAGTCCGGGCCCTTTTGCTTGCCTGGTTAGTCCTGCTTGTTGACTACTTCTTCTTTGCAACCTTCTTTGCGGCCTTCTTCGCTGGCTTCTTAACGGCCTTCTTTACAACCTTCTTCGCTGCTTTCTTAGTTGCCAAGGTAATACCTCTCGTTGTTGGTTTTTTGTTTCTTGAAGTGCCCTTGTTGCCGGCCGCTTTTTTCAAAGCGGCCTTACCGCCGCGCGGAGCACTCACTTTTTTCGCGGCAGATCTCAATGTCGTCTTCTTTGCACCCTTCTTGGTGGCCTGCTTTTTCGCCACCACCTTCTTCTTCGTAACGGCCTTCTTTGCCGGCGCCTTCTTCGCCACCTTCTTCTTCTTCGCAACGGCCTTCTTGGCCGGCGCCTTCTTCGCCACCTTCTTCTTCGCAGCGGCCTTCTTAGCAGCGGCCTTCTTGGCAGCAGCCTTCTTCGCAACGGCCTTCTTGGCAGCAGCCTTCTTCGCAACGGCCTTCTTAGCAGCGGCCTTCTTCGCAGCAGCCTTCTTGGCAGCAGCCTTCTTCGCAACGGCCTTCTTAGCAGCGGCCTTCTTCGCAGCAGCCTTCTTGGCAACAGCCTTCTTGGCAGCAGCCTTCTTCGCAGCGGCCTTCTTGGCAGCAGCCTTCTTGGCAGCAGCCTTCTTTGCAGCGGCCTTCTTTGCAGCGGCCTTCTTCGCGGCGGCCTTCTTTGCAGCAGCCTTCTTTGCAGCGGCCTTCTTGGCAGCAGCCTTCGCAGCAGCAGCCTTCGCAGCAGCCTTCTTCGCAGCAGCCTCCTTGGCGGCAGCCTTCGCAGCAGCCTCCTTCACAATCTCTGCCGTCTTCGCTGTCGCGATCGCAGGAGCAGGACTCGCAACCGGAGGCGCCGCTTTGAAGACTGCCTCTTCGTCATGCGGCCCAGGTTCCGACAGATCGCCGGCGATGTCCTCCAGCAGTTCGAGACCTTCGACGTCCTCCAGGGGCAGGGTCACCACGACCTCCTCCTCTTCCTCGTCATCGTCGAAGAGATCGTTGCCTTCGTATCCATCCCCGCCGGCTTCGTCGTCCCTATAGTCCGCAGCCGCATAGGTCCTGATCTTCTCATCCGGTCCGTCGAATCCACCATGCTCATTGAGCTTCATCGTCGCATCCTCGCGCTGTTTACACAATTCGTTTACCAAACTCGCACCGCAACGCCGCACCGCATCCTGGACCGCAATGGCACTGCAACAAAAAATGCAATTGCGCCATGCCTCGGATTCTAGCAACAGAATGCGTCTGTGCGCCAGCAATTGCAAGCAATCTTTTCATCCAGGTAGCCAATGCAGCAGCCTTCCGTTTTTATTTCGGAGCGGCGTGATTCTTCGCCGCAACAGGTTTTTCCTTTTTTGCGCTCTGCAAAGGTCTCTTCGCGGAAGACTTTGAAGCGCCCGCCGCACTCTTCGTTGTTGCGCTTGCTCCAGTCTTTGCGCTCGCTCCAGCCTTTGTGCTGGCTCCCGCTTTTGCCCTCTTCGTGCGCACATGGGTTATCGGAGCCAGATGCACCGGCTCACTGACAGCCAGGCTGCGGTGCGGCCGGATCGTGCTCGACGAGAGATGGTTCCAGCGCCGCAGGTCTTCCACCGACACGTTGAACCGGTCCGCCACCGTCAGCAGCGTGTCGCCCGCGCGCGTGATGTAGTGCAGCGTACGCAGCGCCACGGCGACAGCCGCCACCGGAACCACCAGTTCATCGCCCGCCTCGATCGGCGCGTTTGCATCCAGGCCATTGGCCGAGGCAATCTCCGAGGGCCGGCCATGAAGGCTGCTCGCGATGCTGTCCAGCGACTCGCCGGCGCGCACAACATAAAAGCGCCAACTGCCGCGCTTCTCCTCGGGAATCTTCGCAATGCGCTTCAGATAGACATCCTGCGTCCCCGCGGGAAGATGCAGGTCGAATCCCATCTCGCTCGGCGTGCTCATGCGCAGAAGGCTTGGGTTCAGGGCAACAATCTCCGGCAACGAGGCGCCGGTCACATCCGCCACCAGCCGCAGATCGACCGCGTAGTCCACTGTCACCGTGTCCGAGACGACCGGCGCATCGGGCACCATGCCTTCCAGCCCGTACTGCTGAGGGTTCTTCGCCATGATGATCGCCGCGATGATGCCCGGCACATAGTTCTTGGTGTCCTTCGGCAACACATTGCGCCGGTACAGCTCCCAGAAGTCCGCATAGCCCGTCCGCATCACGGACCGCTGCACGTTGCCCGGGCCCCAGTTGTACGCTGCCATCGCCAGGTACCAGTCCCCGAACTGGTCGTAGAGATACTTCATATAGCGCGCATACGCCTTGGAGGATTTCTCCGGATCGAAGCGCTCATCGAAGTACGCATTGCGCGTAAGCCCGTACACGCCTTGAAACGGCATGAACTGCCACATGCCACCGGCGCCCGAGTGCGCATTCAGCGCCTGCGGCTGGAAGCCCGACTCCGCCACCGCCAGGTAGATCAGGTCCTGCGGAACGCCCTCGTCCCGAAGGTCCTGCGAGATCATCTCCTTGTACTTTCCCGCGCGTTCCAGCGAACGCAGCAGATGCGCGTGCCCCGCCGGCGAATTCGAGAAGTAGTTGATGAACCCCGCCACGTAGTCGTTCACCACCAGCGGAAAGTCCGACTGCGTTGTCTTAAGCTCCTCCTCCACCTTCGCCGTCAGCGCCGCGTTGGCCGGAAAGGTTACCTCGTCGGCCGCATCCAGCGGCGCCGCCTCGATCGGCGCGCTGAAGCCTGTGCCCTGTTTCAGCGCGGACATCTCCAGCGAGTTGATCGCATCCAGCAGATGCTCGAACTCATCCGAGAGCTGCGCATCGTTCTTCACATCCATCCCGCTGGTCAGCATCAGATCGACTGCCATGTCGAAGTCGGCACGCGCGGCCTCCAGCCTCCCACCGCGATAGTTCGCGACGCCGCTGCTATAGGCCCCCTCGGCCTGCTGGATCAGTTGCTGCACCCGCTGCGCTCTCGTAGCAAGGTCGATCGCCTGCTGCTGCGTCATCGCCGGAGCAGAAGCGGCCACCGGCGCCGGAGCGGCAATCGTCGGCGCGGTTGCATTTGCCGCAACCCCGCCCGGTGCGCCCGCCTGCCGCTGCGGACAGCCCGCCAGCAGCATCAGCGGCACGCACCCAATCGCCACCGCCCACCGCCGCATCCCGCTCACCATCCGCACCCGCTCGTCGTATCGATCAAGAATCTGGTCCCGCTCCTTCGTCCGCAAACGCAGTGCTCATTGTAAGACGTTTGCAGAACACTTCGGTACGCAGTCCTCGCACCGCATCGATTCGCACCCTCCCACCGCTTCGATTCGCAACCCCCCGCACCGCTTCCCGATGGCTGCGCGTCCGCTGCACACTGCCCTGCGCGCCCGCTCCGCAGTGATAGCATCGATGGTTGAGGCAGGCCGCACTCCGCATGGACCCGAACCACATTCGCAACTTCGCGATCATCGCGCATATCGACCACGGAAAGTCCACGCTCTCCGACCGTTTGCTGGAGCTCACTGGCAGCTTGACCGCGCGCGAGATGCAGGCCCAGGTGCTCGATGCCATGGACCTCGAGCGCGAGCGCGGCATCACCATCAAGGCCCACACCGTGCGCATGATGTACCAGGCGCACAACGGCGAGACCTACCAGCTCAACCTCATCGACACGCCCGGCCACGTAGACTTCAGCTACGAGGTCTCGCGTTCGCTCGCCTCCTGCGAGGGCGCGCTGCTGGTCGTCGATGCATCCCAGGGCGTCGAGGCGCAGACCCTGGCCAACGCCTATCTCGCCATCAACCACGGCCTCGAAATCATCTCCGTCATCAACAAGATCGACCTGCCCTCGGCCGACATCGAACGCACCCGCGAGATGATCGAGAAGGCAGTCGGGCTGCCGGCCGACAACGCACTCGCCGTCTCGGCCAAGACCGGCGAGGGCGTCGCAGAGATCCTCGAAGCCGTCGTGCATCGCCTCCCACCGCCGCTCGGTGACGCCGACGCGCCGCTGCAGGCCCTCATCTTCGACTCCTGGTTCGACCCCTACCGCGGCGTCATCGTCCTCGCCCGAATCATCAACGGCCGCCTGCTTCAGGGCATGAAGATCAAGATCATGTCCAACGGCAAGCAGTTCGATGTCGAGAGCATGGGCGTCATGACGCCCAAGCCGGTAGCCCTCGCCGAACTCTCCGCCGGCGAGGTCGGCTTCTTCGTCGCCACCATCAAGAACGTTGCCGACACCAAGGTCGGCGACACCATCACCGAAGTCGCGCGCCCCTGCGCCGAGGCCCTCCCTGGCTTTGAAGACATCAAGAGCATGGTCTTCGCCGGACTCTATACGGTCGACTCGCACGAGCACGCGATGCTGCGCGACGCCCTCGAAAAGCTCCGCCTCAACGACTCCAGCTTCACCTTCGAGCCCGAGTCCTCGGTCGCCCTCGGCTTCGGCTTTCGCTGCGGCTTCCTCGGCCTGCTGCACCTCGAAATCATTCAGGAGCGCCTGGAGCGCGAGTACGGCCTCGACCTCATCACCACCGCGCCCGGCGTCCGCTACCAGATCACCCTCAGCGACGGCAAGGTCGTCGAGGTCGACAATCCCTCGCGCTGGCCCGATCCCTCCGAGATCGTCTCCGTCGCCGAGCCGGTCATCACCGCGCGCATCCTCACCAACGAGGAGTACGTCGGCGGAATCCTTAAACTGGTCGAAGAGAAGCGCGGCCGCCAGAAGAACCTCGAGTACGTCACCTCCACCCGCGTCATGATCACCTACGAGCTTCCGCTCAACGAGATCGTCCTCGACTTTTACGACCGCCTCAAGACCGTCTCCCGCGGGTACGCCTCGCTCGACTACGTCCTCTCCGGCTCCTGGATCACGCCCATGGTCAAGCTCGACATCCTCATCGGCGGCGATCCGGTCGATGCGCTCTCTATCATCGTCCACCGCGACTTCGCCTACGACCGTGGCCGCGCCCTGGTCTCCAAGATGCGCCAGCTCATCCCGCGCCAGATGTTCGAGGTCGCCATCCAGGCCGCCATCGGTGTCAAGGTCATCGCGCGCGAGACCGTCACCGCCCTGCGCAAGAACGTCATCGCCAAGTGCTACGGCGGAGACATCAGCCGCAAGCGCAAACTCCTCGAAAAGCAGAAGGAAGGCAAGAAGCGCATGAAGCGCATCGGCAAGGTGGACATTCCCCAGGAGGCCTTCCTCGCCGTCCTCAAAGTCGGCGAAGAGTAGCGGCGCAGCCGTCCTCTTTTCGTCGCAGCCGTCAACTTTGTTGCATCCGCCAGCCCTTCGCGTCCCTGTGGATCGCCGTTGATTTGCAGACCTTGCATCGCTTTTGAGAATTTTTCAGACGCTGGCTTCAATCGCATGAAAACGGATGACTTGCTGTAGTAAATTCGCTTGCATCGCCGCTCGCCGCTGCCCTTTGTCCGGTTCGTGAATTTCTCGCGCTCTACAATTCACATTTTTTCCACAAGAGAATCCGCAATCCGTGGGATGCGGGATTCCTCGTGCAACGACATAAAAAGGAGGCCCGAAGGCCCCCCCTTTGACTGGTTCGCGTGAGTGAGTTATTTCGCTGTGGGCTTTGCGGCAGGGGTGGTCCGCGGCGTTGTTGTGGATGCAGGCTTCGGGCGGGCCGCTGCGGCTGGAGCTGCGGGCGGCAGCGGCGCAACCTTGGACGCGGCGTTGTACGCCTCGATGACAGCCATGGTTATATCTGCATTTGGCTGTGTCGCGGCCCACATCACCGGGCTCGACTGGTCGCCCGCATTGAGCAGCAGCGTGTAGCCGTTATCGCTCACATACTTTCGCATCACAACATCGACCTTCTGCGCCACCTTCCCCAATGCCTCCTGAAGGTCGGCCTGCGAAGAGTTCTGGAAGTCCTCGGAGTCGCGCTGATACTGCTTGTCCTTGGTGTCGATGGTCTTCAGCCGCGCGGCGCGCTCTTCGTCCGAAAGTGTGGCCGGTGCGGCCTGCAACTGTTTCTTCAACGAATCGATCTCGGTTGCCAGGTTCTGCAGCTGGGTCTGCTGCGGCTGGTACTTCTTCCTCAGGTCCTCCATCGCGCGCTGGCCTTCGTTGGTATTGGCGACGGCGTACTCGAACGTGATGATGGCGATCCGGGCGGGAAACGCCGACGAAGGAACAAAAACGGGGGCCGGCGGCGCCGGCGCTGCGGCTGGTGCGGCAGCTGGGGCGGGTGCGACCGGGGCGGAGGTCGCGGCTGGTGCAGCGGGTTGAGCTGCGGCAGGCGCCGCCTGTGCAACCGCGGCCACTGGGAGAAGTCCCGCGACCAGCGCGGCGAGGAGAGCAAACTTGGGTTTCATGCGGTCTAAAGCTCCTTGGAAGTTTTCCTGGTCCATCTGCCGCCGGAGATGCGCTCTCGCGCCTTCCCGGTCAGTTGCCCTGCATCCGCCCGCTGGTTCGCCGGGTGTGCCCAATCGAGAAGGGCACTCGCCGCGCTTTACCGCCTTGATCTCCATTAACCAGCTTCAGTCCATGAGGATTGGCGGGAGCGAGAGGGCTGCCGGAACAGCCCTCATTATATGGCTCGATTCTCGCGGGGGTCAAACCTCCATCTTCTGAATTGTGGAGCTTGCCAGACGATCTCTCTTATTTTTGGGGAACAATCCCACGCCAGTGGGCGCAGGATGGCTGGATTTCGGGATAAGCCGCATGATGCCCTTTGGCATTCCAATTGCTCCACTCTCCATCGTCTCCAGTTGTGTGCCTTTGCCCTGAATCTGACCTTCCATACATGGAATTGATGGTTCCAGGGCACATGCTTCTGGAACATCATCCTGGGACGTGGCCGGATTGCCAGACCACTCCACTCAGGCCGGGAAGAGATGCACCCACTGTAGATGCAATCCCCGGGTTTCAGTTCCTGCTTCCGCAAGGAAGCCACTTTAGGAGGCCTTTGACTGGCCATTGTGCTTCGGGCCGCTCCCTCACCAGGGTGCGGCTCGAAGCACGTTAAGCACGGTCCCCTGCACTTTAAGGCGCCGCCAGAATGAGAGTGCGGAGCGTGCTGCTCGATCGGCCCCAACCGCCCTTGAAATGTTTCTCTTGCTACGCTTTGCCTTTGAGCGTATGATCGCAAATGACTTGTGAACCGGCTGTGGGTGCCGGACGTTGTGTGACCGCTGGTTTTTCCGAAGGCGGCAAGATACACGGGAATCCGCGGATTCCGGCGGATCTCATGGAGCCGGCGGATTCCACTGGGTTCGATGCATGGGTCGTTTGAGCCAGGAGATTGAATCGCGACAGATGAGCCCGATCGTCGCGACAGTTGAACACGATCTTCGCGACAATTGAGCCCCATCGAAGTTGAGTTGCAATTCAGGGCAAGGGTGTGGGATCTGCCATCGTTGGCAATCGCACTTTGGCAATTTCAGGTGGCTTTTGGCAATTCCCGGGTGCTCTTTGCACTCCCGGGCTTTTGAAAATTCCCGGTGGCTTTGGCAGTGCAGGTGGCTTTGGCAATCCCGGTGGCGCGCAGCGGCAGTTTGCATCCGCACTCAGAATGCTGCTCGCGGCTGATTGATGCAGTTACATGTAGTTCGAGTACAACTTGATACCGTTTCCGCAAACGCTGCAATCCCGGTTTGCTTCCACCTCCGCGCTCTCCGCGGGGAGAGGCCAGCCATGCAGTCGTGGGGAAGAAACGCGAATCGCCAACCCGCAATAGGAAGTGGAAACATGAGTTCAGAGCAGAACGCACCTGAGGTGCAGATGCAGCAGGGTCCGCCCTCACCGACCGCCCAGATGGATGGCCAGATGGACCAGAACGGCCAGCCGCGCATGGACCAGAACGGCCAGCCGCAGGACTCCGCGCACAACGTCCAGCACGGCATGGGGCAGTCCAAGAGCAGCCGCCGCCGCCGCCGCAAGCGCAAGAACAAGTCGCCGGACGCTCTCCAGCAGGGCGTCCAGTACGGTGGCCAGAATGGCTCCGGCCAGTTTGTCGGAGACCTGCAGGCGGGCGAGCAGGTTCTTGCCTCCGGGGGCCAGCCGCAGCAGAACTTCCAGGCCGGCGCCGCACAGCAGCAGGCCGGCGCGGGCCCATCCACCAAGCGCTGGAAGAAGAAGTTTCGCGACCGCGATCGTCAGCGCGCGCCGGAGAACCCAGGCAACCAGGCCAGCCCCGGCAACAACGGCAATGGCGCGGGCTACCGCGACGGCAACACTCATCAGCCCGGCAACGGAGGCAGCTTCAAGCGCAAGGGCAAGCAGCAGCGCGGCCCGCGCAGCTTCGTCGGCCCCATGGACCACAGCTATCGCGCGGTCAACGGCAACTTCGCCGACGCTCCGGCCTCCACCATCGACACCCAGGGCAACTACCAGCCCAGGGGGGGTGGCAGCCGCTATGTCAGCGACTCCCAGCCCATCGACTACTCCATCGGCCGCCCCATCCCCATTCCCGAGGACGCCCCCACCCGGATCTTCTTCTTCATCGAAGACCTCTTCTTCAACGCCAAGATCACCGAGACCGCGCGCAAGCTGGGCGTCAAGGTCGCCTTCATCAAGAACGACCCGGACGTCCTCGCCGGGATCACCGACGGCGAGGAGGCCGACCGCCCGGGCCTCATCGTCTTCGACCTCAACAACGCCAACGCCAAGCCCCTCACCCTCATCCCCAAGCTCAAGGCAAAGCTCAAAAAGAGCACCTCGATCGTCGGCTTCCTCTCCCACCTGCAGAACGAGCTGCGCGTCAAGGCCATCGAGGCCGGATGCGACACCGTCATGCCCCGCTCCGCCTTCTCCCAGAACCTCCCCAACCTCCTCCGCCGTTACGGCCTCCAGGAAGACGAAGAAGACAACTTCAACCAGTAA
>Ga0074045_10002187_pt1 | contig 18275 bp, 12 predicted proteins | sample BogForMeECP23OM2_FD_94442 | JGI IMG/M metagenome (GOLD analysis project Ga0074045, IMG submission 94442) | Bog forest soil microbial communities from Calvert Island, British Columbia, Canada - Bog Forest MetaG ECP23OM2 | ecosystem: Environmental > Terrestrial > Soil > Wetlands ...
AATGTCCGGGTGCCGCTCGACCACATCATCGCCGGGCCGGGACGCGGTTTCGAAATCGCGCAGGGCCGGCTTGGCCCCGGTCGCATTCATCATTGCATGCGCACCTTAGGAGCGTCCGAACAGGCGCTTGAACTTTTGTGCCGCCGTTCGCTTCAGCGCGTGGCCTTCGGCAAGCCTCTGGCGGAACTGGGAGCCAATGCCGATGTCATTGCCAACGCCCGCATCATGCTGGAACAAGCCCGGCTTCTTACGCTCAAGGCCGCCTGGATGCTCGATGAAGTCGGCACCAAAGGCGCTCGCAGCGAAATCTCCCAGATCAAAGTCGCCGTTCCCAACATTGCCCTGCGGATCATCGACCAGGCAATCCAAATGCACGGAGGCGCCGGCGTTTCCGCCGATGTTCCACTGGCCGACCTCTTTGCAACGATCCGCACACTGCGCATCGCGGATGGGCCCGACGAAGTCCATCGCGCCTTGATTGCCAAGCTGGAACTGAAGAAATACAAACCTAAGAGCGCGGCCTAGGCGTGAACCCACTCCTCGCAAAAAGCGCGATGAGTGGGGCACCCGCCGATAATTCCTAATACGTTGGCTGCCTCAGAACGTGAAGCGCACGCCAAGTTGGACCTCGCGCATGGGGAAGGCGGAGGTGAAGCCCAGCGGCGTGCTGGATGTCACCGTGCCACCGCCGGGCAGGGCCGTTCCCGGTCGAATCCCGCGCACGTTGAACGTCGTAAAACCCGAACCCGGGATACCTGGAATACCCTGGTTAAGGCCGAAGAGAGGGCTTACCTCGTTGTTTACGCTGGCATAGTTTGTCCGGTTTGCGATGTTGAATCCTTCCGCCGTAAGTTGCAGGTTCATCTTCTCGCCGAGTTTGTGCTGCCAGCTCAAGCGCATGTCGAAGTCAATGTAGTCGGGGCCGAGACCGGTGTCGCGTGGGGCTCCAATGGGACGTTCATTGGTGGTGTGATTGTCGCCGTTCACCTCTCCTCCGGCGAGCAAGTTGAAAGGATGTCCACTGTGGGCAGAGAAGATCGGGGCGAGTTGAAAACCCGACAAGATACTCTGTTTCCAAGGGCTGTCGAGCACTCCCGCGATCACCAATTTATCCCGCTGATCAAACTCGGAAAGACTACGATCTAAATTGAGATTCGTCGGATCTTGCGGCCCGTAGTCGGAGTTGAAATCCGTGGACGTGTCATAGCCTTTGCTATAGGTGTAATTCCCAAACAAGGTGAAGTGCTCGCTCAAGCGCTTTTTGACTTCTACGATTCCGCCCTCGTAAAGAGCGTATGCCCCAGAAGTATATTGGTTGTTCTGTACAACCAGCGGATTCACAAAGCATTCGGTGTACAGAGTGACTGGGTTATCACAGGGCAGGCCGCCCGGCTCAGTGCCGCCGAGCGGGTCGGCGCCCGCGGCCGTCGTATTCCAGTTGCGGTAGGAAGCCTGTTTGCCATTGGCCAGGGTTACTGTGGTGAACGGCGCCCGCAGCAGGTTAGTATCGATCGCGACCGGGAGCCTCTGCGTGTGCGAATAGATAAAGCTGAGGGAAATTGAGAACCCGGGTGAGATCTCACGTTCGATTCCAAACGAAGCTTGTTGCGCGATCGGGGGGCGATAGCCCGGCTGGTTCACAAACGCCACCTGCAGCGGAGCGATCGGACCGCTGTTGGTCACATTGATACCCAACGGAGCCACCGCAGCCGGCGTGATGCAGGCAGCATTCCCTTTGGCGGGGGTGGTGCACGCGATCAAGTTACCCGGCGTTCCATCCGCAAACAGGGTCTGGAAAACAGTTGGCGCACCCGCTAAACCCAAAGCCGGAATCCCACCGAGCGGATCTACATAAATAGAGATTTCCCGGTTGCAGGGGCTAGCGCCGGTACCGGGAATTACCGGAACACCGAACTGCGAGAGCCCGCAGATCGAGGTCAGGTTCGCAACCTGGCCGGCTCCCGGGGTGTTCTCGACCGCAGTTTTATTGCGATTCAGAACCCCCAGGCTCAAGTCGACCTCGGGTATCTGGGCGTCCACCGGTCCGTAGAAGATTCCATATCCGCCCCGGATCACCGTCTTGTGATCCTTGGAGGGGTCCCACGCGAAGGAAAAGCGGGGAGCAAAATCCTTGTAATATGTGGTCAAAGGGTTGAATTGGGAATCGATTTCGTAGCGGAGACCGTAGTTCAAAGTCAGGTTTGGCGTTACCTTCCAGGAATCCTGCGCGTACATCCCAGTCAGCGGTCGGGTGTAATTCCCGTAGTCTGGATCACCGAAGCCCTGCTGGTAAACCTGAGGCACTCCCAACGATGCAGATTGCAACGGACTGAGGGTGGCCCCGGCAAGCGCTGGGCTGAGCACAGGCCCGGCGGGAAGCGAGCCGAACACAAAGCGACCCGGGAAAAAAGTGTGCGATTCAGTGTGATTGCCGCGGAGCACTTCGGAAGCGCCGAACTTAAAGGTGTGATGGCCGCGGATCAGGGTGAAATTGTCCGCGAACTCGTAGCGGCGCAGGATGGTGATGTTGGGTATGAAAATGTTCGTGCCCAAATTATTGATGAAACTGGGAATCTGAATCCCTACTTGTCCCGGCTCGTTCGGTATCACGTTAAAACTGTTGTAGTCCCACTGCGCGCGGGCCTCGTTCTGGGCGGTTGGACTGAACTGGTGATACCAGGCGACCTGCAGATTATTATCGTAGGTGTGGATCGAGCTTCCCGCGGAATACGCGGTCAAAGACTCCACATCGGGCGACTCCTCCAGATCGTGCCCATACCTGTAGGTGACGGAAAGCTCGTTGTTCACATTAAAATGGTGGTCAAAGCGACCCGACGCCAGGTACTCCCGCGTGTTGTAAGGAAAGACTCCACCCTGGGTTTCAAACTGGTCTACCAGGAAGCCATTCAGCGCGCCCTGCGTCGGCGACACGAACGGGTTCGAGCCAGGCGTTGGGTTCACCGCCAAAATGCTCTGGAGAGCAAAAGCGCATTCAGCCGACGGAAGGGGTAGGACGGTTCCGTTTGGAAGGTTAAGGCAACCTACGGGCGTAGCCCCCCCCAGCGCCAGATTGGTGATAATTGCCTGCTGCTGATACCTCGGGTCAGTCGGCGCAAAGGGGTTCGTGGTTGCGGTCGCGGAGGGTCCGGCGAAGATGGAACTGTTCGTCAGAATGGGAACGGCATTCTGTGAGTTCTGCAGCAGACCTTCGAAAGAGGCAAACAGGAAGGTTTTGTCTTTCTGGATGGGGAGGCCGATGGCGCCGCCGAACTGCTGGCGGGTGAGCGAATTCTTGATGGGCTCGCCGACGGAAGTAGTGTTGAAATTAGCGAAGGTCGGGTCTGGCGCCAGGGCCGAGCTGAAGGCAAATGGGTCGCGAGCGTCCATGACAGAGTCGCGGAAAAAACCATAGAGCGTGCCATGCAGATTGTTGGTACCGGACTTGGTCACGATATTGATGGAAGCGCCGGTGGCTGCCCCCAGGTCCGCAGCATAGTTGCTGCGATTGACTTGGAATTCCTGCACCGCGTCCTGGCTAACCGTCAGGCGTACGCCACCGCTATCGCCTGAGGTCTCGCCGCCATCCACGGTTATGCTGTTGCCTCTGCCGTTGCTGCCGTAGAACGATAGCCCGCTTTGCGGGGTTTGCTTGACTCTGAAATCCTGGTCCCCCGCCAGCCTGGTGGAATCGGAGACACCAGGAGCCAGCAACGTGAATGTGAGGTAATCGCGCCGGTCGACGGGCAGGTCGGTGATGTACTGTTGTGTGATTCTGTCCGACTGGCTGCTACGTTCTGTTTCCACCACCGGCGGCTGGTCGGTCACCTCGATAACCGTCGCGACGTGCGAGAGTTTCAGCTTGAAATCAGAGACCACCGTCTGCCCGACGGCGACGGTGACAGCTTTTCGAATCTCGGTCGCAAAGCCGGACATTTCCGCAACGATGTTGTAAGTCGAGGGCGGCAGCCCTGCTACTCGGAACTGGCCGCTACTATCCGTCATCGCCGTGCGCTTGAGGCCGGTCTGGGTATCGACAACGTTGACGGTAGCTTTGACCACAACGGCGCCGAACGAGTCGGTCACAGTTCCAGTGATTTCTCCCGACGTGCCCACGCCCTGGGCGTGAGCCATGAAGGTTGCAAAGAGGAAGCACGCGAGAACACAGGCTAGTGACTTCATCTTAGTCGACGAAGAGACAAATACCCGCTTCCGGGAACAGGCCCGGTAGCGCGCAACCATCCGACCAACCAAACTGCTTTGTTCGAAAAGCATATTCCCCCCACCTCAGACTGGCCTGAGTCACAACCTAAAGACCCGGTCACCTGTCACATCCCGCCGCTTTCTTCCAACCTGCTGAATGTGTTCGAGGCCCGGCATGGTTCGGAGCGAACTTCCCTGGTTTTTTTGGATCTGCTGAATGAGAGCGGACAATTCCCCGCACGCTCGTGCCTTTTCAGAGCGCCGCATGTTCACAATGGGCGCGAGCCTATCCGCGTTCGCGAAATTCATCAAATGAATTGTTTTGATGATGATGTATGCCTCCCGAGAATGTCAGCTCACTTCTGCTCGCACCCTTGAAATGGCTCATGACATTGCTGTTTACGGACCCGGCTCGCCATCTTGCGACAAAAGAAATTCGAGTATTTCCTGGTTTGCCTCACGGGTCCGGTCGGTGAGAAACAAGTGACTGGCGTGTTTGCGCAAAACGTGTTTGGCACCGGGAATCCGCTTCGCGATCAACTCCCCGTTGCCAGGGGGTACCAGCGCATCCGACGTTCCATGGATGACCAGTGTCGGCGCCGTGATCTGAGCGATTCGGCTGTAGCTCTCCCATGCCAGGATACCCTGCAGCTGGGCCATGTAACCCGCCGGAGTTGGAAGCCAGGGCTGACGCACGGCGATATCTTCCTCGATTTTTTCTCGCGGAGTGGCCGCGTCGTAGATGTAAGGAAGGATCGCTTCCCGCGCTTGCTCCGGCGTCATGCCGCGCGCGAACAGTACGTCGATCACCTTGCTCTCCGCGCGCACTGCCAACGGGCTGCCGGGTGAGGTGCAGCCCAGAATCAGGGAACGCGTCCTCGCCGGATATCGGAGCGCGAATTCTTGCGCAATCATGCCACCCATGGAAACGCCGAAAACGTGGGCCCGGGCAATGCCGGCGGCATCCAGAACCGCAGCCGCGTCCGATGCCATGGTCGCAATCGAATAAGGCCCGAGAGGAACATCGCTCAGCCCAACGCCTCGATTGTCGAACGCGATCGTGCGGAAGTGTGGCGACAGCGCCGGACGTGTGCGATACCACATGACCGACGTGTAGCCAAGGCCCATGATGAGCAGGACGGGTGCTCCTTGCCCCCGTTCGTCCCAATAAATCTTTGTCCCTTGATTCTCGATTAATGACATCAGAGTCCGCCTCTACCTGGAAAATCCAGCGCATGCAGCATCAGCTTGTGTGGTGGCGGGGCTCTGTCCCGTCACCACACGAACGCTTCCTTCGACATCATTCAAGCCACAGACAACTAGCCCACTTTCAGCATGAGCTTTCCGAAGTTCTCGCTCTTGAAAAGCTTGAGCAGAGTTTCGGGAAAGGTTGCAAGCCCCTCGACGATATCCTCGCGCGACTTGAGCTTGCCGGCCGCCATCCATGCCGCCATTTCCGCTCCGGCTTGCGCGTAGCGATCGGCATAATCCATCACCAGCATGCCCTTCATGCTGGCACGACTCGATAGCAGAGTCATATAGTTGCTGGGCCCCGCCATCGGGCCGGTATTGCAGTATTGCGAGATCGCCCCGCAGATCACAATCCGGGCGCCCCGCGCCAGGTTCGCCAGCGCGGCCTCCAGAATCGTGCCACCGACGTTGTCGAAATAAATGTTAATGCCCTCGGGGCAATGCTTTCGCAGCGACGTCTTCACGTCTTCGGATTTGTAGTCGATGGCCGCGTCGAAGCCCAGCTCTTGCACGATGTAGCGGCACTTCTCCGGCCCTCCTGCGATGCCGACCACTCGGCAGTTCTTGATCTTGGCGATCTGTCCCACTACTGCGCCTACTGCTCCCGCTGCTGCCGAGACCACAACCATCTCACCCGACTTCGGCTGACCCGTGTCGAGAAGCCCGAAATACGCGGTCATGCCCGTCATGCCGAGCACGCTGAGATATGCGGGCAGCGGAGCAATTTTCGTGTCGACCTTCGTCACTCCCCGGCCGTCGGTCAGCGCGTACTCCTGCACTCCGAACACTCCGGACACGTGATCGCCCACCGCGAAGCGCGGGTTGCGCGACGCGGTTACGATTCCCAGTCCGAGCGCCCGCATCACCTCTCCGATACCTACCGGCGGCATATACGAACGCACGTCGTTGATCCACATGCGCATCGCTGGATCCAACGAGATGTACAGCACCTTGACCAGCAGTTCGCCTTCCTTCGGCTCCGCCACCGTTTCTTCCGTGTAGGTCCAGTCACTGCGCTTCGGCATTCCTAGCGGACGCGCCGCCAGTAGAAACTTGTGATTGGTGAGTGCCATCTTGCCTCCTTCGTTAGAATCCTGCTCGAACCAGAGTTCTCGGGTGATCCCAGACGGGGCAAGCCCCGTCCTACTCTAAATTTTCCTCGACGTTTCAGACCGTATAGCGCTCGCTTGCCAGCAGCCGCACCGCAATTTGGCGCCGCAGTGCGATCGAATTGACGGAATCGTGATTGGCGTACCCGCGCACGCGGGAAACATACCGCCGTAGCTCGTCGTCCTGCGCGCAGGCGCTGAGCGCTGTCCTCGACGAGAGCTCTACCTTGGCTATGGCATCACGCAAATACACGGCACACGCATCCGCAGCATTGGCGCCACCGCCGGCCGCGGCCAGTTTGCGACTGCGCAGCAAAGCTGACTCCATGGCAAACACTTCCATGATGATGTCAGACATATTCATGATGACCTCCTGCTGTTGTTCTAGCTGCGCGCCGTACTTTTCGTGCGCAACTCCCAGCGTCAGCAGGAAGATGTTCTTCGCTCCGCGGACCAGGCTCAGCTCTGCGTCAGCCGCGCCTAGATCCGGATCGGTTTGCTGCAGGACGGCGCGAGCGGCCTCGAGCAGAGGCAGCTGTCCGCGGACCGCGCGCTTCAGCGGCATGCCCGTAATCACCAGCCGGTTGATTTCGCTCGTCCCCTCAAACAGACGATTGATCCTCGAATCGCGATAGGCGCGCTCCACCGCATAGTCCTTATGGTAGCCATAGCCGCCGTGGATCTGGACCCCTTCATCGACCACGTAGTCCAGCATCTCGGAGGAGTAAACCTTGATCATGGAGCACTCCGCCGCAAATTCCTCAATGGCCTGCAGCTCTTGAGAACCGCCGGCAGATTCCGCCGACGCGCTGTGCATTTGATTTTCAATCAGTCCGACCACGCGACAAGCCATCGACTCGGCCACAAAAATGCGAATCGCAATTTCCGCGAGCTTGTGTTGGATCGCGCCGAACTCGGAAATGGTGGTGCCGAATGCCTTGCGCTGTTTGGCATACTTCAGGCAAGTTGCGAGCACATTCTTGGCGGCTCCAACCGCAGCCGGACCCAGCTTCAACCGCCCGATGTTCAGGATGTTGAAAGCGATCACGTGCCCACGGCCAATTTCTCCCAAAACGTTTTCCACCGGCACCGGAACGTTGTCGAGATACACGGCCGTAGTGGAACTGCCGGTGATGCCCATCTTGTGTTCTTCGGCACCGCTACTCACGCCGGGGAAATTTCGCTCGACTAGAAAGGCGGTGAACTTATCTCCCCCGACCTTGGCGAATACCGTGAACAGGTCGGCCGCGCCGCCGTTGGTGATCCACATTTTCTGGCCATTCAGGATGTAGTGTTTTCCATCCGCCGAGAGATCGGCTCGCGTTCGTGCCGCCAGGGCATCCGACCCCGACAGAGGCTCGGTGAGGGCATAGGCGGCCAGCATTTCGAGTTTTGCCAGCTTCGGCAGATATTTCCGCTTCTGCTGCTCGTTGCCAAAGTAGACGATGGGCAAAGTGCCGATGCCGGTGTGCGCGGAGTGCCATCCTCCATAAGAACCGTCGCGTCCCAGGCGTTCGGCGGTTACCATCAGCGACGGCAAATCCATGGCCATGCCGCCATACTCCTCGGGGATGGTCATAGCGGTCAGACCGAGTTCCACCGATTTCCGCAGCACCGCCATCGCAACGCCCGGTTTCTTTTCACGGATCGCCGGCAGATTCGGCTCCACTTCATTGGCCCAAAATTCATCGATCATACGGCCGACGGCGAGATGCTCCTCGCTCAGGTCCTCGGGCGTGAAAATATCCTGGGGAGCCGAATCTTCTATCAGAAATGAAGTTCCCTTTGTCGTCTTGCGCGGGATGTCTGTTAGTGTCGTCATAAAATACTCCCATGCCGTCTTTTGAAATTGAGAATCTGAATTGTTTGAAACAGTTTGAAGGCCGCGAATTCCCCACGACCGACTGGTTCGTGGTCACGCAGGATCGCATCCAGAAATTTGCCGACGCCACCGAGGACCACCAATGGATTCACCTGGATTCGGACCGCGCCCAGCGCGAATCGCCCTTCGGCGGTACCATTGCCCACGGCTTTCTGACGCTTTCGCTGCTGAGTTACTTCCTGAAGCAGGCGATTCATATCCGCTCGGGCGTCGTGATGACCCTCAACTACGGCCTGAATAAAGTTCGCTTTCCATCGGCTGTTCGCGCAGGTTCGCCGGTTCGCGCTCGGGTCACTCTGCTCTCCGTGAAGGAGTCGCCCGAGTTTGTAGACGCCGCGTTCCTCATTCATGTCGAGAGTCAACCTTCCAACAAGCCTTGCTGCGTCGCCGAGTGGTTGATTCGCTATTACTCGCAGTGAGCTTTGCCGTACATGCCCACTCATATCGTCCCGCTCTCTGCGCAATGCCATGCGGCACGCAGCAAAGCATGAATTCTTGTCGGCAGGGCCGCGAAGCGCTCGTCCTGCGTTAATCCATGGGCGTAGCGGTAGTAGATCTGCTGAATGATGACGGCAACTTTGAAGCGCGCAAACGTCAGATAGAAAACCATGTCGCCGGGATCGCGGCCGCTCGCAATCGCGTAGCGCTCAACGAGCTGCGCCCGCGTCAGCGTACCCGGCAACGTGGTGGGCGCGCTGCGAATTTCCTGGAACTCTTCCGGATCTTGTGGATCGGTCCAGTACGCGAGCGCCGTCCCCAGATCCGTCAGCGGGTCTCCCAGCGTGCACATCTCCCAATCGAGGACGCCGACGATCTTGGTTGGGTCGGTGGGATCGAGCACGACATTGTCATACTTGTAGTCGTTGTGGATCAGCGCCGTCTCATGGGTGACCGGCATTTGTTCGGTGAGCCATGCGGAGATGGGTTCGACTTCCGGCAGATCGTGCGTTTTTGAATTGCCGTAGCGCTCGATCCAGCCCTTGACCTGGCGTTCGAGATAGCCCTGCGGCTTGCCTAAATCAGCCAAGCCGATTGCAGCATAGTCCAGCTTGTGCAGGCGCGCTAGGTTATCGACGAAGGCTTCGCTCAATCGCCGCGCCGTCTCCGGCGAAAAGGGCAGATCCGGAGGAGGATCGCGACGCAAGATCATTCCCCGAATCGGTTCCATCAGATAGAAAGGCGCGTTGAGAATGGAAAGGTCATCGCAATAATAGAGGAGCGCTTTCGGCGCGACGGGATAGGCGGTATGTAGTCTCGACAACACGCGGTACTCACGCGCCATGTCGTGCGCCGACCGCACTTGGCTCCCAAAAGGCGGGCGTCGCAGCACAACTTCCCTGCTCTCGAGTCTCTCGTCACCCAGTCGCAGCAGATACGTAAGATTGGAGTGGCCGCTCGGAAATTGTTCGACGGAAACCGGTCCGCTGTGACCGAAGTGCTGCAGCAGAAACGGCCGCAGCCGGGCGAGATCGAGTTCTTCGCCTGTTCTTACCATTCCCGCTTGATCGCAAAGTGCCACCATGTTCGCAATTCCTGTATGAGTTATCGGTACGTTAGCAAGCCGTCCCCGTCGAGATGCGGATGTGCATTGAACGTGCTCAGCGTGAAGCGCTCGCCCGAAGCAAGAAATTCGCTGAACGAAGCATTGCGCGACATCCAGGTTAGCCGCAGCGCGTCATCGGCAGACAAGTGCAGTGCCCGGCGCATCGCCGCGCCGATCGTTCCCGCCGAAGTGAAGACCAGCGCGCTTGCTGCGGGAGGAGTGTCGCGCACTACTCGAGCCAGCCCACGCTCAACCCGCAAACAGAATTCGTGCCAGGGTTCGACGCCTTCGGCTGTAACTTCTCCTGCAACCCACTTGGCAATCACCGCTTCAAACAACTTCTGAAATGTTTTGCGCCGAGCGCCCGATTGAGCGGATTGGGCGAATTCGCTGGAATCTTTATAGGCACGGTGCAATTCGTTGATCTCGGCATTCGCACTCAGCAGTTGCGAAAGACATTCCCGCAACACCGCCTCGGCTTGATATTCGTCGAATTCGCTCATGACCACAGTCTCCGGAAAATCACTGCCGGCGCTGCGATACGCTTCGGACACAATCCTTGCTGTCTCCACTTGCCGGACGCGCGGACCCGAATAAACAGCGCCAAAAGCCACGCCACGCCGCGACCAATACTCGCCCAGTAATTTGGCCTGCGTCTCGCCATTCGCGCAGAGCTTGTCATAATCCTGCTCGAGAAATGATGCTTGCCCATGACGCACCAGGATGATTCGGCTCACGTTGTCCTCTGCAGGTTCAGCGCTACGCGGCCGCAACCTGCTCTTTGTCGAAATCGGCAAACGTCTTCCCCGCTTCCGCCAAACGTTGCAGCAGAGGAGCCGGCTCCCAGATTTCTCCGTGCGGCCGGTGAAATTCGCAAATGCGCTGATAGACCTTTTGCAATCCCACCGTGTCGGCGTGCCACATTGGACCACCGCGGTAGGCGGGAAATCCGTAACCGTTGATATAGATGATGTCGATGTCGACTGCCCGCAGCGCGTATCCCTCGTCGAGAATCCGCGCTCCCTCGTTGACCAGTGCATAAATGCAACGATCGACGATCTCCGATGGGGAGATCTGCCGCTGCGGGATTCCTGCGTCCGCGCTCCACTTCCGCACCAACGCTGTCACTTCGGGATCCACGCTCGCACGCCTGTTCTCGTCGTACCGGTACCACCCCCTCACCGTTTTCTGGCCGTACCGCCCCATTTCGCAAAGACGATCCTCCGCGAACGGCTGGCGGATTCCCGGCTTTTCCAGGTGGCGATACTCCTTGCGAATGCGCCAGCCCACGTCGAGACCCGCCAGATCGCCGGTCGCAAGCGGACCCATGGCGTTGCCGAATTCGACGAGCGCCTTATCGACGGCTTCTACCTCGGCTCCTTCTTCGACCAGAAACTGCGCCTCCCGGCGATACGGGCCAAACATGCGGTTACCAACGAAGCCGCGGCAGTTTCCTACCAGCACTCCGATCTTGCCTAGCTTCTTCGACAGTTGCATGCAGGTCGCAATCACTTCTTTCCTCGACTTTTTTCCGCGCACAATCTCTAGCAACCGCATCACGTTGGCCGGGCTGAAGAAGTGCGTCCCGATCACTGCCTCCGGCCGCGATGTGGCCTCGGCGATCTCATCGATATTGAGTGTCGAGGTGTTGCTTGCCAGAATCGCGCCTCGCCGGCAGACGCGATCCAAGTCCGCGAACACTGTTTTCTTCAGCGCCATGCCTTCGAAAACTGCCTCCACTACCATGTCCACTTCGGAGAACGCGTCGTAGTTGAGCACCGGCTTGATCATTTGCAGACGTTCGTCCACGAATGCCTGAGTAAAACGCCCACGCTGCACCGAGTTGGCGTAGTTCTTTCTTATTTTGTCCATGCCCACGTTGAGCGCCAGCTCATCCACGTCTTTCAGCAGCACCGGAATGCCCGCATTCGCAAAGACCATTGCGATGCCTCCGCCCATGGTTCCGGAGCCAACGACCGCCACGCGGTTCACGGGGATCACCGGAGTTTCCTTGGGAACGTCGGGAATTTTCGCGACCTCGCGCTCGCCAAAGAAAACATGGATGAGCGCTTTCGACTGATCGGAGAAAAGACATTCGGTGAAGAGCCTCGCCTCAGCCTGGCAGCCTTCTTCGAACGATAATCTGGTCGCCGCCTCGACCGCATCAATCGCCGCCAAGGGAGCCTTCAGCCCTCGTTGTTTCTTGCGAGCCGAGTCGCGGGCAGCCGCAAAAACCGCTGCGCTCTCCGCAGTCGTTCCCAGCTTCTCCGTGAGCTCCCGCGTTTTGGGCGCGGGCTTGCCGGCGATTTCGCGCGCAAAAGACACCGCCCCGGCGAGCAGATCGCCGTCGATCAAGCGGTCGATCAGTCCAAGCGTCGCGGCGTCACTCGCGGAAACCGGTTTGCCCTCGGCGCACATCTCCACTGCTTTGGCCACACCCACCAGGCGTGGCAGACGCTGCGTTCCACCGGCCCCGGGAATAATGCCCAGCTTTACTTCCGGCTGACCCACCTGCGCCGTGGGCGACGCGACCCGGTAGTGGCCGGCCATCGCCAGCTCCAGTCCGCCCCCAAACGCATTCCCGTGGATCGCCATCACCACCGGCTTGCCGCTATCCTCAATATGGAGCAGCAGGGGAAGCAGACTTCTGCGGGGTCCACCCGCTGTCATCTTGCCGAATTCCTTGATGTCTGCACCCGCGACAAACGTGCGGCCCGCCCCGATTACGACCGCAGCCTTGACGGACGGATCGCCATTCATCTCATCGATCGCCGCCGAAATCCCCTCCGGCACTCCCGGACTGAGAGCGTTCACCGGTGGGTTGTCGATGGTGATGATTGCGACATCATTGTCTTTGTCTTTGCTGATTTTCACGAGATTATTCATTTGGCATCCGAAGGAAGCGTTACAGCTCCAGCTTGAGTTCGATATTTCTTGCGCAATTCTCTTTTCAGTACTTTCCCGGTCGCGGTCTTGGGCAAGCTGTCGCAAAATTCAATTGATTGCGGACACTTGTAGTGAGCCATGCGCGCCCGGCAAAACTCGATCAACTCCACCTCGCTGAGTTCGCATCCCGGTTTCGCCACCACCACCGCTTTCGGCACCTCACCCCACTTCTGGTCAAGCACCGGAATCACCGCGGCTTCGAAAACGCCAGGGTGCGCCAACAGAATTTTTTCTACGTCGAGCGAAGAAATGTTTTCTCCGCCGCTCACAATGATGTCCTTCTTGCGATCCACGATCAGGATGTAATCGTTCTCCATGATCACGGCCATGTCGCCGGTGTGAAACCATCCGCCCCGCAACGCTTCAGCCGTCGCTTCCGGCTGTTGCCAGTAGCCGGACATCACCCCATCACTGCGGGCGATGATTTCTCCCATGGTCACGCCGTCGTGCGGCACGTCCTTGTCTTCGCCGTCAACCACGCGCAGCTCACACCCGGGATAGGCATAGCCGGTCATGGCCTGCAGCACATACCGCTCGTCGGGCGTGCAGTGCATGTCCGGTTTGAGTTCGGCAGTCGACAGCCCGGGCGCGCACTCCGTCAGCCCGTATCCCGAAAAGCATTTAAATCCCAGCGTCTGCTCGACGTCACGGATGAGCGGGGGATTCGATGCCGCGCCACCGATCACGGCCCACTGCACGCTGCTCAAGTCGTACTTGGAACGCGCCGGCGAGTTCACCAGCACGGTGGCCATAATCGGCACCAGGCTCAACCCAGTCACTTTCTCCCGCTGCACCAGCCGAAATACTTCTTCCGGTAAGAAGCGCGGAACCATGACATGGGTTGCGGCCACAGACGTAATCGTATGGGCCGCTCCCCAGCCGTTGGCGTGGAAGAGCGGGATGGTGTGCAGCCCGACATCTTCAAAACGGGCGCGATGGTACAAAGCGATGGTCATCGCATGCAGGTACACGTTCCGATGGGTGAGCATCACGCCCTTCGGGCTGGCGCTGGTTCCGCTGGTGTAGAACATCTCGGCCACGGAGTTCTCGTCAAACTCCATCAGATCTCCGCGGTAGGGTGTGGCGGAGGCCAGCATCTGCTCGTAGGTTTGATCGGAGAGCCACGTGGGTTGCGGAGCTCCATCGATTTGATGGAAATCAAGCTGATGAAACGAGCGCACGGTCTTCAAGTCACGGCGGAACGAATCCACAAGACCGACAAACTCTTGCTCCAAGAACAGCACCGTCGCTCCCGAATCATTCAGAATGTAGGCGAGCTCCGGCGCGGCCAGGCGATAGTTGAGCGGAAGCAGAATGCATCCCGCTTCCAGAACTCCGAAGTACGCTTCGAGCAGCCGATGGCAGTTCAGGCTGAGAAATGCCACGCGATCGCCCGGCTTCACTCCGGCGGCGCGCAATGCTCCTGCCAGACGTCCTACCCGATCGCCAAATTCGGCGTAGGTAAACCGGAGGTCCTGGCACACCACAGCCGTCTTGCGGGGAAACTGCTCTACTGAGTAGCGAAGAAATCTCACCGGCGTCAGGGGAACATTCATAGTGAAATTCCTTTTACCAGGCCGTCTGGCCTCCATCGACGACCAGCACGTGTCCCGTCACATACGCCGAAGCGTCCGACGCCAGAAACACGGCCGCGCCTTTCAGGTCGTGATCGCCGCCAAAGCGTCCCAGCGGGATCTTCTCCAGCAGGGAATCTTTGCGGTGCTCGATGATCCATTCCGACATATGTGTCGGGAACCATCCCGGTGCAATCGCATTCACCTGAATGTTGTGCGGAGCCCACTTGCACGCCAGATCTTTGGTGAACGCAATCACGCCGCCTTTGCTCGCGTGGTAGCCGATTGCCTGCAGTTCCGCGGACGCTCCGCCCAAACCCGCAACCGATGCAATGTTGATGATCTTGCCCGACCTCTGTGCGGCCATGGCCTTGCCCACCGCCTGACAAAACAGGAACGTGCCGGTCAAGTTGGTGGAGAGAACTTTGTCCCACTGCTCCAGCGTCATCTCTTCTACCGGGGCTCCCCAAGACACGCCGGCGTTGTTGATCAGAATGTCGATGCGGCCGAACTGTGCGAGCGTCGCATCCACGACTTGCTGAATCGCCGCCTTGTCCTTGACATCGCACCCCAACGCAAGCGTCTGTACAGCGAGGCTGCGCAACGATTTCGCCGCTTCCTCGCAGCGCTCTTTCTTGCGGGCACAGAGAACGAGATTCGCTCCCATCTCCGCCAGACCTTCGGCCATTTGGCGCCCGAGACCCATCGACCCACCAGAAACAATGGCCACACGGCCGGTCAAATCGAAAAGCTGTTTGACGTCCACTAGGAGAAGGGCCTTTCTGCGGCGCGGCGCTCCACAAAAGTGATAGTTAATATCATGTTAAAGTCGCTAACGTCAACAAACCCGCTCGTAGACCTACTGCATTCGAAGCACGACCCGCCCTGAGACCTCGCTGCGCCTCAGTTGTTCCAGAACCTGTTGCACCTCGGCGAGCGGGCGCGCCGTCACCTGGCAATGGACAGTCCCGGCCGCACCCATCGCCAGAACCTCGCGCAAATCTTCCCTTGTGCCCACGGCAGAAGCTTTGATCTGAATCTCGCCAGCGGCCATCAGAATCGGCGGAAACGAAATCTCTGCGGCGGGCAGCCCCACCGCCAGCAGCGTCCCCGTTGGTCGCAAACAATAGAACGCCATGTCGTACGCGGACTTGGCCGCCGAGGTGACCAGGGCAACGTGCACTCCACCGAAGGCACGTACTTCCTTAACCACTTTGCTAGTTGTGGCGTTCAGCGTTCGAGCGGCGCCCAGCGATTTCGCCAGCGCGAGCTTTTCTTCGGAAACATCGATCGCGGTCACTTCCGCTCCCGCATCCCGGCCAATCTGGATCGCAATGTGGCCAAGCCCGCCGACACCGAAAACCGCTAATCGTTGTCCAGCGCGAATTTTGGCCTGCTTGAGGGCGCGATGAACCGTAACTCCCGCACAAAGCAACGGCGCCGCCTGCTCCGCGGAAAGCGTGTCGGGAATCTTGACCACGTGGCTGGCGGGAGCCTTCGCGTATTCCGCATATCCGCCATCGACCATGACGCCGGTGATGCGCTGACGCGCACACAGATTCTCGTTGCCCTCGCGGCAAAACTCACATTGCCCGCATGTCCACTGCACCCACGGAATGCCGACACGGTCTCCCACCTCGATACTTTCCTGGATATTCTGCACCGACGCGCCCCGCTCCACCACCCGGCCGATGATTTCGTGTCCCAGGATCAGAGGCTTCTTTACGATGCCCGCTAACTGCGTCCAATCGCCATCGGCGACGTGCAGATCGGAATGACACACGCCGCAGACCTCAACCTTAATTAGAACCTCGTCCGCGCCAGCTTCCGGCCGGGCCACGTCCTCCAGCGATAACGGTGTCTTGAATTCGTGCAGAACAGCGGCCTTCATCGCGTTCTCCCTAACAATCTTGCGTCGCCAATAAGCACGTGCTGGCGCGATCGGGGAAACCTTACGGCTGGATGCCGCGCAAGAAAAACTCCACCGCGCTCCGTACCCGGTCCGCGAGCTTGTGCGGACCGGTCAGATCCACCGCCCATTGCCGCACCACCGTGTTGTAGATCCCCTCCATGAACTCCGCCAGATGCACGACCGGAAACGCACGCGTCACTTCGCCCCGCTTCAGCCCCTGCGTCAGGATTTCCCGCAGCAAGCGGACGGCAGCCTCCTCGTGCCCGCGCAGTTCCGCGGACCGCACCGGATCCATGGCGCCCGACAGCACTACCGCTTGCCACAGTTGCCGATCACTTTCCACTTCCCGCGCCATGGTCACGTACAGCCGCCGCAAACGCTCGCCCGTCGCCGCCTCGCTCGAAAGCTCTGAACGCAGCCTCTCGCAGATACAGGCATACCCGCGTTCTCCCACCTCGCGTAGAACCGCGTCTTTACTGGGAAAATACCGGAAAAAGGTGGGCTGGCTGATTTCGAGCACTTGCACGATGTCGTCGATCCGGGTCTGCTCGTATCCGTGCTCGCGAAACAGCTTAATTGAGGTGTCGATAATCTGCTGCCGTAAGCGCGCCTTCTTCCGTTCCCGAAGCCCTACCTCAAGTGGCTTTCGCATTGTTTCCGCGGCCGCACTCCTTGTTACCAGCGCACCAACCATGGTTGCTTCCTTCCGAATCGATTGCCGGCACGTCACCAACCGCGACGAATCCGTGAAATGTGAGGGTAACTATAACAAAAGAGCGACTAAAGGTGTAGAGATCGGCAAGCTGTGGGTGCTGCCAGCGGGAATACCGACAACTCCGGGAGTCAACTCTATTGCGATTTGCGTTTAAGCGGCTTGCCGATCGCAACCAGGAAGATGGCACTCTTGTCTTTTGCGTGCGGTGAAAAGAAGCTAATCACATCATCGTCGAAGAAGGTCAGCCCGGTCGTCCCCAGGTGCTGGGCATACGCGGCCAGGTAAATCCTGCCGCCAATGCAACCCGCCTCGAGTTGAACGGCCCGGTAGCCGCGGTTCCCGTATTGCTCCAGAATGCGTTTTAAATCGGCGAGAAAGAAGATATCCACGCAGGCGTCCGCCGGCAACCGCTGCTCCAGTCCAAGATGGTGGGCTTCGGAGCGGAATTCCCCTTCCTTCAAAAGCTCCAGGGTGTGTCGCTGACGCCGGAAGAAGTAAGCGCCAGGCTTGAGCCCCGGCACCGAATGCACGATCAGGTAAAGATCGTTGAGCTGCGTGCCGAGAGGATCAAGGAAGTCAGCCGGAAGACCTCGCGTGGCGCAGTCGAGAATCGTTGAGAGTTGGTTCAGAGTAATCGATGCGCTCCTATCGAACGCACGGCTAGATCCGCGGCGCAGGATCACCTGCTCGATCGTGTCCTTCGGTTGTTCTTCTTCCGGCAGGCGCTGCAGTGGAACTTCCTTGCCCGCCGGGGCGGAAGATGCAAAGTCCAATTGCTTACCGCGCCATTGCGCTACTGCCGTTTCGGACTCAAGCGAAGACGCGTCCTGCATCTCAAGCATGGCGGGATATTCGACCTCGCGCTCCGAAAGCGGGATTGTCTCCAGCCCGAGCGCTGGAGCTTCTTTCGGAGCTGACAGCGAACTACTCGATATGCGCCCGATCGGTACGAGGCACAAGGAGACTTCACGTCGCGCATCGAGATCAAGCAGGCGGTTCACCTCGGCGTCCACAAACCCGAGCACGATCTCGGCCGGCAGCCCGGAGGCAGCAGAAACGGCCAGCAGATTCGCCAGCAGCGTGCCGTTGTCCCAACCGAAGTGGCGATAGGTGCGCGCCTGGTACTTCCAGGCGTTCCGCCAG
>Ga0074045_10002188_pt1 | contig 18269 bp, 10 predicted proteins | sample BogForMeECP23OM2_FD_94442 | JGI IMG/M metagenome (GOLD analysis project Ga0074045, IMG submission 94442) | Bog forest soil microbial communities from Calvert Island, British Columbia, Canada - Bog Forest MetaG ECP23OM2 | ecosystem: Environmental > Terrestrial > Soil > Wetlands ...
AGAAATTGGAGGGCCTCGGCTTCCACGGCTCGCGGGCTTGCCCAATCATGATCATGGAATTGCCAACACGCACCTCGGCGTGTCTGACGTGGCCTTTCTCATCGGTGTGGCGATAGGTTTCCTCTGCAGCAAAGGCCCGCTTCAGAAAATCGATTTGCGCTTCCGCGTCCGCTACCGTCAGATACGGCGTGACGGTGTGATAGCCGTCGGGAATCGGTTTCACTGCCATTGTTTTTCTCCTCCACCAAATTGAATTACCGTTGCCGGTATTGTGCCCGATTCTGGCACTCGGTGGGATACCCGTATTGTAGAAATTTGACCTATTCCACTAACGGAACGTGATTGAGGTGCTGAGTGCGCAGCTGCAAGTAGGTTGTCGGCGTAATTCCCGCGAACGACTGGAAGTCGTGGATAAAGTGCGCCTGATCGTAGTAACCGCAGTCGAGCGCCAGGTGGACCCAATCGATTTCACCGGCCAGGTGGGCAAACTGCACTACCCTTTGGAAGCGGCTCACACGGCAGAACCGTTTCGGCGCCAGGCCGACCTGCTCACTGAATAGCTCTATGAAACGGCGCTGACTGAAGCCCGTTTTGTCCACCACATGCGCGACCGATTGCTGCCCAGCGCCGCGCAATTGCTGAATACCGAAGCTGACCGCAGGATGGCGCTCCAGCGGCGCGGCAAGCTGTCCCAGCAGAAAGGCTTCGAGCACGCGGAACTTCTGCGCCGGCGTCGGAGTCGCAAGCAACCGCTCGCGCAACTCGGCCGCCGCCGAACCCCAAAGTATATCGAGCGCAATGGATTGGTCCGCGAGTTCGCTCAGCGGCAGGCGAAAGAACGGGAACGCTCCCCCGGGCCAGAAATGCACTCCCATGGTCGCCATCTGGTCTTGCGTGTCGATGACGAAAAACCGCGAGCGCGGGCCGGAGACGATGCATCCCGGCGCAGCGCCGGAGCGGCGATAATCGTTGCGGTCGTAGAGATAAATGCGGTCCTGATGGAGGTTGATGATCAACTCCACCGTCGCATCAGGCAGCAGGCGCTCCCTCTGGTGCGCGGGCGCCGCACCCTGTGACAACCAGAGCTGATCAATGAGATCCGCCAGGGGCGGCGGAGGTCGGTAACTCAGGAACTGCATTGGTCCCTACTGCGCAGCTTTCCACAACCCTATGATGTTGCCATCGGGGTCGGAGAACCAGGAAAATTGTCCTCGCGGGATCGTGAGGACCGGCAGGAGTGCCTTACCGCCGAGCGCCGTCGCTTTGTCGAGATAATTCTGTATGTCATCCACGTCAACGTAAACCATAACGAAATTCTGCGGTTCGTGGCCGAGCGCCGTGATGTGGCCATTGATGCCGCGGCCCGCAGCGGTGTCGATCATGGTCGCCGCAGGGAGTTCCTGCGTGTTCCAGTCGAAGAGCTTGGAGAAAAACTCCGAGCTGCGCGCCTTGTCCCGGCAGCCGATTTCGAAGTGAACAACGGGACGCCCATGGCGGTTTCTCTGGCAAAAAACTTCGGCATCTTACCGCAGTTTCGCGTGAAAGTCTAAAGTTATTGCAAAATCACCGATTTCCCCCCCGCCGGAGCCTTGAGACTCGAAACTGTTTTACAGTGTTTCCATGCACTTGTTTATCAACGGCGAAGACAAGACATTTGGGGAGCCACTAGGGCTGGCGCAGTTGATCGAGCGACTGGGAATGAAGGGCGACCGCGTCGCCGTGGAACTCAATCACGAAATTGTCGCGCGTGCGCAATGGCCGGAAACCAAACTCAACGACGGCGATCGTCTGGAGATCGTGCACTTTGTCGGTGGAGGCTAGCCGGCGATTGATAGCAGCGGTTGCGAAGCCAAATGCACCCTGCGACGCTGCAGGTTCTGGAGAGTCATAAGGCGCTTGGGCCAAGCGGCTTACGGCTCAAGCAATGTGTTTGTGATCTCCAGCCACTCGTCTGCGATCCGACCCTGAGCAGTGGTCCGGCCGGCACGGCGATACCAATACGCAGCATTGGACGCGTCGCCTTCCTTGCGATGCAGGTATGCGTGCACCCAGGCTCCTCTAGGGCCCTCGTCCTGCTGCGCTGACTCGTGGGCTTTGCTCCAGTCGCCTTTGGCATCCCACCACAGGGCGGTCAACGCAAAGTCCAGCCCTGCGGGCGGATCGTCGCGGCGCAGCGATTTCTGGAGTGCTTCGGAGTCCATAGCAATCGACTCGCGCAGATCGCGAAACGGCTTTTCAGAATTGCCCTTGAGAACCTGTGTCAGTCCCGTAACTCGAGCTTGTTTCACAAATCATTCTACTGACGAACCCGTGGCTAACGCCCTGTCCTCAAAGCCCACCCCAAAGACCGCGAGTATCGCAGGCCTGAAGGCCCGCGCTTACACAGAAGAATTATGGGGGTACTGGGTGAAAAAAACGCCAAGCTTATCTCTACGTCTAGAGTTTGTTCAACCCATCGAGTGCCGCCACTTTGAACGCTTCCGCCAACGTTGGGTAGTTGAAGACGGTGTCGCGAAAGTATTCGATAGTCCCTCCCAGTGCGAGCACCGCTTGTCCGATGTGAACGATCTCGCTGGCGCGGTCGCCGATGATGTGCACGCCCAACAGCTTCAGGCTGTCGGGATCGAAGATGAGCTTCAGAAATCCTTGATCGTCCCCCAGCATCTGTCCTTTGGCAAGCTCCGCGTAACGAGCAATGCCGGTTTCGTACCCGATCTTGTCGCGGGTGAGCTGCTCTTCGGTCGCTCCTACCATGGAAATCTCGGGGATGGTATAGACGCCGTACGGAATCAGGTTCGGCGGGATGTTGCCCGACACGCCGAAGATGTGGCAACTGGCGAGTCTTCCCTGCTCCATCGAAGTGCTGGCCAGCGCGGGGAAGCCGATAACATCGCCCGCGGCATAGATGTGCGGGATGGCGGTCTGAAAGTTCTCATCCACGATCAGCTTGCCGCGTCCGTCGGGCACGAGAGCAACCGCCTCCAGGTTGAGCTGGTCGCTATTGGCCTGGCGCCCGACCGCGTATAGCAAGCCAGCCGCGTGGACCTTCTTGCCGCTTTCCAGGCTGGCGAAGACGCGATCGCGCTGCTCGTCGAATCCAACGGAGACGACCTTTTCGCCCAGACGAAACACCGTGCCGAGCTGCCGAAGCTGGAAGCATAGGCTCTCGACAATTTCGCGATCGGCAAAGTCGAGCAGCGTAGGACGCTGGTCCAGAAGCGTCACCTTCACCCCTAGAGCGGCGAACATTGAGGCGTACTCGAGGCCGATGATCCCGGCGCCGACCACGATCAACTCGCGCGGCAGTTCCTGCAAGTCGTGAACCTGGTCGGAATCGAAGATGCGTTTGCCGTCAATCGGAATCTGGGCGTCGTGTGCAGGCCGCGTCCCGCAGGCGATCACGAAGTTGTTCGCACGCAGCATGGTAAAGCCGTCGTCGCTCGCCACCTCCATTGTGTGTGGGTCGAGGAAGCGCGCATTGCCTTCAAAAACCGTCACTCGGTTGCGACGCAATTGCGCTTTGATCACCTCGATTTCGCGCGCCATCACCGCGTCGGAGCGGAAGATCAGGTCGGGCATGCAGATGTTTTCTTTCAGCGCGTAGCCCCGGCCGTAAAACGCCCTCTGCCGAAGACCGCTGAGGTACAGAATTGCTTCGCGAAACGTCTTGCTGGGGATGGTGCCGGTGTGAACGCACACACCGCCAATGGTGCGTTTGCGCTCGATGACTGCCACCTTCTTGCGCAGCTTGGCGGCGCAGATAGCGGCCTTCTGCCCGGCAGGACCGCTGCCGACTACGATCAGGTCGTACGAGTTGTTGCTGCTGGGTTCCATGGCAACGCAGTAATCCCCTGTCGAGTTTGTTAACGGCTGATGAATACTGGCTTGGGAGATCGACGCATCGAAACTATCATCATTTCGGGGCGAACGAAAGTGGGAGTGGGTTGCCCTCACGTTGGAAGAGATCTGATAGAGGATCTCCGAGTTGCTTGAATGTACCCATACCTTGTGGGCGTAAAGAAAGGCGGATGCGGCCATTCAGCTCAAGCATCTCTGGAACGAGATAGCCAAGAGCTGTAAGGTGGATATTCTGTGCGGTTATGTCTTGAAAAAGCACCCAGCGCGAACAGGAAACCCACATCTACGAGAGAATCTTTGCAGAACACTCAGCCGCCTGTTTCCAGTGAGGGGCATTGGCCCGTGAGCCGACGCCGAAGCGCCGCACTACCCGACAAGGAAGTCCTCCGTAGCATGTAAAGGAATCCCCGCGCAAGGGAAACTGCGCCCGTGCGCCAGCTTATTTCTCGGTTGCTTCTGTAGCCGACTGCGCAGCGGCTGGGGTTACGTCCTCGCGGGTCGTTTTCTTCTTCTTTGCCGCCTTAGCTGCGTTGGCCTTTTCAGAAGCTCTCCGCATCCTGTCTGCATACCTTTGGTTGGCGCGTATCTCGTCTGCTTTGCTCATGCCCACAGCATCGCACAGATTGGGGGCTGGCGCGAGGGGTCAGATTCAACCTGCGCCCGGCCAGTGAACTCGGTACTGATCTAACTCGCTGCCTTATAATTCGCCGGAGGTACTGGAAGTGCCACCGTCAACTCAGTCTGGTAGCTTGCGGGATTGCCTCGTCGATGCAACGAGGTTTTGGGAACCACGCCGCCTTATCTATAACTTTGTCCTCAGCGCGGTGGCTGTTGTTTGGCTTGCTATCACGTGGCCTTATTTCCGGGTGGCGCTAATCCCATCTTCGCTTCTGCCCCTTGCCGTTCTCGCCTTACTTGCCAATGCTTGTTACTCCGCCGCCTACCTCGTGGATGTTCCACTGCAGCGCTCGGCTGTCAACACAATCTGGAGACACCGACGTTGGCTGCTGTGTTTGACGGGAACAATCTTCGCAGCTGTATTGGAGAGCTATTGGATCGCTGATGAAATCTATCCGTCCATTCACTGATTCAGGGACGGCAACACGGAATTAGATCAGTACCGTGAACTCCGCCATAAAACTCTGCACGCTGCGTTGCGATATACTTTTTGGTTTGCACAACAGATTTGCACCACCAGGAAGGAGTCCTTTTCCCTATGTCAACCGCAGCCGTGTCGTCAGCCGTGTCTTACGCGCGCGAGAACCAGAAACGGTTTCTCGACGAGTTAAAAAATTTGCTTCGCATCCCTAGCGTCAGCACCGCCGAAGAGCACAAAGACGATGTTCAAAAGGCGGCCGAGGTGGTCGCCAACGATCTCAAGCAGATCGGCTTTGAACATGTTGAGATTATCCCCACGGCGGGCCATCCGCTGGTTTACGCCGACTGGCTGCATGCCGCCGGCAAGCCTACGGCCCTCTGCTATGCGCACTATGACGTGCAGCCTGCCGAGCCGCTCGACGAGTGGCACACGCCGCCGTTCGAGCCTACCGAACGCAATCAGAATATCTACGCACGCGGCGCTGTCGATGACAAAGGTCAGCTCTGGATGCAGCTCAAGGCGTTCGAGTCGCTGTTCAAGACTGGCAACGGCAAGCTGCCCATCAATGTTCGCGTGCTCATCGAAGGTGAAGAAGAAGTGGGCGGCGAGAGCATCGAGGACTACGTCAAGAGGAACTCGACCTCAGGAAAGCTCAAGGCCGACTTTGCGCTGATCACTGACACCGAACTGTTTGCCCCCGATATGCCTACATTGTGCGTCGGCCTGCGCGGGCTGGTTTACACCGAGATCATGGCGCAAGGTGCGAAGACCGATCTTCACTCTGGGGTATACGGCGGCGCCGCGCCCAATCCGCTGTTTGCGCTGGTGGAGATCATCAGCAAGCTGAAGGATGCCGATGGCAAGATCCTCATCCCTGGCTTCTACGACGACGTGCAGAAGCCGACCGACGACGAACTGAAAGCCTGGGCTAGCTTGCCGTTCGATGAAGAGGAGTATCGCAAGGCCGAGGTCGGTTCAACCGTGTTGACCGGCGAACCCGGGTACTCAGTGCTTTACCGCACCTGGGCCCGTCCCACGCTCGAGATCCACGGGATGCCCGGCGGCTTCACGGCTCCCGGCGCCAAGACTGTGATTCCCGCGCGCGCCTCGGCGAAGGTTTCGATGCGGCTGGTGCCCAACCAGGATGCGGACGACATCCTGAAGAAGTATAGCGATTACGTGAAGTTGCTCACACCCAAGGGCATTCAGATCAACATCAAGGTGCACAGCAAGGGTCCGGCTTGCGTGGTGAACACCGACAACAAGTTTGCGCGCGCCTCGGTCGAAGCCATGCATGAGGTCTTCGGAAAAAACACGGTGTACATCCGCTCCGGCGGCTCGATTCCCATCGTCACCCAGTTCGACAAGGATCTGAAGATTCCCAGCATCATGATGGGCATGGGTCTGCCCGACGACAACCTGCACGCACCGAATGAGAAGTTCCATATCCCAAACTTCTATCGCGGGATCGAGTCGATCATTCGGTTCTTTCAGATCCTGGGGGATGGGAAGTAGATCAGCAGTGCCAGTGGGTTAGTGGCTAGTCGCGTGAGTGGCCCCAGCTTAGCCAAGCCAGGGAAGGGCTTTTTGCCTCTGGATCCGATCCCTTGGCAAGCCGCTATCTCGGCGTGATCCAGTAACGTGTCACCAATCCGTTAACATAGGTCAGGCTGCGCTAGACAGAAAAGGTAACGTTTGAGACACTCCCAACCGTTTGCTCTTGAATCAGCTCGAAACAGCCTCTAAACTGGTAGTTGCTCTTGCGGTTTTCCCTTTCTCGTTGTCTTTCCTCACTTCCCAAATCTCGCAAGACTGCTGTATCTGGGGTGCAATATAGTGTAGGCTCCACAGGGTAGCCACAATGTATAGGGGTTTTTGGGCTTGACCCCCACCGGTTTGGACCAGTAAAGTTGCCTTTGGGTCAGGCGAAACCACCTCTTGCCCATGTGCGGACGCGCTGCCGCCCAACGGGATTAGCATTTGTTGAGGAGCTCAGGTTGGCCTTAGGCCTGGGGACTGAGGCAAATTTCGCCCCTGCGGGATCGGGTTTATATGGTTCGTGCCGCCTTGCTCCTCATGAAACGAGGGCTGACGTTGACACTAATAGCGGGCGCTACCCATGCGTGGAATGCTACGCATGGAAGGAGTAGAAGTTGCTCAAACTGAAGAAGCTGCAAATCCTCGGTTTCAAGTCGTTCTCTGATCGCACCGATCTTCGCTTCCAAGGCGAGGGCATTGCTGCCATCGTCGGACCGAACGGCTGCGGCAAGTCGAATATCTCCGACGCCATCTCGTGGGTGCTGGGCGAGCAATCGGCGAGGCTGCTGCGCGGCGTCCACATGCAGGACGTCATCTTCGCCGGCACGCGCGAGCGCAAGCCCATGGGCATGGCCGAGGTGTCGCTGACGTTGGTCGATCCCGAAGTTTACGGCGATGTCGGCGACCCCGAGGTCGATGTTCAAGATGACATGCCGGATGAGTGGGACGAGTCTGCCCTGCGCAGCGCCAGTGCAGAAGATGCTGAGCGGTATGCGGAAGAGATTCGCCCCGGCCAGAGCGACGAAGAAGCCGAACCCGGCCCCGGAGCAACGAGTGCAGAACACCCGGTGCCGGATGGCGCCTCCCTTCCCCATGTTGTGCTCAAGATTCGCCGCCGCAAGTTCAGGCGGACGTTCAAAGCCGGCGAGATGGTGGTCACACGGCGGCTCTTCCGCTCGGGCGAGAGCGAATATCTGCTGAACGGCAAGCTGTGCCGCCTTCGCGACATCCAGGACATCTTCATGGGGACGGGACTGGGCCCGGAATCGTACGCGATCATCGAGCAAGGGCGCATCGGGCAGATTCTGAGCAGTAAGCCGACTGATCGCCGTGCCATCATCGAAGAGGCCGCAGGCATCACCAAGTTCAAGGCCCGCAAGCGGCTGGCAGAAGCGCGCCTCGAAGGTGCGAAGCAGAACCTTGCGCGCATCAATGACATCTTCGATGAAGTGACTCGCCAGATGAACTCTCTGAAGCGGCAGGCGTCGAAGGCGGAGCGCTACGCCAGGTTGCGCGACGAGCTGCGCGCCAAGCTGCGCGTGCTCTTGGCCAACAAGTTCGCGCAACTCGATGCTGAGTCTGCATCTCTCGATACCCAATTGGCTGAAGTGAGCGAGGACCTGCGCGTCAACGGTGAGGCCGTGCAGCAGATGGAAGCCGAGCACGGCGAACGCACACAGCGCGGCTATGCCATCGAGCGCGAGTCGCAGGTGAACCGCGACAAGCTCAACGCAGTTGTCTTGGAAATCGACCGCGCCGCCGCGCGCTGCCGCACCAATGAGGAGCGCTGCGCTGAGTTGGATGTTCGCTCGGCTGGAGCGCAGGCGGAGATTGGCAACACAGAAGAGCGGTTCGCGCGATTGCAGGAGGAGTTGGAATCGAATCGCGCCACGCTGGAGTCGGCGAGCGCCGATGTTGCCGCCGCGCAGCAGGAGTTGCAGCAGCGACAGCAGGAATCGTCAACGGCCGCGTCTTCTCTGATGGACGTGGAATGCCAACAAGAACAACGTCGCGATGCGATTCTGCATGCAGTCTCGGCCGCTTCGGCGCTACGCAACCGCATCACGCAGGCGGAAGAGCGGATGGCCGCGCTCGATCGCGAGGCGCAGCGCCTCCTGGACGAGACCGCGGCTGCACATCAGCAACTCGAGAGTTTCGGTGGCCAGCAAGGTCAGCTCGGACTGGAATTCGAGTCGGCATCGCAGCGGGTGAACGCGCTCACGGCGCAGATCACCGAAATTCGCCAGAAGCTCGAAGAGAAGCGCGCTGCGGAGACCGACGGCAAGCGGCATGTGGATTTCCTGCGAGCCGAGTACGCCAGCGCCATGGGCAAGAAGGGTTCGCTGGAGTCGGTCATCGCCGAGCACGGATATGCCACCGAGTCGGTGCGTCGGCTGTTCACCTCGGGCGCGATGAAAGATGGGCTTGCCCCGGTAGGCGTGCTGGCCGACTTTCTTGAGGTGGACGACCGCTACGAGCACGTGGTGGACGATTTCCTGCGCGAAGAATTGAACTACATCGTTGTGAAGTCGTGGGACGCCGCCGACGAGGGCTTGCGCCTGCTGCGCAGCGATGTGGACGGGCGCGCGACGTTCCTCGTCCATCCCGAAGATTCCCAGGCCAAATTCTCGTTCATCTTCGACGAGTCCACGCATCAGCTTGCGGGTGGCGGCAGCGTAGTCCCTCTGAAGCACTGCATTCGTGTGCTCAATGGATTTGGCAAGTCACTGGAAGTGATCCTGCCCAAGCTCGGCAATGGCTACATTGTGCCCGACCAGAATGTGGGACGCGACCTGGCGCTGGCGAATCCCGATGCGTTCTTCCTTTCTCATTCAGGCGAGTGCTTCCACAATGTGACCGTCACTGGCGGCAAGCAGCGCAGCCAAGGGCCGCTCTCGATGAAGCGTGAGTTGCGGGAGGTCCTCCATCTGATGGGTGACGTGGAGCGGGCCATGGCCGAACAGGAGACGCGAGTTACTGTGCTGGGCCGCGAGATCACCGAACTCACAATCTTGTCGCAGCGGCTGGAAGACGACAAGCGCGACGCCGAACGCCTGGCAATGACGTCAGGCCACACGCTGCAACAACTCGAGAGCGAGATGGCGCGTGTGCGTGAGCGGCTCTCCACCTATGAGCAGGAGCTGCGCCGCGTCGCCGAGGAGCGTGGCGAGCACGAGACCTTCATCGGGGGACAAACGGACGAACTGTCGTTACAGGAAAACCAACAGCGTGCTCTTGAATCGGAGATGCAGGCCGCGCACAGCAGCCTCGAATCACTGCGCCTTCGGCGTGACGAGGCCGCACAGCTTGCCAGTGAAGTTCGGGCCACAGTTGCGACTCTCGAGGAGCGGCGCCGCGGAGCGGTTGTTGCCGTGGAACGGATCGAGGCGATGGTATCCGAGCTTTCGGCGCATCTGACCAAGCTGAAATCGCAACTGGATTCGGCGGGCGCCGAGAAGCAGCAGCGTGAATCTGAGAATGCTCTCCTGTCCGAGCAGGTCACGGTGTGGGCTATGGAACGGGAAAGCGCCCAGATCCTTGATCGCCAACTGCAGGAGGAATTGCAGGCGGTCCGGGTGCGCATTGTTGCGTTGGAAGAAGCACTCAAGGCTGCCCGTGAAGCACTCGATCTTGCCCGCGATCGCCGCGGCGCGCTCTCAGCTGCGCAGGCACGCGTGCAAGCGGACGTGCAGCACATGTCGGAAACCTGTGTCCAGGAGCTGGGCCAGCAACGGGATGAGCTTATGGCGGACGCATCCCTGCCGCGCCTCCCGGCGGAAGACCTCAGGAACGAAGAGACAGCCCTTCGCGAGATGCGCACGCGGCTCGACAACATGGGCCCGGTGAACATGATGGCGCTGGAAGAGTACAAGGAAACTGCGCAGCGTCACGAGTTCCTGGAGAGTCAGCGGCTTGATCTGCTGCAATCGATCGAGAACACGCAGAACACCATCAAGGAAATCGCGAACATCTCGCGGCAGAAGTTTGAAGAGGCATTCACCATCATCAACGAGAACTTCGGACAGACATTCAGCAAGCTGTTCGGCGGCGGGCAGGCATTCATGCGGCTCACCGACCAGGAGAACTCGGAGGAAAGCGGCATCGATGTGGTGGCCTCGCCTCCAGGCAAGAAGCTACAAAACGTGCTGCTGCTCTCCGGCGGCGAGAAGGCGCTGACCGCGTTGGCGCTGCTGGTCGGCATCTTCCAGTATCAGCCGAGTCCGTTCTGCATCCTCGACGAGGTCGATGCTCCGCTCGACGAAGCCAACATCGGCCGCTTTACCGAACTGGTGCGCGAGATGAGCTCGCAGACCCAGTTCATCATCATCACCCACAGCAAGAAAACCATGGGTATGGCTCCGGTTCTTTATGGCGTCACCATGCAGGAGCCAGGGGTGTCAAAGCTCGTGTCGGTGCGCTTCCACGAAGAGCCGGCAAGGTTGGCGGCGGCATCAGCGTAGTTTGGTCAGTTCGCGATAGCTGCTTTTCCCAGACGGACCGTCATCCGTAGACACCGACTATCCTCCCACTGCCTGGGCGAATGGGACCACCCTGGAGTGCAGATGCAGCCAGCCTCATGCTTGGGTTGCAGGTTGAGGTTGGAGCATCCACGATTCGCGCTAGCACCACGCCTCCACGCTGCCCGCGGGGTGAGCGCAGGGAGGTTTCCGCAGTTTTTGACCTGCGCTTGCCAGTTATGACAACATGGACCGAGATAAAGAAAAAAGGGAGCATGCTTTGCTCCCTTCCCAGTTGCCCAACTGCGGCAGTCCTACTTCCCCGATGCAGTGGTCGTGCTCGAGACAAAAGTGATAGCAGTCGCGGTATTGCTGAAGTCCATCTCGCTGACGGCAGGACCGTTGGCGGTATCATCCAGCACGACCTGATTATGCTCCGGCTTGTTAGCCAGCTGTTTCAGCTCACCGTTGGCCGTGGCGACAGTCTTGCCGCCCTTCATCACTTTGACCAGGCAGGTTGACCCATTGGCGTCGTACTTCACGGTGTAATCGCCGGCGGGGATGGTTGTGCCGTTGAGCTGCACATCGTGTAGGAGGGTTATGCTCTCGGGCTTGGAGCCTGCGAAAGCGCTGAGTGACATGGTTACGGCGAAGACTAGCAGAGCAATACGGGCCAGCATACGAGTCATTAGCAATCTCCTTCACTCGTTCTAGCGGCCCACCTGGCAGAAAAAACTTGCGTTTCCGGCCAAGTCGCATAGAATGTCGCTCCGGGGTCAAACAGCAACAGGGATCCTTCCAAAGCCTCCCTTGAAATTGTCTCGCCTGGGCCGCCAAACCGCTGGCGAAACATTCTGTTTGGCCCCGATACTCTCGAGCGTGTCCGCTTACTTCCGCGGGCACTCGTGCTCCGATCCTTCCCGGATATACGTCTGACGCAACGCAAAAGTTCGCAATGATGGAGCTTTTTGGCGTCGCGAATTGGACGCGTTGTAGGCTCTAAAGTGAGCGCAGATAGTCTCATTTGCGCAGGGTTGCGGCCCGCACTCGAAAACGATGCACACATCGCCATAACGAGTGCTTTCATCCCGGCTATTTTTTTAAGTGGTGCTACCCACCGCAACCCTTTGGTTCCATCCCATACGCTCGCGCAATGAGGTGATGTGGGCGGTGTGGTGTGCCGAGTGCCACGCGTACATGGCTAGCATCTGGTCGAGCGTCAGCCTTCCATGTTCTGGATGAAAGATCGTGCGCGCAAAATCCGACGGCTGCAGCAGGCGCAGTACATCGACCCAGCGCGAGTGCAGTGCTGCCAGCAATTGCAGAGAAACGTCGATCGGGGTTACCGCAACATCGGGGAGCTTGGCCCACTGCTTTTCATCGTAGGGCTTGATGGTCGGATTATCTTCCGTGAGCGCCAGCTTGAAGCGCACATAGGCGTTCATGTGGCTCTCGGGCACGTGATGCACTACCTGGCGCACGGTCCAACCCTCCGGCCGATAGGGCGTGTCGAGTTGTTCTACGCTGAGTCCTGCCACGGCTGCGCGCATGTCCGACGGCAGCCTGGCGAGCACTTCAGTGTAGTGCGCGCGCCGCCTGGCCATCTGCTCGTGATTTTCTGGGGGAATCCACTCGAACTTGCCAATGGGGTACCGTAAATCGGCCATGATGTCTGCGCCTCGCTCCCCAACATTTTAATCCAAGCTTCGTACCGAGTCGGCGGGCCGCAATTCCAGCGTGCACGGCTCGGCAATTCTTTGCGGCTTGTCCATCAGGGCAGGTGCGTTCTTCGGGGCCGTCTTCACACTTTTCGTGGGCGAAGCCGCCTGGGTCGCCCCGCAGCTTACGACTCCGCGCCGCGGAACATGCGCCGATGAGGTTGGTGGGAACTTCATTCCCGAGGCAGTGCTCTCGAGGAGTTGGGAAAGTCCATTGAGGGCAGCATCGCCTCTGACGAACTTCACCTGCTCGACTTTCGACGGCGAAATAAGCAGGTTAAACTCCGCGCTACCCTGGGCTGACTTGTTGAGGAAAATCGTGCGCTGCTGTTTCAGTTCCCGACGGCCCTGGTCGACCATCTGATCCAGGCCCTTGCTCACTCCCAGTGCCGCCAGCCGGGCCTGGGCTTCAGCGCTGGGACTATTGTCGGCCAGCGCGAGAACATAGTAGTGGATCGCCTTGTCGCGATCGCCCCGCTTCTCACAGATCTCGCCCAGGTGCTCGCCGATGCTGCCGCTTCCGCTGGCCTGCCATGCCGCCGCGATGTACTGTTCGGCCAGGTCCAGGTTCCCGCGCTTGAATTCCACCCAGCCCTTGGTGTCCCACAGGTCGTACAAGAAGCTTGCCGTCCCCAAGTCCTGGAAGCGCAGGTTGTCGAGATCGACGTCGCGCAGTTGCGTCTCCACAGCATTGATCGCCGCATCCACGTATTTGTCCGCACGTCCCAGTTGCACATCCTGTTCCGCAAGCGAAAAGGCGATGTTGTTCCAGGTAACGGGCACGGGAGCAAGGCTGATCGCCTTCTCAAAGGCCGCCATTCCTTTTTCGGTCTGATTGGTTGCAATGTAGCTCTGACCAAGCGATATCTGCAGCAATGCGTTCTCGGGTTGGAGCTCGACTGCCTTTTCCAACTCTGGCGTGGCATCCATAAACTTTTTCTGCTTCACGTACAACTGTCCCAGCCTACCGTGAGCGACCGGGTCGAGCGGGTTGATCTCCATCTGCTTCTGGAACTGTGTGATGGCGTCGTCGTATTTCGACTCTCCTTCGTAAGCGAGGCCGAGATTGTCGTAGGCGTATTGGTCGTAAGGATTGATCTCGATCTGCTTCTTGAGGGCCGCGATCGCCTGATCGTTCTGATTGAGTCCAAGATAGGCGCGGCCGAGATTGTTCCATGCCGACTTGTGCTTGGGCTCCTGCTGCACCGCACGTTGGAACAGATCAACGGCCAACTGAAGATTGTTGTTCTTGAGCGCCTGCAACCCGGACTCGTTCAAATCGGCGGCTGATTCGTTGCCGCCAATTCCAGCGCCGCCCGGTGCCTTGTTATCCAGGACGATATCTTGCGCCTGATCGGCGGCAAGTGCCCGCTGGAATGCGGCATAGTCTTCCAGTCTCTGGTAAGGCAGCTCCCTGACAAGCAGCTTCAGCTTACGAATCGAGGTAAGCTGGCCGCCTTCAACTTTGTAGGTGGAATGATACTCAGCGTAATCGCGGCGAATATCCACTCCAATCGGCGCATGGACGGTGAACTTGTCGGGAACCCTGAGCCGTACCTCAATTTGGGTATCCGACGGCGCGCCCAGCTTGATCACCTTTTCCGGAGTTTTTTCGTCCTCATCGAGCCCTGGCTCTCCGCCAAGGCTCATCTGCATAAACGGCAACTTGATCTTCGACTCCCGCGCCGACCAATCGAAGAAGTTGCTGGCAGAAACATCAACACTGAGCCGCAGTGGGTTGTCTGCGTCACTGGGATCGCTAACCTGCACGTTGGTGATGTCTCCCCCCTTCATTCCCGCACGCTGCAGCATGGAGCCGAAGAGGTCTTTCCAGTGATTGGCTGAGATCTGACGCAGCGCGAAACGGAAGGCCACTTCGCGGTCGCCCCGCGATGCGGCAGAGATCCGCAAGGTCAGCTTCCCGGTTTCATTCAGCGAGGCGTCCACATGGGTTTCATCGAAAGCCTGGAATGGAAGGTCGGCTGGAGTCCGCACCAGTTCCGCCTTTCCGTCCGGTGAAATCAGGAGGGCCTGCTTATCGCGTGTCGGGTACAGCAGCATGCGGAACGGCAGGACTCCGCTTGTGCTGTCGAGCCAGATGTCCTTGCCCCCCACAGGAACGCGGGTAATCACGTGATCGAACTGCGAAGGAGAAGGCACATCCGGATCGAGTTTGCGCTGCATCCCAATAAGGACCGACGATGACTCAATTCCTTGTGACTGGAGCAGGGCGGCAAGCAGCGTGTTCTTGTCCTTGCAATCGCCATAGCCATTGGCCAGGACCTCGCTTGCCGCGTGGGGTTGGATGCGCCCCAGCCCGAATGACAGACTGACATAGCGGATGTTGCGCGAAACGTAGTCGTATAACGCCTTCACCTTCTCCATGTCTTCCGTCTTGCCCTGGACCAGTTCTGCTGCCTTGGTTTTGACCGCGTCGTCGGGCTGGCGCCTTCCATGCTCAAGGGATGCATACCAGGCTCCAAGATCTTCCCAGTTCTCGAAGGTCGTCAGTTGCACCGCGGGGACCTGGTTCGCAGGGTTGGGCGGCCTCTGGTGCGTCCCGTTTGCTTGGTGGGAGTAGGTCCAGCGATAGATGCGCCGGTCGCCTTCGTCAGCGACCTTGGGGGCGTAACCGGGCTTCGTCTTTATCTTCAGGTGACGGGCCTTGGGTACATTGATTTCCAGTTCCTCGTCCAGCACGATGCCCGTTTCGGCAAAGTTGTAGCTGGTCCAGAACTGATTCGGCGCCAGAGGATTGACGATGGTGCGAACCACCTCGTACTCCAGCACATCTCCCGGACGCAAAGATGGAACACTGACGTGCTTCTCGTGATAATCGGTGTAGACCGGAGCATTGGGAGTGGTTAGGTCCTGCACAGCGGATTCCTGGGCGGTAACGACGCTGCCGTCGGGCTTGCGGACTCGAACATAGACAATGTCAAGCTTTCCGCTGAGCGCGCTGTAGCCAAGCTTGAGCTGACCCAGCGCCTGCACACCGCTCTCGCTGATTACTCTAATCTGAGCATTCAGTTGCTCGCGGCCGGTACCGTCGTTCTCGTACCGCATCGACTGGCGATAGTGCTCGGTGACATAGGCTTCCTGCGAATAATCGGGAGGAGACGGCGACTGGCCAGGTCCGGTCTGCGCGGCAGCCGCTCCGGATTGTTGACCACCCCTGGCGGAAGCACCTTGCGCTGCCCCTCTTGCCGTCGTGGGTTGCAGCGCTGGCAGCGTGAGTGTCAGGTAAAAGAGAAAGAATCCCGTGAGAACTCGATTCATACGTGGCGGAGTATTGCCTCCATCCTACGCGAGCTGACAGGAGAACTCCACCCCATCGAGATTGGTTATTCATTGCGCAGAGCGACGATCGGGTCAACTTTAGTTGCCCGTCGAGCAGGTAGGTAGGAGGCCGTCGTCGCTACCAGCATCAGAAGAATAGCCACGAACGCAAAGACCATCCAGGCGCCGTAATTCAGGCCATAGAGCAGGCTCGCCATCACTCGCGTCAACGCGAGTCCAAAGACGAGGCCAATGCCCACACCGGTGAGAGCGGCAATGACTCCCTGACGCAGTATGAGTCGCAGGACGTCTTCGCGCTGTGCACCGAGCGACAGGCGAATGCCAATCTCCCGCGAGCGTTGGACGACCGAGTACGAGATCAGGCCATACAGGCCGATCATGGCCAGCACCAGGGCAAGGGCGCCGAAACCGCCGATCAGGTAGAGCGGATAACGCCGCAAGAAGACGGCTGGCGATCGATTGACGACCTGTTCCATCGACCGCGGCTGAACAATAGCCAGTTGCGGGTCGAGTTCACGCAGAGCGGCCCGAGCTGGGGTTATCAACGCAGCCGGATCGCCGGCAGCCCGAATTACGTAGCTGAGGTAAGCAGTAGATCCGGAACTCTGATCAACAGGAAAATACATGACGGGCGGAGGGGGTGTGGCAAGATTGTCCTCGGCGACGGCGCCAATGAGCCCAACAATTTGACGAAAGGTTTCGTTGGCTGAAAACGTCATTCGCACGCGCTTGCCGATCGGGTCCTCTCCTTGCGCGACATAACGCTTCACCCAAGCCTGGTTCACGATGACTACCTGGGGAGCGTCCTGCGTGTCCGCCGAGGTAAAAAAACGGCCGGCGAGGAGCGGAATCTTCATTACTGCAAAATAGTCCAAAGCAACGCGGCGGGTCACGGAATCCTCATCCTGGCCGTCGACGCTAGGACGTCCTTCCAGCACGAACCGGTTCCGGCTGCGATTTTCGGAAACAGGTAGAGCGCTGGTTGCCGAGGCGCCTTGCACCCCGGGCAAACTGCGCAGACGGTCGAGGAATTCATGCACAAAACGAAGCCCGTTCGAATTGTCGAATGGCCACGCTTTCGCCCTTGGGTAGGAAAAACCTGGGAGGTTGATATCGAAGGTCAGCAGATGCCTGGGCTCGAATCCCGGATTCTGCCGCAGCAAGGTATGCAGACTTTGCTGCATCAACCCGCCACCGACCAGCAAGACCATGGAAAGCGCGATCTCGCCGATTACTACGATATTGCGGAGACGCTTGTGAGAAGCGCTCGTGCCGCCGCGCGAGTCGTCCTTCAAGATTTCGGTAATTGGCGACTGCGGAACTGCGAACCCTGGACCAACTCCAAACAGGATGGCTGTGAGGAGCGTGACGCCACACACAAAAGCCAGCACCGCCAGGTTGATGCCGGAATCACGAAGATATGGCATGGATTGCAGTTGCACCTCGGGAATGGCGCCTACCAGCAGGGGCACACCGAGCGCTGCTCCCAAAAGTCCAACAACCGCGCCCATAATCGAAAGCAGCAAGCTCTCCGTGAGCAACTGGACCAGCAGATGGGCGCGGCTGGCACCCAGCGCCGCGCGAATGGCAAACTCTCTGCGCCGATCAATCGCACGAATCATAAGCAGGTTGGCGACGTTGGCGCACGCGATAAGCAATACGAAACTCACCGCTCCGAACAGAATCAACAAATGAGGCCGGATGTTGCCGACGATCTCTTCCCGCAGACTTTCGACGGTGACGAAGATGGAAGCGTCTTGTTTGGGATACTCCTGAGCGAGTCGTGCCGAGATGCCCTGCATCTCGGCACGCGTCTGGTCGATACTGACGCCAGGTGCGAGCCGGCCGATCACCTCCAGCCAGCGAGCGTTGCGGGCCGTGCCTGTGTACGCATTAGTGTGTAACGGAACCCAGAGTGGCGGCGACCCTGCAGGTGCGAACTCAAACTCGCGCGGCAGAACACCCACCACTGTGATCGCCTTGTTGTCCAGGCGGATCGAGCGCCCAATAGCAGCTGGATCAGCGGAAAAATCGCTTCGCCAGAAGCTATAACTTATGATCGCCACCGTGGGACCGGAGCCCTCCGGCAGTTCATCGTCGGCAACAAGATCGCGGCCCAGCATTGGCTGAACCCCGAGGGTTGAGAAAAAGTTCGCCGTGACCATCGCCCCGAAGATCATCTTGGGTTCACCCGTGCCCGTCAAGGTGAAAGCGTCCGAGGAAGAACCGGCGAGCGACTCGAAGCTCTTGGCCGAGCGCTTCCAGTCGAGATAATCCGGGTATGAAGAAGTGAGGGAG
>Ga0074045_10002190_pt1 | contig 18247 bp, 17 predicted proteins | sample BogForMeECP23OM2_FD_94442 | JGI IMG/M metagenome (GOLD analysis project Ga0074045, IMG submission 94442) | Bog forest soil microbial communities from Calvert Island, British Columbia, Canada - Bog Forest MetaG ECP23OM2 | ecosystem: Environmental > Terrestrial > Soil > Wetlands ...
CAAAAAGCTCATGATCATCGGCAAGCAGGTCGAGCGAGGCATCACTACAGAGATGGAAAAACTCGGGCTCGATGAACCTGCTGTTCGTGAGATGGTCAGCCGCATCGAGCAGGAGGAGATTAAAGTCAAGATCGCGAAGGACGAGTTGATAAAGGCGAATCTCAGGCTTGTAGTTTCCATCGCCAAAAAGTATGTGCACCGCGGTCTGACGCTTCTCGATCTGATACAGGAAGGCAATATCGGGCTCATGAAGGCGGCGGACCGTTATGAGTCCGACAAGGGAACCAAGTTCAGTACCTATTCCACATGGTGGATTAGACAGCGGATTACCCGCGCGATCCTGGACCAGGCGCGCACCATCCGGCTGCCCGTACACCTGATTGAAGAAAGCACCCGTATCAGCAGGATATTTACCAAGTTTATGCGCGAAAAGGGACGGGAACCATCTTCGGATGAGGTGGCGAAGATCATGGGGTTGTCACCTGTCCGGGTGAACGAGATCCTGCGCGCAATCCAAGAGCCGGTTTCCCTGGAGACGCCGATTCTTTCCGAGGAGAAGGAGCTCAAGGATGTCATTATTGACGAAAAATCGGTCTCTCCATTCAAGACGCTCGAGAACAGGGAAGTTTCGGGCCGCATTGAAGAGGTACTTTCATCGCTCACCGAGCGGGAAGAAAAGATTATCCGGATGCGGTTCGGTATCGGGGTTGGAAGCGAACATACGCTGGAAGAAGTCGGCAAGTATTTCAACCTTACCCGAGAGCGTATCAGGCAGATCGAGATCAAGGCGCTTAAGAAACTGCGCCATCCTGTAAGAAGCAAAACCCTGAGGGAATACGCGTAGAAGCTGACCACTCCCCATGGTTAACACCAGGGGGTTCTAACGGCAATATCGGCAGTCTCTCCGGCAACAGAAATAACCTTACCAGCATCTACTATCATTGTTCCGTCTTTAACGGGCAAGCAGCTTTGTCTCCGGTTTAAACCGACGTTGACCGGATAAATCCGACTGCATCTGGTACCGATTTTTACGTACCTGCACCGAGCCGGCGCAATCCGGGATCATTGATCGGTAGCGGTTCGCCGGGATTAAAAACTTCATCGCCGTGTCGTATATGGTAAGTACGATCGGGGTCCTGTTTACTGTAGGTGATGATGAGCCGGCCTACAGTCTGCTTCAACTCCTGTGTTGGGTTGCCGCTCAGCAATGCCACCGGTCCGGGAAAGCCGTGGGGAACGAAGAGATGGTAGCCGTCCGACGCCAGCGACATAAGCACCCCATTCTCTTTTTTGTCCCGGCCGAGCACGATTTTGACGCCGGTGTCGATGCGGAAATGACGGCCCAAGGCCAGCAGGCGGATATCGGCGGGCGTAACAGCCAGCTGATCAGCAAATAGATCGCGCAATTTCTCGGAAAAGTTTTTGTCCGTAAGCAGACAGCCGCCGGCAGGCGTCGAAAATCCGCGGATGCCGTACCGTTCGGCAAGCTGGAGCTGCACAGTCCTTGACCGGCCGCTGATACCGAGAAACTTTTCCCGGTTTATGATGCCTTGGTGTTCTGCCTTTGTCGGAGGCAGAAGCGTGGCTGAAAGAGGCCGGAGGACCATACCCCGCATTCCTGCATCGCGCTCGATTACATGGAGAGTATCGCGGCGCTGCGACATCGGCCGTTGTCCCAGGACATCCCCTGTTACGACAAAGGGGGCGTCTACTTCCTGCATGACTTCCTTTGCCTTCTTGAGCATGGATATTTTGCAGTCGATGCAGGGGTTCGCGTTTTTACCATACCCGTGAATCGGATTCCGGATCAGATCGACATATTCCTGCCCCATGTTGATCACGCGGAGATCGATCCCGATGGCCTTCGAGACCCGGGCGGCACGGGTTTCATGCTCATTGCCGAAGCTTTTGGAAAAGGCGGACGTGAAGTAGAGGCCGATGACATGGAAACCCTGATCCATGACGACCTTTGCCGCCAGGACGCTGTCCAACCCGCCTGAAATGAGAGACACCGCGTTCATCTGCACACCATCTTTCCGATAATCTAAAACAGCGTAGACATTATAAATCTCTGCTTGCTGATTTTGCAAGAGAGAAGATGTAGCAATGACTTTTTTGATTGTGCCCGCACGGGGACGCGGAATCAGTATCCGCGCACGCGTCCTGATGGCCGCGAACAAGCACGGCATGTGCAACAGCTCGCAGCCAAATCGGGGGGCTTTCCTCATGAGTGTTTACGCACACCGTGCGTTTGCTGCTCTTAGGCCGGTATGCACGGACAACATAATTGTTGCAACAATGTCCGGAACAGAAATCCGCTTGACCGTGATAATAAACTGATCTATAGTACCAGAAAATACGGGATATTTTACCACGACCTGGATCCACTCCACGGTTTCCTAACATGAGGAGAGATACATGCGGCAGGCAAAAAAAGAGATCCGGCAGAAGGAAGTTATAATTGATTTGCTGAATACTTGTCACGTCGGCAGGTTGGGAACCATCGGCGGGGATGGCTACCCCGTGATAAAGCCGCTCAACTTCGCATATCATGGCGGAAAAATTTTTTTTCATAGTGCCCGGGAAGGTGAAAAGATCGAGAATATTAACAAGGATAACCGTGTTTGTTTCGAGACGGATCTGCCGATCGCCCTGGTAAAAAGCAGAAGAAGCCCCTGCCGGGCACACTATCTCTACCAAAGCGTGATTATCCGGGGCAGGGCATTCATCGTCCGTGACGGAGCGGAACGGATCGTGGCACTCAGGCATCTCATGAAAAAATATCAGCCGGAAGGCGGGTATGGAGAATTTCCCGAGGATAAATTGGGGTTAACGGAAGTCATCAGGATCGACATCGAGGAGATGGTGGGGAAAGCAGACCTGGGAGCTGAAGATCTCAGGGAAGCAGCCGTCAAGGCATTGAAAGAGACGGCGAGGCTCCCGGTTGTGATCGAGAGAGATTGAATTGTAGTTGCGAAGGAGGAGAAACGATGGAAGGAAAAAGAATTCAGGACACCAGCGTTGTCATCGCCCAAATGATGATCCCGCAGGATGCGAACCCGGCGGGGAATATCCACGGCGGCGTTATTATGAAGCTGATCGATACCGCCGCAGGCGTAGCGGCGAGCAGGCATGCGCGCTCACATGTAGTCACGGCTTCAATCGACAGGCTGGACTTTCACTGCCCGGTGTATATCGGCGATCTCGTTTTTTTCAGGGCAAGCATCAATATGGTCGGCAGAACCTCGATGGAAGTGGGCGTTAAGGTGGAATCTGAAAATCTTTTGACCGGGGAGGTCAGGCATACATCGTCGGCATACCTTACCTATGTGGCGCTCGATGCAAACGGGCGGCCGCATGAGGTCCCCCCGCTTATTTTCGAATCTGAGGAGGATATTCGCCGGAACCGCGAGGCAAAGACACGAAGGGAAACACGGCTGACCGAAAAAAAGCGTGAAGCAGGCGGCTGGCAAGACCCGGGCTCATCGAGGTAAGGAGGAGTTTCGAGGCCGGAAAACCGAGAACCTGACATCAGATCATGCACCCGCATGGCAGAGTTGTCTCCTATTCAGGACTGGGAATGGAAAGGTTTTTTCATGCCCACATAAAAAAAGAATTAATTAAAAGTTATAAATTATAAGTCTTGTTATACTTTCCTGATCCTCTTATTAAACAAGCACAAATTCCTCAAGCACGACAAACATATAATTTTTGTTATATTACTGCCGGCGGGGCTGCCGTTACAAAAAATCATATAATACAATGGCATAGGCGCCTATAATGTCCGGCACATTTTTTGCTCCATCCTGAGCATTAAAATATTATAAAGCTTCCGGCGTGGTGAACTTATTGAAGTTATAAGCATTCTTGGCGCAGTGGTCTGATTTTCCCCTTTTCATGGTTATCATTGCAGGCAGCGCAGAAAGTACAGCCGGCACATTCTGTCTTTTTTCTTCTGGACAGGATGTGTTTCACATTGTACTATGCATCGCAAAGTAAATTTGGAATATCGTCAATCCCATAACGCGTAGTACTGGAGCAATCCCACCATAAGGAGTTCACGATGGAAAAAGAAAAAATAGTTCATGAGTTGAATCGGCTGATTGGTAATGAAAAAGTGCTTGGCTCGGACATGCAGATCACACTGTATGAGTATGATGCCTATCTGCTTCGTGCGAAGCCGGATTGCATCGTTCTTCCTACGACCACGGAAGATGTGTCGAAGGTTGTGAAGTTCGCCCACGACAATGGTATTCGCGTCGTTGCCCGGGGGGCTGGAACAAACCTCACCGGCGGCAGCGTCTGCCTGCATGGCGGAATTGCCATCGTCACGACCAAGATGAACCAGATCCTGGACCTGGATATTGAAAATCAGCGCATTGTGGTGCAACCGGGGTTGATCACACTGAATCTGAAGAATTTCCTGGCCAGGCACGGATATCTCTATCAGCCCGATCCTGCCAGTGAGAAATCCTCGACTTTGGGAGGCAATGTTGGCGAGAACGCCGGAGGACCGCATTGTCTTAAGTACGGGGTCACGAGCAACCATGTCCTGGGAGGCGAGTTGGTCCTGTTCGACGGAGAAGTGATCCAGTTCGGCGGCAAGGCTCTGGATAATCCCGGTTATGACCTGTCCGGTGTTCTGAGCGGGTCCGAAGGGACGCTCGGCATCATGACGAAGCTTGTCCTGCGCATCGTGCCCAAAGCTGAGGCGGTGAAGACGATGATGTGCATCTTCAATACCATCAAGGATGGTAGCGATACTGTATCGGCAATCATTGCGGACGGCATGATCCCCGCCACGCTGGAGATGATGGATAACCTCACCATCAAAGCGGTGGAAGAGGCTTATAATGCGGGACTGCCCAAGGATGCGGCTGCACTTCTGATCATCGAGCTCGATGGCCTGAAGGACGGCATGGAACGGCTTGCAGAGCACATCCAGAATATCTGCAAGAAGCATAATGTGCGTGAGATCCGGGTCGCCAAAGACGAAGCGGAACGTGCCAAGATATGGGCTGCCCGTAAGGGGGCCTTCGGCGCGGTGGGCAGGTTGCGTCCTAATTACCTGGTCAATGATGGCACGGTGCCCAGGACCAAATTGCCCGAAACGCTGGATAAGGTGATCAAAATCGGCCAGAAGTACAACCTGCCCATTGCCAATGTATTCCACGCCGGGGACGGAAATCTGCACCCCCTAGTGCTCTTTGACGAGCGGGACAAGGATGAGTTGGGCCGGGTCCACAAAGCGGCAACCGAGATCATGCAAGCCTGTGCAGATATGGGCGGAACGATCAGCGGTGAACACGGCATCGGTGTGGAAAAATTACATGGCATGTCGTTTATTTTCAGCGCCAAGGACATGGCCGCTATGAATAGAGTTAAAGCGGCCTTTGATCCCGCCAACAGATATAATCCGGGGAAATTACTTCCCGAGTTGCAAAAAACCGCATAGTGCGGGGAAAGGAAAGCCGAGTATGTCCAATTTAGACCAGTTAGGTTCCGCCTTGAAGGAAATAGTTGGAGAAGCCAATGTAGTTCAGAATCCGGATCAACTCAAGGCTTACGCAGTCGACGGCCTGGTGCCGAAGGCGGTCGTCAGTCCCGGAAGCGTCGAAGAAGTATCCAAAGTATTGATTTATGCCAATGCAGAAAAGCTGACCGTCGTACCGCGCGGGAATGGCAGTATGATGGCGTCGGGCGGAATCCCCAAAAAGGTGGATATTGTGCTCTCACTGCTGCGACTCAATCGGATCGTCGATTACGACGTAGCCAACCTGAGTCTGTCCGTGCAAGCAGGAATCACCCTTGCAGAGGTGCAGAAAAAGCTGGCCAGCGGCGGCAAGGGAAATTTTCTGCCGCTCGATCCTCCCCATACGGAAAAAGCCACAATCGGCGGCATCATAGCAACCAACGCCAGCGGCCCGAAGCGGTACCTCTACGGGACCGCACGTGACCTGCTGCTTGGTCTCAAGGTCGTTTCACCCAATGGAGATATTGTGTCGTTCGGCGGGAAGACGATGAAAAACGTATCCGGCTATGACATGACCAAGCTTATGATTGGTACCTGGGGGGGCCTTGGTATCATCACCGAGATCACGACAAAACTTCTGCCGCTTCCCGAGGCGTCAGCCACGCTTTTGGCGTCCTTTAATAATCTTGCCGCGGTTGGCCTGTTTGTCCGGAAGATCGTCCATTCGGTCCTGCTCCCATCTGCCGTCGATCTGATCAACGAGAAGGCAGCCGAGCGGCTTGGCGAAAAATCGAAATACCTCCTGGCATTCAGTCTTGAGGGCGTCGTGGAGGCGGTGGACCGGCAGGTTGCTGAAATCAGCGACTCCGCCAAGAAGGAAGGGGCCGTTGCTGTGAAAGTGCTGAAGGGGGCGGAAGAACAGAATTTCTGGATCCGGGTCCGCGATTTCTCCGAGGCTGTTGCAAAAGAGTTTGCGCCTCCCGTTGTCCTTAAGTCTAATTTTGTCATTTCCAAGCATACCGAACTTCTGGGGACATATGAAAAGATGGCGCAGGCTGCGGGGATAAACGCTGCCTTCATGGTCCATGCTGGCAACGGGATTCTCTATACCTATATCCTTGAGAAGGCCGAGAAGACGGGCGGCCTTGCAGAGTTCATCGGCAAGCTTACGGCCGAAGCGGTGAAATACGAGGGGAATCTCGTTGTAGAATCCTGCCCTCGGGAGATTAAGGAGAAGATCAGCGTTTGGGGTCAGCAGCGAAGCGATCAGGTTGTTATGCGCCGCTTGAAGGAAAAAATGGACCCGCAGGGTGTTCTGAACCCGGGCCGGTTCGTGGGAGGCATTTAAGCATACGCTGCGGGGAAGCCCCTCTAGAACAGGGAAGACATTCCCCGCACACCAGTTGATAAAGGGGTCGACTAATTATGAATGATAAATCAGTATTCAGCGAAAACACAAAAGAAAATATTTATCACTGTATCAAGTGCGGTTTGTGCATGGCCCATTGCCCTGTCTACAAGGAATTACTGGTGGAGTCGGCAACGCCGCGCGGCAAGGTCCAGCTTTCCCGGCAGCTCTCCGAGGGCAATCTGGAACTCTCCGAAGAAGTGAAAAACGCCTTTTTCTCCACCTGCCTGCTCTGCGGCGGCTGTGTCGCCAACTGCCCGAGCGGGGTCCATGGTGACCATCTCTACGCCGGGGTACGCTGGCGGGCAGTGCAGCGCTACGGCATGGACTGGAAGAAGAAGGTGATGTTCCAGCTTATGGCCACTCCATGGATGATGTCCACCTCGACCTGGTTCGGCAAGTGGGCGCGGAAGATGTTCGGCGGACCCTGGATCGAGTCCAAACTAAATGCAGGCGCCCTGAATGTTGCACGAATTCCGGCCATGAATGAAAAACCGTTCTCCCAGATGGTTCCCGAAGTGGTGAAGCCCGAAGGAAAAGCCAAGGCAAAGGTCCTCTATTTTCATGGCTGCGCGACCAATTACCTATATGGCAATATCGGTCTGGCCGTCGTCGATGTGCTCAAAAAAATGGGAGTTGAGGTCATCATCCCCAAGGACCAGACCTGCTGCGGCATGCCCATCTTCATGTCCGGTGACCGCGAGGCCTCTCTCCAGGGCATCCGGGAGACCCTGAAGGTTTTTGCCCGCGAGGACGTGGATGCCGTCGTTTGCGACTGTGCAACCTGTAGCGACGGACTGAAGCAAGAGTACACCCATCTGCTCCAAGACCTGCGCGAACTGGGCGAAAACGTGAAGGACGAAGAAATCAAGGCCGCCGAGCTTCTGGGCAAGAAGGTGAAGGACATCACCGTCTTTATCGACGAGCATAAGGCCTGGATACCCACGATGAAGGCTGGCGGCCAGAAGATGCGGGTAACGTACCACGATCCCTGCCACCTCATCAACGGGCAGAAGATCAGCGCACAGCCCAGGAATATCCTGAAGGCCATTCCCGGTGTGGAATATGTGGAATTGCCAGGCGCCAATGATTGCTGCGGCGGCGGCGGTTCTTTCCAGGTGGAGCATGCCGCGACGTCGAGCAAGATCACCAAGCGGAAGGTTGACAACATCCATAGCACCAAGGCCCAGGTTCTGGCCACATGCTGTCCGGGGTGCAACCTTACCATATCCAATCATCTTGATCCCGAGCAGAAAATGAAAGTGATGCATCCGGTGCAGCTGCTTCAGATTGCGCTCAACGAAAAATAAGGATGAGGCAGATCAATATTCCATTCTTATGATAAAATGAGAGCCTTACGCCACGAGCGCAGGGCTCTTCGTGCTTTATCGGTATTTCATCCGTGTCTATTGTAGTGAGTCCAACACTTCTTTACATTTGGCGACGCTGGACAGACTCTGTTCCACAGGCGCAGTCACACAAACACTTGCGGATTTTGGTTGTGGTTATCGATAGAGTTCTGGATAGCCTCGATCAATGCCGGCATATTCCGAATTAAAAATCATGAATGAATATAAGCCCTCTTTAAGAGGCTTTTGATCCTTTCCTTTTTCCGCATCGCCATTCTTAAGGCCGCGCAAGCATGCAAAGCACTGCAAAGGTCCGAATTACCAAAAAACTCTGATCTCAATCAAGCAGAAACCTGTTTCTTGATATTTAGAGGAGGGTTACGCGCCCCTGCAAAAGCGTCTTTCCCCTTGACAAGAGATAGTCCATTGCGAGATATTAGGTGGCAGCGTTTCCCAAAAAACAGAACCGATAAGATAACGACTAAAATCCCTATATCTAATATTCCGCAGAAGCATTTGCTGATACGAACAAGTCAAGACGGGGAAAAGGTAACCAATTGCCATGGAAACACCGAGCGAAAAAGGCGAGATTCTAAAACAGGGCGTCAACCCGCTTTCCCTGAATCCTCTCTGTTCCCGCCGGCAGGTCTTGAAAATCGGCGGCATATCGATTATAGGATTATCTGCTCTCGGTCCGGCTCTTGTCCAAGGAGCCGCAAAGCCCCTGATAATTATGGAACAAGCCATGGGAATCGTAATAGCCGACCCGCACAAATGCGTCGGATGCGGCCGTTGCGAACTCGCCTGCACTGAATTTAATGACGGTAAGGCTGCGCCGACTATTTCGAGGATCAAGATAAGCCGGAATCTCAACTTCGGGCCTGGCGGCGAATTGATCTTGCGGGAGGGTCAAGGCAACTGGGGAAACGGTCTTATTGTGCAGGATCTTTGCAAACAGTGCCCGCATCCCGTACCGTGCGCCAATATCTGCCCGGAAAATGCTATTGTGGCGGCGCCTGTGGGTAATACGAGAATAATCGATCTGGAGAAATGCACGGGCTGCAAGGTATGTCTAAGAGCCTGCCCCTGGGAGATGATCTCCTTTGACCCGGATTCACGCAAAGTGACCAAGTGCGACCTCTGTAAGGGAAAACCGAAATGTGTGGAGGCCTGCCCTGCCGAGTCCCTGAGTTACGTTCCTTGGATCGATTTGACCGATAAGATCCCGCCCCGCAGTACGACCACTGCCCGGATGCTCGAGGATCGAGCTATGGCCTGCCAGGAGTGTCATATGCCCGGTCAGCAGAAAAATGTAAAGCAGGGATTCGGGATGCTTTTGGGTGCGGCACAGGGAGGCAGACCCTTGTCTGCAGGAAAGTTTGGCTTTAAGTGGATTGATCTCGCCGGCTCAATTATACTCCCCTTAGGACTGGCTTTCGTTGCTGTTCATGCCGTGCTGCGGAAGGTGACAAAGAAATGAAAAGAATCTACCTTCATACATTACCTCTGCGAATATGGCATTGGGTAAACGCTCTCATGGTTATCATCCTTATTATAACCGGCAGTCAACTCCGCATTTCCGGAATAGCATCCCTCCGGCCTCACGATCCTGCCCTGGTAGTTCATAAATATGCGGGTTGGGCCATGGTGGTTTTTTATATCTTCTGGTTTGCCTACAGTCTTATAAGCAAGGATCTGAGTAGAAACTACGTAATAGGAAGACATGATCTCAAGGGGATCTTCAAGCAGGCTATATTTTATCTTTTTTTAATTTTTAGGGGAGAGCAAAACCCGTTTAGGCCGTCACCTGATAACAAATTTAACCCTCTTCAAAAAATAGCCTATGGCGCAATTATGTTCATTTTCGCTCCAGTCCTGATTATCACCGGTCTGCTTTATACTGATATAGCATTCCTGCGCAAATATATGCTCCTTTGGAATATCACGGGAATCGTGGATGCCATTCATATAATCGCCGCGTACGTGTTTTCCCTCTTCCTAGTTATCCATGTTTACATGGCAACCCTTGGTCCAACACCCTTATTTCATATTAATGCGATGATCAAGGGCTATGAGGAAGAGCCCGACGAAGACGAAGGGAAACCTGACTGTGAGGTTCATTCGGCCAACCCTGGCTCTGAAACGGGGAACCAAAGAGCGTAGAAACTCCATGAAACACAAATAATGACAAGGAAGGAAAGACCATGGCCAAATACGGAGGGTGGTCAGGAAAGATACTTCACATTGATCTATCTAACAATCGTATCTGGACTGAAGATACAATAGAGCACTATAAGGACTATCTGGGCGGTACGGGAATAGGATACAAGGTTATGTGGGACGAAGTCCCGGCAAGGACAAAACCGTACGATCCTGAAAACAGGATTATCTTTGCAGTGGGACCTCTGGCAGGTACCGGAGCCCCCTGCAACGGCCGAACGGCAATCACGACGCTCTGGCCCACCTGCTCACCCTTGCCGCTCGTAGCCACCGGACACATGGGCGGTCAATTCGCGGCAAAACTGAAATACGCGGGGTACGATGCCGTCATCATCAAGGGGAAGGCAGCTCATCCTGTCTGGATCTCCATTGTTGACCAAAAGGTAGATATTCAGGATGCCCGGCGGCTCTGGGGCGAAGGCATCCGGAGTACCACAATGGCCATCTCCCAAATAATGGGGCCTGAGGCCGTCGTGGCTTCAATCGGTCAAGCAGGCGAGAACTTGGTACCCATGTCTGTTGTTATGAACTCTGTTTCACACTCTGCAGGCGGAATTGGCTCAGTCATGGGATCCAAAAACCTTAAAGCCATTGGAGTGATCGGCACCGGCGTTGTTCGGATTGCGGGTAATAAGGAAGACTGGGAAAAGCTGATCAAGTACCACCTCTCGCTCCTCGGGGCGAACAACCAGCATGTTGTCCCTAACTCTCCACAGCCATGGGCGGAATTTTATGACGCCAATACCCGTTGGGTGGGCGCCAAAGGTCGCACCTGGGGCGCCAATGCCCGTCCCATTGAAACCGGGACATGCGAGCCCCACAACCTGAACCGCATCGCGTACCGGACGAACAATGCAGCCTTCTTCATGGGAGACATTGCCTGGCAGTACACAGTCCGAGGAAACGGCTGTACAAGCTGCCCAATCAGATGCCATACCCTGGTCAAGGTTCCTTCGGTAGCCATGAAATACGGCATCTCCGAGGTTGGCCAAAATACCTGCTCAGGCCTCAATTTCGGCCGTTCCTTTTTCAAAAAATTTCCCGATGGACCAAAAGGCATGACGAACGTGGAAGCAAGTATGGTTGGCATGTATCTGGCTGATGACCTGGGGGTCTGGTGCAATTACGGCCAAATGCAACGCGATTTCCAGAAACTGTACTATGAGGGCATTATCGAAAAGAAACTGGGATCAAAGGAATTTAAAAGTTACTCCTGGAAAAAATACGAAAAAGGGGATCCTTCTTTTCTTTTCGAATTGTTTCCGAAAATTGCCTCCAAGGAGGGTGAGCTCGGAACTGTTTTGGGTCTGGGTACAGGCTACCTCCTTGAACGCTGGTCAATCTCGGAAAAGGAATGGGGGAAGGATAAAGAGCTCTCATACTGGAAAATGGGCCATCCTAAGCACCACTCGACAGAGGAGGCAGGCCAATGCGGACTTCTCATTAACATGCAGTATAACCGCGATTCCCAGTGCCACTCCCACATCAACGTGATCCGAAACGGGCTGCCATTGGAGATACAGAAAAACCTGGCAGCCGAAATCTGGGGTTCCCCCAAGGCAATTGATGCGGTAGCGGCATACACGCCCATGCACCGATCAAAGGCGAAAATGGCCAAATGGTCCGTGCTTCGAAAGGAACTGCACGATTCGCTGTCCCTCTGCAACTGGATGGGGCCCTGGATCGCTTCTCCACTCAAGGAACGCGGATATCGGGGAGATGATTCCATCGAATCAATGCTATACAGTCTAGCGACCGGGGACAAAAAAGACCGGCAAGAGCTGGATGCGGTGGCGGAACGTATTTTTCTGCTGCACCGCGCCATTACGATCAGGGATATGGGCACGAAAGAAATGCGCACCAAACACGACATTGCTCCTGATTGGGCCTTCACGGATTCATCTGGAAAGCCTCCGTTCACCAAGGGGACCCTGCATCTGGATAGGAAAGACGCCTCAACAGCAGTGGACATGTTTTATGACGAAATGGGTTGGGACAGAGTAACAGGAGCGCCGACTGCCGGTACATACCGCAAATTCGGTTTAAGCAAGATCGCAGAGGAATTAGGCAGACGAAACCTGCTGCCAGGAGCGTAAAAAAATCCGGCAATGAATACAAAAAAAACTTTTGAAACAAACAGTGCGAGTGAGGATGTTGCACAGGCTGTTGCTGTAATGATTCGGCAGTGCAGCGAAGAAGGCCGGCTCATTTCAGAAGACGAGATATTGGTTTGTGCGGCGAATCAACGCCTTTTGTCCTCTCCTCCGGCAGATCGGTCGGAAGAAGTCAAAAACATTCTCAACAGCATAGCAAAAAAGAGCGGGGACGTGCATAAACTCATTGCACAGGACGGCACACGGAGGTTTTACTCATCGCAGTTCATGACTGAGGCTTATGCCATGATACTGCTTCAAAAACAGGGAGACCCTCTGCAGCTTATTGCGGAGATTGTCCGCCAAAACTCCAAGGTCTATCCGCGACCCGTACCTCTGGATATTTTTACCCGGCCGCCCTTTGACCTTGCCGAGCAGGAAATTATGGATCATATAAAGCAGATGGCAACAGACAAGGCGTATTGTGATATCGGGTTAATTACAACGTCGACGTCCCGGGATTTCCTCTATTCTGCGCTGCACCTGGAACCTGCGCATGCTTCCCTGCTTGCCGAGTGGCTCGATGCAGGCCGGGCGAACAATCCATAAATTTGTTGAGATGTAGTATAGGTCAGCAACATCATATGCAAGCAAGATGTAAATTTCCTGTAGCGCCGGTTCAAGTCTGGGAAAGGGGAATGGATCGGAAACCGAAACCTTTCGTAGTGAATCTGTAGATAACCAATCCTAGGTTGCCTTCACCAAGGGCACCATCCACATTTTTTGTCTTTTCCATTCAGGTCAGGGGTGTGCTTCCCGGATGGACTATACTTGATACTCAGAGGTGGGTTTTGAACGAATTATCAGAACCGCAGCTCGCAGGCGAGGAAAAGAGTGACCCCACAACAGGCACCGGGCCTGCTGCTCCGCATGTTGATTCAGTGCAGAGGTTTTCGAAAGGTGGCCTCACCGCTATTGAGCACACTCCGGTTAAAGAATTTCCCATCAAACTGATTGTCAACGGACGGGAGCTGGCGACCTTGATCGCTTCTCCCCATAACCTCCGTTTCCTTGTGGCCGGGTTTCTGCGTCTTCAGGGTTTTGTAAAGAGCGTTGAAGACTTCCAGATGCTTGCTGTCTGCGAGGATATGAGCGTTGCCAACGTACAGATCGCGCATGAGCTGCCGGAGCACTTAACGCCGGTACTGACCAGCGGTTGCGGAACCGGGATTACATTTACGCTGCCGGAGACACCAAAGCGCGGGGATAAGGCGGCTATTGATCGTGTCTTCCCCCCTGCCGACGTGTTCGCCCTTATGGAGGAATTGGCAGGCAGAACGGAACAATACAAAGCGCATGGCGGCATCCATTCGGCGGCTGTCGGCATGGGCAGCTCCTTGCTGCTCTTTGCAGAAGACATTGGCCGCCACAACACCCTCGACCGAATTGCCGGCGAGGCGCTTTTCAAGGGGATGGACCTTTACGGAACAATGCTCGCGGTTTCCGGAAGGGTCTCCTCGGAGATGGCATCCAAGGCGGTGATGCTGGGAATAGCCCTGATCGCCTCCCGCACGTCACCTACCGACATGGCAGTCAGGATCTGCGCCTCGGCCGGAATCACGCTGCTTGGTTATGTACGGCGTGACGCCTTCAACGTCTACTGCCACCCCGAGCTGCTTGCCCTTTAAAAAAATCGTCCATCGCCTTCACTCTTTTTATCTCTCTCCATAGTTCGGCGCGGAAACCCCGTCAGCTTGCTGCGGGGTAGTTGATTAGAGCTCTGATGCGGTATAATCGGTACGATAAAAAATAATATATAAAGAAAGAGCCATAAAGTATGCAGAGATCGATGTGGAGGAGGGGTCAATGGAATTTTCTGTGCCCTAAGCATGTCCTCGAATGATTTTATCGGAAGTGGTTAGTCTTTGGCGATAATGCATAATTGAGTGAAAGGATCGCATGAAAAAAGTCTCACTCTATGTCCTGGCCATATTTTTTTTTCTTGTCCATGTAGGCTGTTCGAAACGCGCGGTGTTCACGTATATTCCGGATGAAAAGACTGCAACCGCCCCGAGCAACGCTCCTTTGCCCCTTACCGTGGCGGTCAAGCCCTTCCAGGACGCGAGGGGGCAGAACAACACCAATAACCAGTTCCTCTGCGTGGTTCCTTTCGTGCCGTATTGTTCGTTGAGTTATGACCGCCCGGATGCGGCCAACAGGTTTCTCTTTGTCTCAGCGTATGCTTTCCACCCTGCGGACGATTTTTCCAGAGCTGTTGCGGATGAAATAAAAAAGAACCGTTTTTTTGAAAAGGTCATTTTCCCCCTGCAGGTACAGGAGCAGGGGGCCGACCTTGTGTTAACCGGAAAAATCATGGAAACGCGCTATTACGGGGAAAATGCATCCTATGGATTTTCCCTCTGGGCGCCGCTCCTATGGTATATCGGATTGCCGGCAGGGAAAGTCCATAACACCGTGATCCTTTCCATGGAAATGCGGCGCTCCTCGGATGGGGCCGTGGTCTGGTCGCACGTGGTGCGTGGCGAATGGTCCGAAATCGTGGGATTGTATTACCATTGGGCGTCCGATTTCGAGGGTTTTCCCGTGATCCTTCGCCTGGGGCTGCATCAGGGTATGGAGAAGTTGGCAGATGATATACGGAACAGGAACCTGAATTACCATGAGTTGCCGTAAAGCCCTTGCCTTCATGTATGGGGAGGTTTACCGCAGGTCGACAGCATCCAGCGCGGCAATATACGGCAGGTTCCTGTATTGTTCGTTGAAGTCCAAACCATATCCTACCACAAATCTGTCAGGTATCTCAAATCCGCAATAGGTGATGTCAACATACAGAATGCGGCGCGGTTTTTTATCCAGCAAAGCGGCCACGCCGAGGCTGGACGGGCCGCGATTTCGGAACATGCTGCACACGCAAGCAAGGGTCTTGCCGGTGTCTATGATTGTGTCCACAAGCAGCACGTGTCTGCCTTTGATGTCGGCGACGATATCCTGTTTGATGACCAAGTCCTGCGATGCGACCATGGAACCGCGATAGCTAGCCACTTGGATAAATTCGACTGTGGCAGGAATGGTGAGCTGTCGCATGAGATCTGCAGTGAAGGTGAAAGCGCCCTTCAGGATGCAGATCAGAACCAGCTCTTTCCCCGCGTAATCGCGGGATATTTGTAAAGCCAACTCCTCGACCTTTTTCCCAATGGTCTGCTCGTCGAACAGTATGACAAGATTGTCTGCCATGGACTCTTTCCCAACTTAACACGGCCATAGAAAATTCAATGCTGACCCTCAAATACCTTCCTGTCTCCTTGAAAAAGATACAGTATATTGATAGAATTGTAAAGAGAGACAATCTTAGAAACGTTGAAAAGGCAGTGTGTTACCATCTTTGATTCTGCTCGAAAGTGTCTCCGTCGTAAAGCTCGGTGTGGACTCCCTCAGGATCACGGGTTGCGTAACACTCATCTGCGTCCTGTTTATAATAGCGGGCGCGGTGCTCCGGGACTATGCCATTACTGTGGTTGAGGACGGCGTGGCAGGTCTTGCCAAAGAAGACCCTGATGCCGCAATGCCGCACTCCGGATCATTAAGAACGTTCGGGGGGGAATTGCGTGTGAAATCGGGAACAGACACAGAAAGCAGAAAAGCGGCATAATTGCAGATTTGTGAGACGTCCTCTGCGGTAAAATAGCTTTTGACAATGCTTCGCATTGTGAGAGGAGGTATCATGTTCCAAATTGCTGACCCGAAAGACATACTTGAAGGCAGGATTACCGACGTGTATTTCGAGCGGGCGCTCAGTACGCTTAAAGCCAAAAAAATAAATCCTGTGGTCAAGGCGGAGTTCATGGCCAAGAGTTTTCCAAAGGAATGGCCGTGGGCTCTGTTCACCGGTGTGGACGAGGCCATGGATCTGATGAAACGCCTGAAGATAACCGTCCGTGCCATGCAGGAAGGATCGGTCTTTTATCCGTATGAACCTGTGATGGAAATTGAAGGCAAATACCAGGATTTTTGCGTGTACGAAACCGCACTTTTGGGGCTGATCTGCCAGGCTTCCGGCATTTCCACGCAGGCCGCGCGGATGAAGAAGCTCGCTGAAGACCGGCTCGTGATGAGCTTTGGTGCGCGCAGAATGCATCCGATCTTGGCGCCCATGATTGAGCGGAACGCATTCGTGGGCGGGTGTGACGGCGTGTCTGTGGTCAAGTCCGGTGAAGTGATCGGCGAAGACCCCATGGGAACCATGCCACACTCACTGATTCTGTGCATGGGCTCCACGGTGGAGGCAATCAAGGCCTACGATGAAGCGCTCGACCCCAGGCTGAAACGCGTGGTGCTCATCGATACCTTCCAAGATGAGAAATTCGAAGTGCTGAACGTGGCTATGGCTCTGGGCGAGAAACTGTACGCCGTGCGGTTCGACACCCCGGAATCACGGCGGGGGGACTTCTACCGCATCCTCGAAGAGGCGCGATGGGAGCTGGATTTACGCGGGCTCGGACATGTCAATTTTTTTGTAAGCGGCGGCATCACCGAGAAAGACATCCCGGTGCTTAATCCAGTTGCCCACGGATATGGCATCGGCACGTCCATCAGCAACGCGCCGGTCATCGACTTTGCCATGGACATTGTCGAGATAAACGGCAAGCCGCTGGCAAAACGGGGGAAGTGGTCCGGCAGCAAAAGCGTGCTCGTGTGTGGTCAGTGCGGGCTGAGGAAGATCGCACCTAGGAACAGGGGAAAAGAACGTTCATGCTCCTGCGGGGGCATATTCAAGGACATCCTGGTTCCCGTAATTGAGAATGGACAACAGCTGGTGGACCAAGAGCCGCCTGCGAGGATACGGGAAGGGGTGCTCTGGCAGGTAAGGGGGTTAAAAGTGTAACCGTCGGGGTCTTTGATTTGTAGCCAAAATCCCGTAAGGGGACGCGGGAGCATGGTTTAATAATTGGTTCAAATTTCAAATACAGGTTCATCTGCGTGTCCTGGGTTCACCGGGACACGTGGTGAATCGTGGCTAATAGCGGTTTTTATCCTATCAAGAAATTAAAGGAGGAGCGGAAATGAAAAAACTATTTCAAACGCAGGATGATTTTGCCACTTTGATCTTGAGGTTATGTCTGGGAGTTGTTTTTTTCCCGCACGGCATGCAGAAGCTACTGGGCTGGTTCGGCGGAGGCGGTTTCAGCAGCACCTATGGCTTCTTTACCGGAAACATGGGCATTCCCGCGATCTTTGCCGTCCTAGCCATTCTTGCCGAAGGGCTGGGGAGTCTTGGGTTGCTAAGCGGTTTGCTGACCCGTATTGCCGCCTTCGGTATCACCGTCAACATGATCATGGCTGTCTACATGGTGCACTTCAAAAACGGATTTTTCATGAACTGGTATGGAAAGCAGGCAGGTGAAGGTTACGAGTATCATCTCCTTGCCATCGGTATCGGCATCGCGCTCATGATCCGCGGCGGCGGCAAGTGGTCTCTTGACAGAGTTATTGCGAAAAAATGAAACAAGAAGCGACAAACGCATCTTAGGATCGTACCTTCGATTCTTGAATAATAAAAATGGTTTTATTGAAAAGAAGATAGGGTAGATTGTGGAGGAATTAAAGCGGCACATACCCAGCCCAGCATGCCTATGAGGAATAGCGCATCAGAGTGCAGAACAGGTGTGTAATGCAGAGAGCAGGG
>Ga0074045_10002191_pt1 | contig 18243 bp, 14 predicted proteins | sample BogForMeECP23OM2_FD_94442 | JGI IMG/M metagenome (GOLD analysis project Ga0074045, IMG submission 94442) | Bog forest soil microbial communities from Calvert Island, British Columbia, Canada - Bog Forest MetaG ECP23OM2 | ecosystem: Environmental > Terrestrial > Soil > Wetlands ...
CCGCGCGGTCTGACGGCCGCGGCGCGATCGTCAACGCGAGCCGCAGCCTGATGTACGCATTTCTCGCGCAAGCCGGGTCGCGACCGGGCGAAGCGGCGGCGCAGGCGGCGGCGGCGATGCGCGGCGAACTCAACCGGGCGCTCGACGATATACGGCAAAAAACGCATTCTTGAAAATCGGCTGACGCTGATTGACGGCCGCGACCACCCGCGGGATGAGCGTGAGCGGGTAGCCATAGCTCGGATCGATCAACTTGATCGCAATCGGCGCATCCGCGAATTGCTTCAGCGCGTTATCGAGGTCATGCGGGAGCGCGATACCAGGGATTAGGTACGCGTACGCGTTGCGACACGGCGACCAGGATAACTTCGACCCCGAGGAGACTGGCGAGCCCGGGGGTGCTGGTCGCAGCCGCCGCAGCGCGCGCGCGGTCGCTTGGTCTATCCGGGATGGCGGCCAAACAGGTCCTATCTAATCGCTCCTTCGGCCCGCAAGCGTTCCAAATCGGCCGTCGTATAGCCATGCGCCGTCAGCACTTCGTCAGTGTGCTCACCGAGTAGTGGCGGGCGCGCGATCGCGCCGGGAGTCGCCGACAGTTTGACCCCGAGTCCGGTCGTCTTGAACAGGCCGTGGACCGGATGGGGCATGCTGAGAAGCATCTCACGCGCCAGGGTTTGCGGATGGTTGAACATCTCTTCGATCGTGAGGATCGGCCCAGCGGGGATGCCGCTCTCGTTGAACCGGTCGATCCAGTATGCCGCCGGATGGGCGACGAGGGCCGCGTTGATCCGCTCGCTCAGCTCCTCGCGATGTTTGAGCCGATGGCCGGCCGAGTTGAAGGCGGGATTATCGGCAAGTTCGGGACGGCCGATAACCTGCACGAAAGTTCGCCACATGGCGTCGTTGCCGACCGCGATATTGAACGGACGGTCGGCCGCCTGAAAAACGCCGTGCGGCGCGGAGAGCGGATGATGGTTGCCGGCGGGCCCGGGGGTTTGGCCGGTATCGAAGTAGATTCCCGCCGACCAGCTGAGCACGCTCACGATCGCCTCGATCAGCGAGGTTTCGACCTTTTGCCCGCGCCCGGTGCGATGGCGCGCCTCGATCGCGAGCAGAATTCCCTGCGCCGCGAAGATGCCGCCGAGCAGGTCGCAGATCGCAATTCCGACGCGGGTCGGTCCGCTGGCGCTGGTCCCGGTCACGCTCATCAGCCCCGAGAAGCCCTGCGCGATCTGATCGAATCCCGGGTTATCGCGCATCGGGCCATTCGCGCCGAAGCCGGTCACACTGCAAGCGATGATGCGCGGATTGCGTTTCGCCAAAACTTCGTAGGAAAAGCCGATCGCTTTCATCACGCCGGGCCGAAAATTATCGATCACGATATCGGCCGAATCGATCATCCGCTCGAGCACCTCGCGGCCGGCGCGGTTCTTGGTCGAGACCTGCACGCTCTTTTTCGAGCGATTGGTGCACATGAAGAAATACGAATCCTTGCCGCTGTAGCCGCCCATCTCGGCCCGGGCGCCCTCCACCGGCTCGATCTTGAGGACCTCGGCCCCATAGTCGCCCAGAATCTGCGAGCAAAAGGGGCCTGCCAGATAGCGCGTGAAATCGATCACCTTGAGGCCGGCCAGTGGCCTGGAATCCGTCATGATCTCTCCTTGATGCGGTTTGTTACCGCATGCCAAGATTTTGAACGTTCTGAAACTCGAAAGGCCCTACAACGTCATATACGATAGAAATGTCAGCAGACACCGTCGTCAACGACAAACAATTGTTTTACGCGAGGTCAATGGGCGCGCGGCTTGCAAAATCCCGGCGGCTCGTCGGATGGGCCGTAGCCGCACTACTGCTCGTCGCCGTCGGCATCTATTGGATGCGTGGGCGCGGGGCTCCGGTGAATTATGTGACGGCTCCGGTGACGCGAGGACCGATTGTGCGTTCAGTGACCGCCACGGGAACCGTCAACCCGGTCACGACCGTGCAGGTTGGGACCTATGTTTCGGGGCCGATCAGCAACATCTACGTTGACTTCAATTCTTCCGTCAAAGCAGGCCAATTGATGGCCAAGATTGATCCCCGACCTTATCAGGCGCAGGTAGATCTGACCCGCGCGGCGCTTGCCAACGCCAGGGCGCAGTTGCGCAAGGATCAAGCCAACCTGGCTTATCAGAAGGTTACTGACCAGCGGGACGCCGAATTGGTGAAACAGCGGGCGATTTCGCAAGATGCGATGGACAGCCAATTCAGTACCTACAATCAGGCAGTCGCGCAGGTCGGTCTCGACCAAGCCAGCATCCAGCAGCAACAGGCCAGTCTCAACGCGTCCGAGCTGAACCTTTACTACACCAACATTATTTCGCCGGTCGATGGAACCGTGGTCTCCCGTAATGTTGATGTGGGCCAGACCGTCGCCGCCAGCTATCAAACCCCGACTCTGTTCCTGGTCGCCAAAGACCTGACGAAGATGCAAGTCGACACCAACGTCAGTGAATCCGACATCGGCGCGGTGCGCATCGGACAGCCGGTGGACTTCACGGTGGACGCGTATACCACCAGAGTCTTTAAGGGAAGTGTCGTGCAGGCGCGACAGGCGCCCATCACCGTGCAGAACGTCGTCACCTACGACGTTGTGGTGGGAGTCTCCAATGCCGAGTTGCTGCTCATGCCAGGCATGACCGCCAACATCACGATCGTCAGTGATCACCGTGATGACGTGTTGCGTGTGCCACTCCGAGCACTGGCCTTCTCTCCACATCCGCGGGGAGTCGCACATTCGTCGAGCGGTGAGCGGAGCGAACATTCCGCCCGGGTCTGGGTCGAAGACGGGGGCGGAATTCATCCCGTCAAGATCGCGCGAGGTCTGGACGACGGCAATAACGTGGAAGTGTTGAGCGGCGATCTCAAGGAGGGTGACGCCGTGGTAACCGACCGGCTCGGCCCGGATAACGGTCCTAAAGCAAACGCGTTCGCCGGTGGGCAGGGACTTCATCTCCCGCACATGTAGCCGCGCTCGGCACGCCCTGATGGAACCCGTCATTCAGATCGTCGATGTAAGCAAGACTTACGATCTTGGCGAGATCAAGATCGAGGCGTTGCGCCATGTCAGTTTCGACATTGGTCGCGGCGAGTTTGTCGCGGTGATGGGGGCCTCGGGATCGGGTAAGTCGACCTTGATGAACCTGCTCGGTTGCCTCGATCGGCCAACCGGCGGTCACTACTATCTCGAAGGCGTTGACGTCGCCTCGCTTGAGGAGGAAAACCTCGCCGCAATTCGCAGTCGCCGAATTGGTTTCATCTTCCAGAATTTCAATCTGTTATCGCGCACCACGGCGCTGGAAAACGTCGAACTGCCGCTGTTCTACTCGGGCTGGCCCGCAGACGGCGAAAAACGCGCACAGACCCTGATGAACCTGCTCGGGCTGACGGGCCGTGAACAAAACCATCCGAGCCAGCTCTCGGGTGGCCAGCAGCAACGGGTCGCGATCGCTCGCGCGTTGATCAATGAACCGGCAATTCTGCTCGCCGATGAGCCGACGGGCAATCTGGATACCGCCAATTCCGTTGAAATTCTGGAGATCATCCGCAAACTCAATCGGGAACGCCATCTGACCGTAATCGTCGTAACCCATGACCCCGAGGTGGCCGTCTACGCTGACCGCGTAGTTACTTTCCGTGATGGAGTGATTATTTCCGACAAGCGCAATGGCGACGACGATCGTGAGGCGGTCGCCGCGCGCGCCAACTTGTCTGGCCCCGGCCCCGCTAGAGAGCAGGTAGGTCGACGGGACAGTGAACTAACCCCTGCGGAAAGCGGGTGGACGTTTAGCGCGATGGCGCTGTCGGCGGCGGCGCGAGCGTTGCAACGCAACAAGTTGCGGGCCGCACTTACGATGCTCGGCATCTTCATCGGTGTTGCCGCGGTGATAGCGATGGTCGCGGTGGGCGACGGCGCCCGCTACTCCGTGCAACAGCAAATCCAGAGTCTCGGCACCAACTTGCTGGTCGTGCTGCCCGGCGCCACGACCTCGAACGGCGTGCACGCGGGTTTCGGCAGCACGTCGACGCTTACCGTCGGCGACGCCCAGGCGATCGCGAAAGAGGTCAGCGCCGCCGCGGCCGTCAGTTATATGGACCGGCAAGTGGCCCAGGTGGTTTACGGTAATCGCAACTGGAGCACGACCATCACCGGCACCACGCCTGAATATCTGGATATTCGCGACTGGCCGCTCGCCAGCGGCCGTCCATTCACCAGTGAAGAAGCGGAAAGCGCCGCCCCCGTCTGCCTGCTCGGGCAGAGCGTCGTCAACAATGTTTTCCCGGAGGGTGACAATCCGATCGGCGCCATCGTCCGCGTCAAGAATTTCCCCCTCAAGGTTATCGGCGTACTCTCGGTCAAGGGCCAATCCTCGTATGGGCAGGATCAGGACGACGTTGTGCTCATGCCCTTTTACACCGCTCAGCGCAAGGTGCTCGGCAGTTCGCAGGTGCTGGCGACCGTGACCACGTCCACCGGGAATGGCTCGACCAACCCGGTGCTTAATCCTTACGCCGGCGTGCCGACCACTAATTCGGTCTATTCGTCCGATACCGCCTTGATTGATCCGTTCACCAACAATACCCCGGTCGTTTCCGGCGTCGTCAACAATATCTATGTGAAAGCGTCGGATGCGAAGGTAGTGGATCTGGCGCAGACCGACATCACGGAAGTGCTGCATCGGCGCCATCGCATCCAGCCGAATCAGGTCGACGATTTTTCCGTCCGCAGCCTTAACGAAATCGCGGAAGCTTCCGAAAACGCCAGTCAGGTGATGACCTTGCTGCTCGCCGCCGTCGCCTCGATTTCGCTGCTCGTCGGCGGCATCGGCATCATGAATATCATGTTAGTGTCGGTGACCGAGCGGACGCGTGAGATCGGCATCCGGATGGCGATCGGCGCGCGCCGCCTCCATATCCTGCTGCAGTTTCTGGTTGAATCGTCGCTGCTGAGCATCCTCGGCGGAATCTCGGGAATAATCCTGGGAATCGTCGCGTCCAAGACGTTATCGACCCTCGCACACTGGCCTACGCTCGTCTCGACGGGTTCGGTGGTCGGCGGCTTTGTCTTTGCCGCCGCGGTGGGGGTCTTCTTCGGCTGGTATCCGGCGCGCAAGGCGTCGCTGCTCGATCCGATCGAGGCGCTCAGATACGAGTAATCGCGCCCCGCGTTATTCCACTGGGTGGTCGAGGTTTTCTTTCGTGCTCGATCCCAGGAGCTAAACATTTTATTTACTTTGACTGTTTCAACTTCAAGGCTTATGTTCGCGTGAGGTCATAAAACCTGTGCCGAGGGCGCAAACAGCAATGACGGGCATCCAGTTTCTGACCGACGACAAAGGCCATCGCGTGGCCGTGCAGATCGACTTGAAGAAGCACGGGGACATCTGGGAGGACTTTTGGGACGGACTCGTTTCCGAGGCCCGCCGGAAGGAAAAGGGCGTCCCTTACGAGCAATACCGCGCCAATCGTGCGAGACGCGGCCGCCCGCGTGGCTAGCTATGCTCTCGAAATCAAACTGTCCGCGCAAAAAGAGCTGGATGCGCTTGACGATAAGCTTTTTAGCCGCGTTGACCCCAAGATTCTCGCGCTGGCCGATAATCCCCGTCCGGCGGGATCCAAAAAACTGAAGGGCCACAAAGATCAATGGCGCCTCCGAATAGGTGATTGGCGCGTGGTCTATATTATCGACGATACCGCCAAACACGTAAGTATAACTCGTGTGCGGCATCGTCGCGAAGTTTATAAATAGCCAGTACATTAAAAAAAATCTTACCACGGGCGAGCTGATGCTTCGCCCGGAACGGCTACCGCGTCATTCCACAGTGACCGACTTCGCCAGGTTGCGCGGCTGATCGACGTCGGTGCCGCGATACACTGCGATATGATACGCGAGCAGTTGCAACGGCACCGTCGTCAGCACCGGCATCAGGAAGCGATTGGTCGACGGCACGCGGATGATATCCCACGCGACTTCCTCCAGCTCGGCCGAAGGATGGTCGGTCACCGCGATAATCCGGCCATTGCGTGACTCGACTTCCTTCAGGTTCGAGAGCGTCTTGTCGAAGACGTTGTCGTTGGGAATGATCACGACCACGGGCATCTCCTCGTCGATCAGCGCGATCGGCCCGTGCTTCATTTCGCCCGCCGAGTAGCCTTCGGCGTGGATGTATGAAATCTCCTTGAGCTTGAGCGCGCCTTCGAGGGCGACGGGATAGTTGATGCCGCGTCCGAGGTAGAGAAAATCGCGGGCCTTGCCGTACTTGCGCGCGATCTTTTCGATATGCCGCTCCTGGCGCAGAATCGTCTCGATCTGATTGGGGATCGTGAACATCGGCCGCAGCAGGTCCTCGGCCTCGTGCGGCTTAAGGCGGCCCATCCGGCCGGCGAGATAGATCGCAAACAGGTAAAAGGCCTCGATCTGGGTGAGAAAGCACTTGGTCGTCGTCACACTGATTTCGGGACCGCAGCGCGTGTACAACTGGGCGTCGGCCTTGCGCGCGATCGAGGAGTCGACCGTGTTGGTCAGCGCGAGCAGACGACTGCCGCGCCGTCTGCCTTCCTCCATCGCGGCCAGCGTATCGGCGGTCTCCCCCGACTGCGACACGGCGATGATCAACGTATGGTCGTCGACCGCCGGACTGCGATAGCGGAACTCGGCTGAGTAATCGACTTCGGCCGGGATACCGCACAGCTCCTCGATCATGAACTTGCCGATTTGCGACGAGATCCACGACGCGCCCGCCGAGACCATCACGATCCGCCGAAGCGCCTCCGGGCCGCCCGGGGGCAGCAGGTCGGATTCGAACCGCACGGCCGTCGACCCGGCGCTCGCGCGCCCGCTCAGGGTGTCGATCCAGGCCTGCGGCTGCTCGGCGATCTCCTTGCGCAGATAGTGCTGAAAGCCGCCTTTGGTCGCGGCGACCGCGTCCCATTCGATAACGCGTGGCGCACGCTCGACGGGGACGCCGGCGAAGGTCATGAGCCGCACACCGGTCGCGCTAAGCTCCGCGATCTCGCCGTCCTCGAGCACGAACGCACGCCGCGTATGTTCGAGAATCGCGGGAATATCCGAGGCGACGAAGTTCTCGCCGTCGCCCAGGCCGATCACCAGCGGCGTGGCCGTCTTGGCCGCGACCAGCTTGCCGGGCTCGGTCTCGGAAAGCACCACGATCGAAAACGATCCACGCAACTGGCTGACTACGTTGCGGACGGCGTCGACGAGCGCGAGCTTCTCGCGCAACTGCTCCTCGACCAGATGGGAGATCAGCTCCGTGTCGGTTTCGGACTTGAGCTTGTGGCCGCGCTTGACGAGGCTTTCGCGCAACTCGATGTAGTTCTCGATAATCCCGTTGTGGATTACGGCGACCGGACCGGCCTGATGCGGATGCGCGTTGGTTTCGGACGGCCGGCCGTGCGTTGCCCAGCGCGTATGGCCCATCCCGATGCGGCCGGCGAGCGGGGTTTCGTCGAGCAGCTTGCGCAGGTTATCGAGCTTGCCGACCGCGCGCCGCACCTCGAGCCGTTCGCCGCCGACCAGCGTCGCAATCCCGGCCGAGTCGTACCCACGATACTCGAGCCGCCGCAGGCCGCCGAGCAGGATCGGCGCGGCCTCGCGCGGGCCGACATACCCCATGATTCCACACATCTGGTTTACTTTCCGCCGTCCGGTTTTGTTTCGTGCGACTTGCCGCCGTTCGCTTTGGCGCGTGCTTTCGGATGGTTCGCGTGGCGCTCATGCCAATCCGCGGTCCAGCCGGGTTTGACTCGTTGCGGGTGATGCGACATGACCAGTGCGCCGTCCTCGACGTCGCGCAGGATAGTGGTGCCCGAGGCGACGTAGACGTCGTTGCCCACCTTGACCGGGGCGATGAGCTGCGTATCGCAGCCGATCATGCAGTCATCGCCGATCGTCGTCTGATGTTTGTCGTAGCCGTCGTAATTCACGGTGATCACGCCGCAACCGACGTTGGTCTCGCGCCCGATCGTGGTGTCGCCGAGGTAGCTCAGATGGCTGGCCTTGGTGCCGCGCCCGATACGCGCCTGCTTGGTCTCGACGAAATTGCCGATTCGATTATGGCCCTCGAGCACCGTGCCCTCACGCAGATTGGCGAATGGCCCGATCTCGCATTCCTCGCCGATCACGCAGGCTTCGGCGCGCACGCCAATCTTGAGATGGGAACGAGCGCCGACGGCGACGTCGCGCAGCCAGGCCGTGCCCTCGATCAGCACTCCACCGCCGATCCGGCTCTTGCCCAGGATCTGCACGTTGGGGCCGATCGTCGTGTCGCGTTCGATCACGACGTCGGGGCCGATGTAGGCGGTCGCGGGATCGATTAGCGTGACGCCCGCGGCCATCAGGCGGCGGTTAATCTCCTCGCGGATCTGTGTCTCCATCCGGGCCAGCTCCTCGCGCGTGTTGACGCCCATGAATTCGTCGGCTTGGGGCGCCTGCCAGGCTTCGACCGGCAGGCCGTGTTGGCGGGCGATCGCGATTATATCGGTCAGATAAAACTCACCCTGCGCGTTGTTGGGTTCCAGCTCGGCTAGTGCGGTACGGATAAACCGCACGTCAGCCAGATAGATTCCGGTATTGACCTCATCGATGGCGCGTTCGGCGGGCGAGGCGTCGCGCGCTTCAACAATCGCGGTGACGGTCCCGGCCCGGTCACGCACGACGCGGCCGTAGGCGCCCGGGTCCGGCAACTTGACGCTGATGAACGAGACGGGGACCTCGCGCCGGCGATGCGCCGCGGCAAAAGCGCGCAACGTCGCCGCTTCGAGCATCGGCATGTCGCCGTAGCCGATCAGCACGTCGCCCGCAAAGTCCGGCGCCAGCGCGGTCACGGCGGAGCGGGCGGCGTCACCGGTGCCGCGCTGCTCGCGCTGGAGCGCAAAACGAAGCCTGGCCCGCGGCTGCGACCGGCGCGCGGTGTCCTCGACCTCGCCCGCCTGATGGCCGACGACGACGATCAACGGGTCCAGGTCGAGCGCCGCAAACGCCCGGAGGCTGCGCGCGATCATCGGCTCGCCGGCCAATTCGTGCAGAACCTTCGCGCGGTCCGAGCGCATCCGCGTGCCGAGTCCGGCCGCCAGTATTATCGCCGCCAGAGGACGTCCCATCTGGCGCTAGATTCTACCGGAGCAGCGTCACAGATGCTTGAAATTTTATGCACTAGTGAGCGCGGCTCCGCGACTTAAGAATCTTGACGCAGCTCGCAGACTCGCCTGCTCGCTCCGCGCCGCAAGTGCGCTCCGCTAGCGTTTTTTAAACAAATCATCCAGTTTGGTGCGCGGGCCTGTGCCCGATGCGGCTTGCTGCGCGTCTGCGCGGCGCGGGATGAAATACTCGCAGAAATTCGCGCGATCCTTGTCGACGACCCGTTCTGCCTGGTTTTCGCGGCATTGATTGTTGTACGCCGGATCGTAAAGGTCGCAGTTGCGGCAGACGTGCGACGGGCGATCGCAGGCCGGACACGAATCGCGAAAGCCAACCCGCTCCCGCTCTTTGACCTCGATCGGCCGCCCGCAATGGAAACAGTTCATGACCGCTTTGCCTGATCGGTCAGGCTGCTGCCATTCTAGCGTGAGATAGTGATGCGTCCGAACAGTTATCGGGATCTTTTACTACCGTTTCGTGCGAACATCCCGATGATTTCGCGCATGGCCATCTCGGCCGGCTGCTGGTTCGTCGTGCAGCCTGACGGCGGCGTGTCCGCCAGCTGCTCTGCCGCCAGCCGGTGTGTTTGATCCAGCTGAAAAACGGCGATGCTCTCCGGATGAACCAACTCGGAAAGCTGGTGCAGGGTCGTCTGCACGTCGTCGTCGAAAACGACGAACTCGAGTTTCAAGCGCGGCGCGAGATCAGCCACGAACTCACGGCCTCTGTATAGTCTGTGCCGGCCCGCGGTGGCGGTGGTGCTCGAACGGTAGACCTCGATTATGTCAAATTCCGCGATTCCGAGTTCGCCTGCCACGCTCTTGAAGGTGTCGAGATCCGAGGGCGTTATCGTCGCTTCTATCCGCTTCATTTACGACTCCATGCGCGCCAGCCGCAAACCTCGGTTTGGCTTGGCCTTTGCTCGGGTCCGCTCCCGCCTGCGCATCGCACTAACGGAGTCGACAATATCGCCCCGGCCGAGGATGCCTCTTAGCTGCCCTTGCTCCACGATTGGCAGAGCGCCGACATGTTTGTGCAGCATCAGCTTAGCCGCCTCCGTCAGCGTATCTTTGGGCTTCGCCGTATAGACGGAGGTCGTCATCACCGAAGCGACCGCGACGCGGTCAGGGTGCCGCTCAAGTGCGCGTGCGATCGTGCGGCGCTTTGCGGGAGATCTATGGGGTTCCAGGTCGCGCGAACTGACGATTCCGACAAGATGCCCATCCGACAGTACGGGGAGATGGTTGATGCGGTGTTCTTCGAGTAAGGCGCGTGCATGGGCGACCGAATCGGAAGGATTGACCGTGCACGGCATAAACTTCATGCGCCGCTCGATCAGCAATCGTTGCTTAGGTTTCATTCTTCTATGCTCCGGCAGGCTTCCTCTCTCATTGGTGACTCTGATTGATGAGTTACCGAGGATATCCACACGGTCTCTCATAGAACTAAGGCATTTCTTATGCCCGGCGCCGCAAAACCCAATTTTCCAGTGAATTTTGACCGAAGGCCCGACGAACGCCTAAGTCACATTGCAAAAAGCGACGATCCTTTGTCTCGTCTTGAAGGAGTTTCCAACCACGGTAGGGTTTCGTCCCGCAATTCGGTAGCCTAGCTCTTGTGGCGGCGTGGTGTGGCATGATTGAGGAGATCGACGCGTTTGCCGCGGCGCTTTTGGGTGCCGCCCGGGCCGCGAAGAATACCGCTCATGGTTATCGGCGCGACCTCAAGGATTTCCACGGCTATCTGCTGAGCGGCCGGACCGCCTCCGACGACGCGGGTAGCCGGGTCAATCCCGACCTGATCACGACCGACCACGTGCGCAACTATCTGGCCGCGATGATGCGGTCGCGGGCCGCGCGCGCGACGGTCCAGCGCCGCCTCTTCGCGATCAAGGCCTTTTTCCGCTGGCGCGAGACGATCAGCGGACGTGCCAATCCTGCGCAGGGGATGCGATCGCCGAAAATCGAAAAGCGTCTGCCCCAGGTGATGAACGAGGACGCGGTCGCGACGCTGGTCGAGGCCGGCGGCCACAGCGGCACTCCTGCCGCGTTGCGCGACCGCGCGATGCTCGAGGTGCTCTATTCGTCGGGTCTGCGGGTCAGCGAGTTGACCGGCTTGTGCTGGCGCGACCTCGATACCGAGCTCGGGATGATCATGGTCCGTGCGGGCAAGGGCAACAAGGACCGCGTGGTGCCGATCGGCGAGCCCGCGCTCGACGCGCTGCTGGCGTGGCGCGCCGCGATGCCGATCTCGTGGTCGGCCGAGGGGCCGGTGATAACCAACTTGCGCGGGCGCCGCCTGACCCCCCGCTCGGTGCAGAAGATCGTCGCCAGCCGCCTGACGATGGCGGGCCTCGATACTCCGCTCACGCCCCATGGCCTGCGTCACTGTTTTGCGACCCATCTGCTCAACGCCGGCGCCGACCTGCGTTCGATTCAGGAGATGCTGGGCCATTCGAGTCTCGCCACCACCCAGCGCTATACTCATGTCAGTGTCCGTCATCTGAAAGAGGTTTACCGCCGTGCCCATCCGCGAGCCTGAACGCGATCCCGAGTTGCGCGTCCGATCAACCACCATCCTGTGCGTGCGCCATCAGGGCAAGGTCGTGATGGCGGGGGACGGCCAGGTCAGCGTCGGGCAGACCATCATGAAGCGCGGGGCGCGCAAGGTCCGCCGGCTGCATCATGACGCCGTGCTCGCGGGTTTCGCCGGTTCGACCGCCGACGCCCTGACGCTCTTCGACAAGTTCGAGTCGAAGCTGCAGGAGTTCGCCGGCAATCTGCGGCGCGCGGCGGTCGAGATGGCGAAGGATTGGCGTACCGACCGCATTCTGCGGCGGCTCGAAGCGATGCTGATCGTTGCGGATACCGAGAACACGCTGCTGATTTCGGGCTCAGGCGATGTGATCGAGCCCGACGACGGGTTGATTGCGATCGGCTCGGGCGGCAACTACGCGTTGGCGGCGGCGCGCGCGCTGGTCCGCTTCGGCAAGGACCTTGCGGCACGCGAGATCGCGCTCGACGCGATGACGATCGCGGCCGAAATCTGCGTCTATACGAACGATCAGTTCGTGATCGAAGAGCTTTAAATGGGAATTAGTTTAAGCAGAATCCGACTATCGGATTGTGTGTTCAACTAGATGTTGGCATTCGAAAGAACCGATTTCTGGCAACGAACTCTTGCTAGGCAAGAATCCGATCAGTACGAGGAGGCGCGGAGCTTTCTGAGAGAGGCCTTTCTGCAATTCCGATCGAAGGTCGTGCTGTTGGTGGCTCAAATAGCCAAGGACCTTCCCGAGCTCACCGTTCATGACATTTCGCATCTAGATGCTCTATGGGAGATGGCCAGTCTGATTGCTGGTTCCAGCTATCCATTGAGCCCTGCCGAAGCGTTTGTATTCGGCGGTGCCGCTTTGTTGCACGATGCGGGTATGAGCTTGGCTTCCTATCCCGGTGGGTTGCCAGAGCTGAAGACCACCATAGAATGGCGCGATGCCGTCACCGGTTATCTGCGAAGCGGAGGGACCGACGAGCCTTCATCAGCCGATCTGGACAACCCTCCACAAGAAGTCGCTAGAGAGGCAATCGCCTATGTTCTTAGAAATCGGCATGCCAACCACGCTGAAGAACTCCCGAAGGTCAAATGGCGACCGCCAAACGGCGGAAGCGAAGAGTTTCTGATCGATAACATCGATCTCAGGGAGTTCTATGGTCCGACAATTGGGAAGATTGCCCAAAGCCATTGGTCGCCTGTTGGTTCTTTAGAGCAGGAACTTCCAAAAACGATCGGGGCGATCACGCGAATCCCGAAAGAGTGGAGCGTAAATCCGGTCAAAGTTGCCTGCCTTTTGAGACTCTCCGATGCAACGCACATTGATGAGCGCCGGGCGCCGCGTTTTCTCCGGACCCTCGTCAAACCGAAGGGATTTTCCGATGAGCATTGGAACTTTCAAGGCAAACTAGCCCGTCCAGATGCAGAAGGGGATTCGATCGTTTACACCTCTGGCCCGGAGTTTATGGTTCGTGACGCTGACGCCTGGTGGTTGTGTTTCGACGTCGTGCAAATGATTGATAGGGAACTACGTGACGTCGATATTTTGCTAGAAAATCTCATTATGGAACGTTTCGCAATTCGTCGTGCAAAAGGAGCTGACAGTCCGCGAAGTTTTGCCCAATACGTTCGAACGCATGGCTGGGTGCCGGTAGACGCGAGGTTACAGGTATCGGACTTACCGCACCTGGTGAAGATGTTGGGTGGTAAACACCTGTATGGCGACAACCTCAAGGTGCCTATTCGCGAATTGATACAGAACGCCGCAGATGCGGTCCGCGCACGGCGCTTGATGGAGGACCGACCATCTTTCGGAGACATAACCGTGCGACTGCGATCCTCAGGAGATAGAAAATGGCTTGAAGTCGAAGATAGCGGCATTGGCATGTCGGAACGGGTTTTGACCGGGCCGCTTCTGGATTTTGGTAAGTCGTTTTGGACCGGCGAATCCGTCAGATCGGAGTTTCCCGGTTTGATAGCTAAAGGAATGCGAGCAACCGGCCGATTTGGCATCGGATTCTTCTCAACCTTCATGCTGGGTGAACTGGTTACCGTGACGTCACGCCGATATGACGCTGCGCAAGAGACGACCCGGACGTTAGAATTTCGAGCAGGTCTAGATGCGCGGCCTATACTTCGACAGGCTACCGCAAGCGAATTCCTAAAGGATGGCGGAACTCGGATCAGCGTCAGGCTCTCGACAGATCCTCACTCCGAGGGCGGCATGCTCCTTAGTACTGACTGGGCAGGTGAGAGCAGTAAAATCTCGCTGTCTTCGTTTGTAGGAGCACTCTGTCCGAGCATCGACGTCGGTGTAACTGCCGAAGAAGCCGGGGACCTCTGTCGAGTAATCGAATCTGACGATTGGAGCTCTCTCGGGGGCGAAGCATTGTTTAGAAGGGTGGCGGGTAAAGAGGAGGGAGGACAATCAGAGGCTGGAGAGTCGAATAATTACTCCGAAAATCTCCGTGAACTTCGAGAGCAGACTGGCGAATTAGTCGGCCGTGCGTGCGTTGCGCCGAGCGGATTTTTTACCGATCTGAAGGGGGTTGTGACGGTCGGCGGATTGGTTGCGAGCAAGTTGTCCCATATCGCTGGCGTACTCTGTGGCAACGCTGAAACGGTTACGCGGGATGTTGCCTTGCCGAAGGTTTCATTCGTTTGCTTGAGAGAATGGGCGAGAGAGCAGGCCTCGCTTCTGGTCGCTTCTGGAATTTCGGATCGAAGAAAGCTCGCCGCCTCCGGCGTGGTCATGATTTGTGGCGCGAACCCGGGTGACCTTCCTATAGCAATTAGAGATGGAGATTGTCTGAGCGAAGAGCAAATATATAAGCAGATGATGGCTGACTCAGAGATAATATACTTTGAGGGTACAGAAATTGAGTATGATGAGGACAGTGACAGCTGCCATCCGAAAGAATTCAACAATGATTTCGAGCCCAGTTCAGAGTTATACCTTGTGCCGGGATCTATGCCGACCATCTTGAGCGTAGGAGGGAAAGACTGGCCGCGGTCGCTCGCGCCGACCGACCGCGGCGAAACGCCCCGATCTTATGAGGAGGCGTTTCATCGAGCAGTCCGCAAAGCTTGGGAGGACGGCTTCGACACCTACACGGAGGAGCGTGTTGTCGGTGATGTGAATGGCACCGAAATCGAAAGAGAGGTTACAGTTTTGACTAGACGTTAAACGGGGTTGCAAGTTTTCGCAATGCGATTGCTGCAAGATAAAGGGTCGGAGAGTTGAAATGGCCGCATTCCTCGCCCGAAGCGGATGAGCCGGTTGGCGAAAGGCTACGGAGCCACCCAGCTTGGATAAGAGAGCAAGTGGGAAGCTTTCACCGATATCCCGTGCTTGAGGGTTGGTGCGGGATTTGGCAACCGCGCCGCCACGGTACACAATAAGAGGCATGGCTGGTTCGCAAGTGATGACGCCGCGCGAGATTGTCTCGGAACTCGATCGCTATATCGTCGGACAGCACGACGCCAAGCGCGCCGTCGCGATCGCCTTGCGTAATCGCTGGCGCCGGCAGAACGTCGCGCCCGAGCTGCGCGACGAGATCGCGCCCAAGAATATCCTGATGATCGGTCCCACCGGGATCGGCAAGACCGAGATCGCGCGGCGGCTCGCCAAGCTGGCCCAGGCCCCCTTCGTCAAGGTCGAGGCCTCGCGCTACACCGAAGTCGGCTATGTCGGCCGCGACGTCGAGTCGATGATTCGCGACCTCGCCGAGACTGCGATCAAGATGGTGCGCGAGGAGGAGCAGCTCCGCGTCCAGGTCAAAGCCAAGGAGGGCGCCGAGGAGCGGCTGCTCGATATTCTTTATCCGGCCCCGGCCGGCAAGACGCGGCGCGCCACGACGATCGACGCCGACGGCAATATCGAGGTCGCCGGCAGCGATACGCATAGCGAGACCCGGGAGAAATTGCGCAAGCTGCTGCGCGACGGCTACCTGAACGACCGCGAGGTCGAGATTGAAGTGACCGCGCAGGCTGCGCCGATGCTCGAAGTGCTGACCCCGCAGGGCATGGAAGAGATGGGCGCGAATATGAAGGAGCTGTTCAGCCAAATCATGCCCAAGAAATCCCGCCGGCGTAAGCTCAAAGTGCCGGAAGCGCTGGAGATACTGGCCCAGGAGGAGGCCGCGCGGCTGGTCGACATGGAAAATGTCACGCGCGAGGCGGTCCGGCGGGCCGAGCAATCCGGGATCGTGTTTATCGACGAGATCGACAAAATCGCCGGGCGCGAGTCGGCGCACGGTCCCGACGTCTCGCGCGAAGGCGTCCAGCGCGACCTGCTGCCGATCGTCGAGGGCTCAACCGTTAACACCAAGTACGGCGCGGTGCGGACCGACCACGTGCTCTTTATCGCGTCCGGGGCTTTCCATGCCTCGAAGCCGTCCGATCTGATTCCCGAGTTTCAGGGGCGTTTTCCGATCCGGGTCGAGCTCCAAGCCTTGACCAAAGAGGACTTTATCCGCATCCTGACGGAACCTGAAAACGCGCTTACCAAGCAGTACGTTGCACTCCTCGAAACCGAAAGGGTCCAACTCCGCTTTGCCAACGACGCTATTTCCGCCATGGCCGAGATTGCCGCGCAGGTTAATGCGCGCTCCGAGAATATCGGTGCGCGGCGGCTCCATACTGTACTTGAACGGTTACTTGAAGATCTTTCTTTCAGCGCGCCTGAACGCGGCGGCCAGGCGGTCGATATCGACGCCGAATATGTCCATAGCCGGCTCGATCCGATCCTCAAGAACGAAGATCTCTCGCGGTACATTCTCTAACTTCGGTCTTTCGGGAATCAGCGCGTGAAGGATCTTATCGAACGCGCCCAGATCCTTGCCGAGGCGTTGCCCTATATCCAGCGCTTTCGCGGCCGGACCTTCGTCGTCAAATACGGCGGCCACGCGATGCTCACGGGGGAGCTACGTGAAAGCTTCGCCCAGGATATCGTGCTGCTGGAATCGGTCGGCATCAAAGCTGTCGTCGTACATGGCGGTGGTCCGCAGATCACCGACCTGATTGGGCGGCTCGGGCTCAAGTCGAGCTTTGTGCGCGGGATGCGGGTCACGGACGAAGCGACGATGGACGCGGCCGAGATGGTCCTGCAGAAGATCAACAAGGAGATCGTTGCCCTGATCTGGCGTCACGGCGGCCGCGCCGTTGGTCTGTCGGGCAAGGACGGCGACCTGCTGGTTGCGCGCAAGATGCTTCCGGCGGTCAAAGGGCCCGACGGCAGTGTCGAGCACGTCGATATCGGCCTGGTGGGCGAGGTTACCCACGTGGTGCCGACGGGCCTGCAGGCGCTCGAACAAGCCGGATTTATCCCGGTGATCGCGCCGATCGGGGTTGGCCAGGATGGGGGGACCTACAACCTCAATGCCGACGTCGCCGCGGGTGCGATTGCCGGCGCGCTCAAGGCCGAAAAGCTCATCCTGCTCACCGACGTTGAGGGGGTGAAGGACCGGCACGGCCGCTTGCTGCGGACCCTCGACGCGGCGCTTGCGCGCGAGATGATCGACTCTGGCGCGATCGGTGAGGGGATGATCCCGAAGGTCGAGTGCTGTCTCGACGCGCTCCGCGACGGGGCGCTCAACGCGCACGTGATCGACGGGCGCGTGCCGCACGCGGTGCTGCTGGAAGTGTTCACGAAATCCGGCGTTGGCACCGAAGTTGTTCGGCGGAAGACGCGGGCTGGCGCCTCCGGCGAGTCCAAAACATCATCGCGTTCACGCGTAGCGACGCGTGGTTAATCTGAAGGCGGAGCGTCAGCGAGCATGGGGGGTGCACCAGCGGAGCCGGAGGCGGAGCGAGCAGGTGAGTCTGCGAACTGCGTTCAGAAAATGGAGTCTGCGAGCCGCGGCCAAAATAAAGATGACCGAGCCGGAGGCTCGGAACAGGGGGCGGGTGAGTCTGCGAGCCGCGGCCAAGATAAAAGAGGGAGCTATGAATAACGCCGAAATCGTCGAATTAGCGCATGCCAATCTAATCAATACCTACGGATGTATGCCGCTCGCTTTCGTGCGCGGCCACGGTGCCTATCTCTACGACGCCGACGGCAATCGCTATCTCGATTTCTTTTGCGGTCTGGCGGTGACCAGCCTAGGCCATGGCAATCCGCGGGTCGTCCGGGCGATCAAGGAGCAGGCCGAAAAGCTGACGCACGCGTGCAACGTCTTTCACACCGAACCGATGGCGCGGCTGGCGGCCCGGATCGGCAAGTCGTTTGGCGACGGGCGCGTCTTCTTTGCCAACTCCGGCGCCGAAGCCAACGAGGCGGCGCTCAAGCTCGCGCGACGCTGGGGGCATGGCAATGGCGGCCGCTTCGAGTTCATCTCGACACTGGGGTCGTTCCACGGGCGCACCTTTGGCACCCTGAGCGCGACCGGTAATGAGAAATATCATGTGGGCTTTCAACCGCTGGTGCCCGGCTTCAAGCTCGTGCCCTACGACGACGTGGCGGCGGTTGAGCGGGCGGTCAACGACAAGACGGTCGC
>Ga0074045_10002192_pt1 | contig 18239 bp, 16 predicted proteins | sample BogForMeECP23OM2_FD_94442 | JGI IMG/M metagenome (GOLD analysis project Ga0074045, IMG submission 94442) | Bog forest soil microbial communities from Calvert Island, British Columbia, Canada - Bog Forest MetaG ECP23OM2 | ecosystem: Environmental > Terrestrial > Soil > Wetlands ...
CGCGCGGCAATTGTAAGCCGTTCTATACGTGGCGCCGGCCGTCTCGATACACACGATTGCGCTTCGATCATTTGGTGCGGCAAATAACCGGCGCATTCCTGTTCCCGCAATCCTGTCCCGAAGACTCAGCCAACCGGCTGCCCGGGAGCACAGCTGCGACGATGCTTGTGCTGTAGTATTCTCGACTCGAGCAAACTTTATGAGGCTCATTCTTGCTTCCACTTCTCCACGCCGCGCACAAATTCTTCGTGACGCCGGCCTCGTATTCTCGATCATTTCTTCAGCGGTGGACGAGACGCCAATGCCGGGCGAAGCCCCGGGCGAGCTGGTGCTGCGGCTGGCCAATGCCAAAGCGGAGTTGGTGGCCGCGCGCTCGGTAGGGCCTGCCATCGTGGTTGCCGCCGACACCGTCGTGGTGCTTGAGGGACAAATCCTTGGCAAGCCCCGGTCGACAGACGATGCGCGCCATATGCTCGAGAAACTTTCCGGGCGCACGCATTCCGTGGTTACCGGCGTATCTCTGATTCGTTTGCCGGATGTGGAACAGCGCTCCTTTGTTGAAACGACTTTGGTGCACTTCGACCGTCTATCGGCCAATGAAATAACGCGCTATCTCGCAACCGAAGAACCCCACGACAAAGCCGGCGCCTATGCGATCCAGGGCCGCGCCGGCCGCTATATTCCGCGCATCGAGGGCTGCTATTACAACGTGGTAGGGTTGCCGCTGTCGCGCCTGTTGAGCGAACTCCACGAACTGGGCTGGTCGGAAGGAGAGCCGTCATCGCTCTCGTAATCGGGCACGGCCGCACTTGACCGCGTTCTGCTTGTTGCGTTGATTGTTGCCCAAAAAAGAGAAGCGCCCCGGTAATGCCGAGGCGCTGGTCTTGAATTTTCTGGAACGCGCTTACTTTTTCGTTTGCGGCTGCGTGCGTGCGTTGTGCTTCTTGTTGTAGATGTTCTTGGAAGCGCCGTTCTGTTCCTTGTTGACTTGCTGCTTTTCGCCTTGCGTGAGCTTGCCGCCATTCGCCGAGCGATCGGCCTTCACTTGCTGATTGATGCCCTTCTGCTGGTTCTCAAGCTTGGCGGTCTCGCCGGCAGTCAACTGTCCGCTCTTGATGCCCTGGGCGATGCGATCCTGCTGGTTCTCGCGGCGCTGGCCTACTTTGTTGTTGCCGTACTGCGCGGTCGTGGCATTGTGCTTGTCGTTGTAGATCTGCTTGGAAAGCTGATTCTGCTGTCCATTGACCTGCTGTTTTTCCGCTTGCGTGAGCTTTCCACCGTTGGCCGCGCGGTCGGCGCGCGTTTCGCCATTGATCGCCGCTTCCTTGGTTTCGAGATTCGAAGTTTCACCGGCCGTGAGCTGGCCGCTCTTCACACCCTCGGCGATGCGGTCCTGCTGATTTTCCTTGCGCTGCCCCACGGTCGGCTTCGGCGCCGGAGTGGTGCTGGGCGGCGGCGTTGGCGTGGTGCCGGGCGTAGAGGTATCCTGGGCCAGGGACACCGTGCCCACGAGCAGCATCGCTGCGGGCAAAATACTCCACTTCGAGAATTTGCTAATCATTCCCCGTCTCCTTGTTTTCGTTTTCCTCGACCTGATTGGTTCCACCGGACACTTTGTCTAAACCGAGTTTGAGGAAAAAGTTGCCGGGGCTCTACTGGACGGAAGTACTGCTTTTATCGGAGAGGTAACGCGCGGGATTACTCTTTGGACACAATGATAGGCCAACGGGAAATGGCGTTCCGTCGCTTTGCCTCGAGGAGTTTGGTTTATGAGCGCGGATTAGGCTGTCGTTGCGCTTACTTCCACGGAATTTCCGCTCTCGGTCGAGGAGACAGTGGACGACACGACGTAGTAGAAAGTGGTTCCGCCAGCCAAACCTTCATCCGAGTAGCTGGTCGCCGAGGTCGAGGCAATGCGCGCATACGGACCGCCGCTCGTGCCCGAGCGCTTGACGTTGTAGGTGGTGACACCGGGGCCCGCGCTCCAGCTCAATGCAATCTGACCGCTGCCGGATTTCGCTGTCAGTCCGCTCGGAGCCACAACCGTCGTTGGAGCCTGCGTCGCTGTCGCAGCAGCTGCGCCAGACACGCCTTCTTTAAAGCTTCGAATACCCTCGCCCAAACCCTTCATCACTTCGGGAATGCGGCGTCCACCAAAGAAAATCAGAATGATGGCCAGCACCACCAGCCAATGGAAAATACTAAATTCACCCATGAACTGCCTCCACGCAATCTTCGCCGCCGCTCTCCTCGAACCTGGCGTAGCCAAGGCTACGCGGCAAAGTTATGCCCTTTTGATCCCCTACAGGATAACACGCTCGTCACCCGCCCGCCGCGTCAAGCGTTGCCGGTCGAGGTATTCGAGCAGAGGAATGGCGTATTTCCTGCTTATGCCCGTGAGCTCCTTGAAAGCGGGCACGCCGATACGCTCGCCTTTGGTTTTCTTGTAGCCGGCGAGAAGCGCGGTGAGCTTGCCGAGTGCATCCGTGTGGAAGATCAGGTCCGCCGAGACACGCACCAGGACCTTCTCTCGCAGCAGGATCTGCAGAATTTTCTCCGCGCGACGGCTTTCGATGGACAGTTGCGCCAGCACCTCTTTGACCGTGGGGACCGCCAGCCCTGCCTTCGCGAAGGCTTGCTCGATCTGCTGGCGCGCGCGCTCTTCCTCCGGGGTCAGGGTAATTTCCGAGCCGGGCTTTTTCACCAGGTCGGCTTGTACCGTCAGCCTTTTCTGCTGGACCAATTCTTCCAGTGCGCTGCGAAAAGTCTCCGGGCGTACGCGTTTTCCCAGAGTGGCGCGCAGATCTTCCCGCGTCATCCCGGGCGACAAGGGATTTTCCTTGTGAAACTTCTCCACGCGCAGGCAGAGTTTTTCGCACATTTCCCGGAAGCGCGGTTCGGAAAACAGCAGCAGCGGCTCAGCGGAAACCATGCGGATGGCCTTGGCCTTGGCCAGATTATTCGCGGCTTCCTGGAGTTCGCGTTCCAGCCAGCCCGTACGCGCAACGATTTCCGACGCCGGCAGGCCAAGCACGTTGCGTTCGGTCATCGCGCGCACCGCGTCTTCGCGGGAACCGTGCTCCAGGGTTTCAAGGAACGCCACGCGGCCGGTGTCTTTCCGGGTAGGGCGGCGCGCCAGCGGATCGAGCACTTCGCCACCGCCAATCGTGACCACCGGCGAAAATTGCCGCGCGATAAAGCGGTCGCCCTTCACAAGCACGACATCATCTTGCAAACGCAGTTGCGCCAGGCTCGATCCAGCGGGAGGCAGTTCATTCCGGTCGTACAGATAGACTTCGCCGATGGTTTCGCTGGTGCCCGCGTGAAAATGAACGCGGGTGCGATGCTTCAGCGGAGGCGCCGAAGCGAGCAATTCGAGCCGCACATCCACACGCCGCGTGGCACGAAAGCGTCCTGGTGCGGCAATCACCATGCCGCGCTCGAGCGCGGTGTGTTCCACTGCCGCGAGATTCACCGCGGTGCGCTGCCCGGCCTCGGCGCGGTCCACGCTCTTTCCGCCGGTCTCGAGCCCGCGCACGCGAAGCCGCCCTCCTTCCGGCAGAAGCTCAACTTCGTCGCCGACGGCAACCTGCCCGGAGATCAGCGTGCCGGTAACCACGGTGCCGAAACCCTTTACGGGGAAGGAACGGTCAACGGGCAAACGGAAATAGCGGCCAGCATCTTTTTCGGTTATTTGTGATGCGGCCTCTTCGAGCGCTTTCTTCAGTTCCGCAAGGCCGTCGCCGTTCTTCGCACTGACCGGCACAATCGCGGCATTCTCGAGGAACGAGCCGTTCACGAATTCTTCCACTTCCATGCGCGCCAATTCGCGCGTCTGCGCATCGACCAAATCGCTTTTCGTCAGGGCGATGACGCCGCGCTTCACTCCCAGCAAGCGGCAAATCTCAAAGTGTTCGCGGGTCTGCGGCTTGATGGCTTCGTCGGCGGCAATCACTAGCAGCACCAGATCTATGCCGGACGCGCCCGCCAGCATGTTCTTCACGAATCGCTCGTGGCCGGGGACGTCAACGAACCCGAAGCGCACGCCACCGTCTTCCAAAAAAGCAAAGCCGAGATCGATGGTGATTCCGCGGCGTTTTTCTTCTTCGAGCCGGTCCGGATGCGTGCCGGTCAACGCCTCGATGAGCGTGGACTTGCCGTGATCGATGTGTCCCGCTGTTCCGACAATGATGCTTTTCGACTTGGTGGCCATAGCAGGATTCGGCAGGCGAACGTTTCGATGGTACGAGAGAGTGGAATCCGCGGTCAAACGACCTATCCATCACCGCAAAGGCCCGGCAAAATCATCTTCCGCCGTAACCTTTGCTGGTTCCTGAGCATCCCCCAACAGTAGGCGATTGCTCAACGCTTCCCGCCACCAAGGAGTTCCGCCATGCGCGCTGCACAAAATCTGCTGCAACGGCTTCAGTTCGACCACCCGATCATTCAAGCACCCCTGGCGGGCGGCGGCGATACGCCTGATCTCGTCGCCGCGGTCTGTAACGCAGGCGGCCTTGGGTTTATCGGCGCAGCGTACCTGACGCCGCAACAGATCGTGGAAGCGGCCCGAGCGGTTCGCGGAAAAACATCGCGCGCCTTTGGCATCAATCTCTTCGCGCCACAGGCGCCTGCGAACTCTGGCATCTCTTCAGAAGCGGCTCTCGAACGACTCGCCGGGTATTACGCCGAACTCGGCCTGCCCGCGCCATCACCATCAGAAACGAGCAGCTACACGTTTCGGGAGCAGCTTATCGTGGCACTGGAAAGCGAAGCCGCGGCATTCAGTTTCACATTTGGAATTTTTCCCGCCGACGCCCTTGCGGCCATTCGTGACCGCGGCATGCTGTCAATGGGCACGGCGACCACGGTTGATGAAGCCGTCGCACTGGAGAAGGCCGGCGTGGATGCAGTGGTCGCGCAGGGCAGTGAAGCTGGCGGTCACCGCGGCACCTTTACTGGGGATTTTAGCGCGGCGATGATTGGCACGATTTCTTTGGTTCCACAGATTGTTGACGCGGTCCGCTTGCCCGTTGTCGCCTCAGGGGGAATCATGGATGGCCGCGGCATCGCTGCCGCACTGGCGCTGGGAGCGAGCGCGGTGCAAATGGGCACGGCGTTTCTGACCTGCGACGAGGCAGGAATTCCGCAAGCGTACAAGAAAGCGATCCAGCAGGCGCATGAAGATCAGACTCGCGTTACGCGATGCTTTTCCGGGCGGCCCGCACGCGGCATCGTGAATCGCTTTATGAGCGAAATGGAATCGCTGGGCTCGGCGGAAACAATTCTTCCGTTTCCTTTGCAGAATGCCCTGACGCGTCCGTTGCGCTCCGCCGCGGCACAGCAAGGCCGCGCCGAATTTCTCTCGCTGTGGGCAGGGCAGGGAGTTCGCATGGCACGCCCGGAGCCCGCAGCCAAGCTGGTTGCGCGGCTGGTGCGCGAAACCGAAGCGGCAGTCGGCCAACTGCGCGCCGCCGCAGCAAGCAACAAAGTCAGGGAGAAAACCCGCACGGCCCATCATTAATTGAGTGTCAACGGGAAGAGCCTTTCAGACCTTGGGAAAGCCCGCAGCATCTTGAACGCGCTCCGCCTACCCGATTTGAGGTGTGCTCTCTCGCGTCTCGCGCGGATTCTCGACCGCTGCCAGCAGAGCCTGGCAATAGACCCGGTTGATGCGCGCCAAGTGATCGAAACATTGCCACATGCTCCAGGAAGTGCCGTGATTCGGTTGCCAGTTGGCCGACTCCCGAGATTCCCCGCGAAGCAAGCGTTCGGCGGCCTCGTCGGCTTATTTCAATTGTTCGAGAATGGAACTACGGTCCGCGGAAAGATCCGGCATGTTCCTCTCCCGCTTGAGGGGGGTGGGTTCTATTTCGCGCTGGCGATTTCGTCCACAATTTCCTGCGCCGCGGCGCGCGGATCCGGGGCCGCCAGGATGGGCCGCCCGACAATCACAAAATCCGCGCCGGCTTTGATAGCTTCACGAGGCGTCGCGGTTCTTGCCTGGTCGTCTTGCTTCGCGTTCTTATCTTTCGGCCGTACCCCCGGGGTAGCGATCAGGAATTCGCGCCCGCACAATTTGCGGATGGCTTTCGCTTCCTGCACCGAAGCAACCACGCCATCCACGCCGGTCGATTGCGCCAGCTTGGCAAGCTTCAGGACGCGCGACTTTGGAGGCCCGCCGATGCCGACTTCGCGGATGGACTTCTGATCCATGCTCGTCAGCACGGTGACGGCGAGCAGCCGCGGCCGGTCGGCGCCCATGGGTACTCCGGCACTGATGGCCTGCACCGCCGCGCTCATCATCGTCGTGCCACCGAGCGCGTGCACATTCACGAGCTGCACGCCCGGCAAGCCCGCGGAAGCAAGCACCGCTCCTGCTACGGTATTGGGAATGTCGTGGAATTTCAGGTCCAGAAAGACACCCGTTCCCAGTTGCGCCACTTGCCGGACCGCTTCCGGTCCCGCGCTGGTAAACAGTTGCAAGCCAATCTTGAACATGCCGACCAGATCGGCTACCTGCTTGGCAAATTTTAGGGCCGTGGATAAGGAATCAAAATCGAGGGCTACGATCAGGCTGCTGCGTGGATGGGCGTCGAAGGTCGTCACGGTTCAGGGTTGCCCGTGAAGCTTCACTCCTGACTTTCTTCTGCTCGGGTACGCTTCGGTGGCAGCTGCATCAGTTCCAGCCGCACCTGGCTTACACCAGAGTTGATCAGGCCAATCTTCCGGGCTACGCGATAGGATACATCAATTTCGCGTCCTTCCTGGTAGGGTCCCCGATCATTAATGCGAACAACTTCAAATTTTCCGTTGTGGGTGTTGACGATGCGCACCCAGGAACCAAATGGCAAGTTGGGATGCGCGGCGGTCAGACTCTCGCAGTTGAAGCGCTCCCCGTTCGCCGTCCTCTTTCCGTCAAACTCCGGCCCATACCAGCTGGCGTTGCCTACCCATACCTTGATGGGCTCGACCGGAGCGCTCAGATGCGCAACCAGAGGAGCCTCCATCACGGGCGCTACCAGGAACATCAGCGGCACCCAGCGGATAGCAGCCCAAGTCATGAATAGTGGTCGTCGCATAGTGTGTTCTTCTTACTACAAACCTTCAAAAAGTGTAGCAAAAATGATGCATTATGTCAACCATTTTCAGTCACAAATATGTCCCGCAAACTACTGATAGTTAACACTTTAGCTTCAGAAACCGCTCGCTGGAGACTGTTCACAAGTCTCTCACTGATCCTAGGGTCAGCGAAACTGGCCGTGCCTACCTGTACGGCAGTCGCACCCACTGCCAGATATTCGAGCACGTCTCCCACCGATTCGATGCCTCCCAGACCTAAAATAGGGATCCTGACCGCCTTTCGTGTCTCCCAAACTAGACGAAGTGTGATTGGTTTGATCGCAGGACCCGACAAGCCGCCCGTCAGGTTCCCTAATTTGGACTTTCCGGTCCTGAAATCCAGGGCCATGGCCGGGTAAGTATTGGCTACAGTTAGCGCATCTGCCCCGGCAGACTCCGCTGCGCGACCGATAAGTCCAATGTCTGTAACGAGAGGCATCAGCTTCACCCAAAGAGGCCGCTTCGCGGCTGCCTTCCGTGCGGACCCGACTACCTCCTCTACAAGAGCAGGGTTGCTGCCGAACTGCATACCCCCCTTCTTGACGTTTGGGCAGGAGATATTCAGCTCGTAGGCGGCAATTCCTTCGGCATCCTCGAGGCGTCGGATCACCTCGACGTAATCGTCGAGACAGTATCCAAAGACGTTGACGATGACGTTGGTGTTGTATTTTCGCAACAGTGGCAGCTTGTCCGCGACGAACGCCTGCACTCCGACGTTCTCGAGACCTACGGCGTTCAGCATTCCGGAAGGTGTCTCACACAGCCGGGGAGCTGGCGCGCCTTCAATCGGTTCGAGCGAGATGCCCTTGGTGACCAGCCCGCCCAGTTGATTCAAATCCACCAGGTGAGCGAATTCCAGGCCGTAGCCGAAAGTACCGCTGGCAGTGATGATGGGATTAGATAGGCGCAGGGCGCCAACCTGAACTCGGAGGTCAACGCGGTCAGAGGAACTCACGTCAGCAGAGAGTAGCACGAAGCCGGGGGGCTGTTCCGGGAAAATCCTCCGGGCGCATGGGATCACTTGGCTTGGCGCTTTCGTAGTGCTTCGGAAAGGACTCGTCCATCGCGGGTGGCCAGCGTGACCCCGGTTAGCGAGGCAAATGTCGGAGCGATATCGGCCGGAGTAGCGGGCGCGAAATATTCGCCAGGCTGAATCCCGTAACCCATCAGCAGGATGGGCACATGCTGGTCGTAGTTGTAGGGCGTGCCGTGCCCGGTGGCATAGCCGCGGGTTTTTCCCGCAGCGGTGCCATCGAGAAGCCAGTAGGGTCTGGGCACGACGAACAGGTCACCACTCCTGCCAGCGAAGAAGCTCAGTTCCATGGCGCGGCGCGTTTGAAACAGGCTGTTGCTGCCGCCGTTCAGGTCTTCGGCGCGATACACCGCAGCGACTCCAGGAGCTGTCTGCGCGGCACTGACGACGGTGCGCAGCGCAGCCGGGTCTTGCCTCAGTTGGCCGTAGATTCCTTGCGAAAAATAGATGTCGCTGCCGGTAATCCGCGCAATTACCGGCTTGGTGTAGTTAAACGGCTCCAGAGCCTTTTCGAGGCGATCTTTCAGTTCGACCAGATTCAGGACTCCGGCGTCGGCGCCCGTTTTCTGCATTTCCTCAGGAATGGGCACGGCGCCGTGGTCGGCGCTGAGTGCCACAACGTAATTTCCCCGCCCGACTTTCTGGTCGAGATGAGTGAACAGTTCGCCGAGGTCCTTGTCGAGGCGCACCAGGATGTCCTGGATTTCGCGGCTGCACGGGCCAAATGCGTGACCAACGTAATCGACCGACGAATAACTGACGCCCAGGTAATCCGTGGCGCCGCCTTTGCCTAATCCCAGGGAATCTACCGCGGTGAGCGCAAGTTTGGTCAGATAGGTTTCGGCAAAGGGGCTCGAGGACCATTGCTGGTAGAAAGCTTCGTCAGGGGCGCTGCTCCCTTCCTTGCCGCGCAGGGCGTGGGGGAAGCTGTTGGTCCAGCCGTCAGGCGGCGTGGCGCCTGCGGTTTTGTCTTCATATAAGTAAGAGGTTGCGGGCAAAGTGAGGGACCAGATCTTGCCATAGTCTTCTGCGGCAGGGTGCTTCTCAACAAAGTCCTCGACGAAAGGCATCGTGCCGTAGGGAGACGAAGTCACCCAGGCGCCGCTGTCGAACCAGGTGGCAGCGTCGGCCTTGTGGCCCGCCATGGTAATGGCCGCGCGCGCCTTCAGCGAGAATGTCACGACACGCGTGGCGCCGCCGGTCTGAAACTTCAGCTCTTCGGCAAACGCCGGCACTTCCATCCGCCAGGCTGAATCGCCGCCTTTTGTGCTGCCTCGAGCGTAGGCCACGTTTTTCACATTGGGATCGCTGGTGCAGGTAACCATCTTCTGCGCGTCGCGATCCCACCACGCGTTGGCCACCATCCCGTGGGTTGCGGGAAATGAGCCGGTCGAAATGGTGGCGTGTCCCACACAAGTTTCCGTTGCCGCGTAGGGATAGGCCGCATCGCGGAACCACGCGCCTTCGTCGAGCAAGCGCTTCAGTCCGTCAGTCCACTGGCCGCGAAACTTGTCGACGTAGTCTCCGCGCATCTGATCCACAACGATCATGACCACCAGTTTTGGCCGCGCGGGGCGTGCCCCTGGCTTGGCCACGGTTTTCTTTGGCGTCTGGCCACAGACAATCGCTGCGGTCGACAGCACGGCCAGCAAACACGCAATCGCACTTCGGGTAGTCCGGCGCATCGACTTCCTCACATCCGCTCTCGTGGCGCACATTCTATTCTGCGAAAGTCTAGCACGCTCCCGAGCGGCCCACGCCACAACCCAGGCTTTCCTGCTCTCCGTGCTACGCTCCGCGCAATGGAGTTGTGCTAGCATTACGCGCATGCGCCTCCTTGAGAAGTCTCAATTAATGTCTGCGGCGGAAATTGACCGCACGTTGCAGCGCCTTGCGCACCAAATTGTGGAGAAAAGTGGCGGCACCCGGCATCTCGCGTTGATCGGCATTCGCCGGCGCGGCGTGCCTCTTGCCCAACGAATCGCTCAGGCCATGCGCGGCATCGATGGCGTCGAGGTCCCCGTAGGCACGCTCGACATCACCCTCTACCGCGACGATCTCTCGAAGGTCGCGCCCCAGGCGGTCCTGCAGTCGTCGCAGATTCCGTTCGGCGTGGACAGCATGGATCTGGTGCTGATCGACGACGTGCTCTACACCGGCCGAACCATCCGCGCAGCCATGAATGGCCTGTTCGATCTGGGCCGGCCGAAGCGCGTTTCGTTGTGCGTGCTGATCGATCGCGGCCATCGGGAAATGCCGATTGAGGCGCAATACGTGGGCCGCACGATCCAGACCAGCGACACGGAGATCATCGAAGTTCGCTTGAAGGAAGTGGACAACGAAGAACGCGTGGTGCTGGTCGATCGCGTGGAATAAAGTATCACCGCTTTTGCACAGGCGGCTTTTGCGTCCCAGCGCGTGACCACGTAGAATAGCTTCGCAGCAGGGGCGAAACCCCTCGACGCTCCCCGGGTCCGCCTCAAGTCCAAACGAGTGCCAAGTGACCTATTGCTTTCGTGATCTGCTAGCCCTCGAGCCGCTCTCTGCGGACGAACTCTCATTCATTCTCGACCAGTCCAAACCGTTCCAGGAAATCCAGCGCAATCCTTTGAAAAAACTTGCCACCTTGCGCGGCAAGACCGTGGTGCTGGCCTTTTTCGAGAACTCCACGCGCACGCGACTCAGTTTCGGCACCGCCGCATCGCGCCTGGGAGCCGACACGATGAACCTTCAGGCCGAAGCTTCGAGCCTGAAAAAAGGCGAGACGCTACTGGACACGGCGAACAATCTGAACGCCATGAAGCCGGACTGCTTTGTGATGCGGCACTCGTCGTCGGGCGCGGCGGATTTCGTGGCCCGACACCTGGAAATTCCGGTGGTGAACGCCGGCGACGGGACGCACGAACATCCCTCGCAAGGCCTGCTGGACGCGCTGACAATCCGCGATCGCAAGGGCACGTTGCGCAACCTGAACATCACAATTCTTGGCGATATTGCGCATTCGCGTGTGGCTCGTTCGAATATCCATTTGCTCGGGAAGTTTGGCTGCCGCTTCACGTTGTGCGGCCCGGCGATGTGGGTTCCGCGGGAGATGGAGAAAATCGGGCCGCCGGGCACGCCGATCCGCTGCGTGTACCGCGTGGAAGAAGCGCTGGAAGATGCGGATGTGATCATCGTGCTGCGCGTGCAAACCGAGCGGCTGCACGAGCCGTCGCTTTCGCAGAACGACTACATCCTGCTGTACCAGTTGAATGCCGAACGCATGCGCCTGGCCAAGCCCGACGCGCTGATTCTGCATCCCGGCCCGATCAATCGCGGCACCGAAATCACTCCCGAAGTGGCCGATGGGCCGCAATCTGCCGTGCTCGAACAAGTTACCAACGGCGTTTCCGTGCGCATGGCCATCCTGTATTTGCTGATGGTTGGCGCCTCGGAGGGCAGCGCGCATCCTGCGCTCGCCGGCAAGGCCGAACCACCCTCCAAGGAAACCGCTCATGCTTCTGATTAGGAACGGCCGCGTCCTCGATCCGGCCTCAAACACCGACGCGCCCAGGGATATTTTGCTGAAAGACGGCCGCATCAAGGAAATCGCGCCCGCTGGCAAGCTGTCGGTGGATTCTGGCGTTGAGACCTTTGACGCTTCGGGGCTGATTGTGGCGCCGGGCTTTATCGACATGCACGTGCATCTGCGCGAGCCCGGGCAGGAAAATTCGGAAACCATCGAAACCGGAACGCTGGCGGCCGCTCGCGGCGGATTCACGGCGGTGTGTTGCATGCCGAATACCAGGCCGGTAAATGACAACGCTTCGATCACGCGATTTATCGTCGATCGCGCCAAGGTGCATGGGCATGTGCGCGTTTGGCCCATCGGAGCCGCCAGTATTGGAAGCAAGGGCGAAGCGATTTCCGATATTGCGGCCATGCGTGAAGCCGGTATTGTGGCCGTTTCTGATGACGGCAAGCCCATCGCCACCGCAAAACTGGCGCGGCAAATCATGGACTATTGCCGCTCGCTGGAACTTCCGGTGATCGAGCACGCCGAAGATGTTTCCCTGGCCGCAGGCGCCAGCATGCGCGAAGGCGTCGCTTCGACGCGCCTGGGGCTTCCCGGGATGCCGGCGGCGGCGGAATCTGTTTGCGTGGCGCGCGACGTGCAAATCGCGGAGTTGACCGGCGCGCGTCTGCACATCGCGCATCTTTCGGCAAAGTCGTCGCTCGAACAGGTGCGCTTCGCGAAGCAGCATGGTCTGCATGTGACCTGCGAGGTCACGCCGCACCACTTCACGCTGATCGACGAGGATGTCACCTACGATTCGCGGTTCAAGATGAATCCGCCGTTGGCCGCGCGCGAAGACCGCGAAGCGCTGTTGCAGGGATTGGCGGATGGAACCGTCGACGCGATTTCGACCGATCACGCGCCGCACGAGCCCGCCATCAAAGATGTGGAATTCGACAAGGCACCCTTCGGCATTTTAGGTTTTGAGACCGCCTTGGGTCTGGCACTGGAGCAACTGGTTCATAGCGGCAAAATCAGATTGATGCGCATGGTGGAACTTTTCTCGAGCGGCCCGGCGCGGGTTCTCGGCAAAGAGCGCAAGCTGACGGCCGGCGAGCAAGCCGACATCACGATTTTTTCGCTGGATCGTCCGTGGACTTATCGCGTCAAGGAATCCGCGAGTAAGTCGCGCAATTCACCCTTCGACGGCCGCGCGTTCAAGGGTGGCCCGGTGGCTACGATCGTGGGCGGCAAAATCGTACATCGCGCGTAGTGCTCGGCTGGCTTTCAGGCGAATTCGGGAACTTCCACCGGCCGTCGCTTTTCGAGCATCCGCAAGATCCACAATCCCGCCGCTGCCGCCGCAAGATGCTTGATGGTGTGGCCGCTCACAACATGGCCAAATGCAAAAATCGCGCGGTCCGCTGCCTCGGTGATCTTCGCTAGAACATAAAAACCAACTACCACCGCCAGGTCCGCACTGCGCGTGTAGCGCGGCGGTAAAAGCAGAATCGCCAGCAGCAGTAACACCGCGTAGGCCTGCAGCGCAGCATAAAACCGCAAATCGCTAGCCCCGTTGATCTCGCTCGTGTGCCATTCGACCACGCTCGCAATTCCCACCAACAAAAGGAGCGGAAGCAGCGCAAGCCCGATTGGAACGCTGATGCGCTCGCTGATCATCGCCGCCACCAACGCCATGAAGACAATCGTCATGGGCAGGCGATCCCACAGGAGGCGATCATTATCGGGCGCCAGATGGTAGTAGGACGAACCGATGGCCGTCAGAACCATGCCCGCGAAGACGATCACGTAGGGCCAGCGTTCGCGCGAATCCACAAATTGCACGCGCGAGGATCTCCGCAGCAAAATCACCAAGCCCCCTATGCCTACGATGGCGAATCCCGCGTTCGAGACCACGTCAGCAAAATTCGGAATGCCCAGCCAGACGCGGCGGTCGGCAAAATTGTGATAGCAGCGCGGCTGAGCAAGACGCGGCGCAAAAATCGCCGCAATGATCAGGACGAGCGTCAGGCTCACGAGCACCACGACACCAGTTCGCTTCGAAAGCACGCGGAACCTCCGGAGTGTGGATAGTACAAACACGAGCACGGAAGTAGCAATGGACCGTTAGGGTGGCTGTGCCAACCGTTAAACTAAGACCAAACGGGTCATGCCTTGCTCTCAAACAATTCGCTGGCTTCTCGGGTGCGCAGCTCTCGTGATTCTCGTCCCCGGCGCTTCCGCACAATCAGGGCATGCCCACGCACAAGCAGAACGGATACTCGATTTTCACAGTGACCTTACGGTGGAGGACGATTCCTCTCTCCTGGTCACGGAAACGATTACCTTCGCGAGCACCGGCGCGCAGATTCGCCACGGCCTGCTGCGGGACTTTCCGACCACTTACAAGGATCCGTATGGCAATCGCTATGTGGTCGGCTTCGAGGTGCTCTCGGCCACTCGCGATTCGGCTGACGAGCCTTTCCGTGTAGAAGATTATTCCAACGGCAAGCGCATCTACTTTGGCAACGCCAATCTGATGCTCGCTCCGGGACGCCACGTTTACACCTTCAATTACACAACAAATCGTCAGCTGGGCTTTTTCGCTGACCACGATGAACTCTATTGGAATGTTACGGGTGTCGGCTGGCCCTTTCCGATTGATCAAGCCTCCGCCACCGTGCACCTGCCTTCCGCGATTCTTGCCGATCAAGTGCATCTTAGAGGGTTCACGGGGCGGGCCGGTTCGCAAGCGTCACAGCTGACCGCTTCGGCCGAAGATGGGGCATTCTTGTTTCGAACGAGCAAGCCGCTTCGATCGTTTGAAGGCCTCAGCATTGTTCTTTCCTGGCCCAAAGGATTCCTGACGCCGCCCACGTTTGCCCAGAAACTGGAATATTTCTTCCGCGACAATCGCGACGCCCTGCTGCTCTCGAGCGGGCTCCTGGTCCTGCTGCTCTACTATCTGATTGCGTGGTCGGCAGTGGGCCGCGATCCCGCCCCGGGGGTAATCATGGCGCTGTACGAGCCGCCGGCAACCCTCTCGCCCGCGGGGATGCGCTATCTGGTCCGCATGGGCTTCGATAACAAGACCTTCGCCGCCGCGGTACTCGACATGGCGGCACGGGGCTTCCTGAAGATCAGCGAGAAGGATCGCTCCTACACGCTCACACTCACGGGCAAGGATGATGGCATGCTCACTCCCGACGAGAAGCAGATTGCCACGATTCTGTTTAGCGGACGATCGCAGATCTGGCTGCACTATGAGAATCAACCAACGATTCACAGCGCCGTGCTTGCGTTGCAGAAATGGCTGAAAGCCGCGGAGGACCAAGTCTATTTCGTCACCAACTCGCGTTACCTGATTCTCCCGGTGGCTCTTTCGATTGTCGTTGTGCTCGCCTACCTGCTGTTACTGGGAAAGCCGCAAGTTATAGGCGGTGTGTTCGTAAGTTTCTGGCTGAGCTTCTGGACTCTCGGCGTTGCCGGCCTGTTGAGGAAAATAGTTCAAGCATGGAGCTCCGCGTTGCACTCCGAGAAAGGAGAGATCATTTCTATTGGAGGAGCGCTGTTTCTGACGGCATTTTCCGTTCCTTTCCTGTTCGGCGAAATCATGGGATTCACGTTCCTCGTGAAGATCACTTCGGTGGCGCTGGGGATTTTTCTTCTTGCCGCGGCGGCCCTGCATATTCTGTTTATTTATCTGCTGAAGGCGCCGACCATCGCCGGCCGGCTCGTGCTCGATCGGGTCCAGGGCTTCAAGATGTTTCTTGGCAAAGTGGAAGGGGATCGCCTGAATCGCACGGCGCCTCCGCAGCAGACGCCGGAAGTCTTTGAGAAGTACTTGCCCTACGCGCTGGCGCTGGACGTCGAGCAGGACTGGGCAGAACAGTTTTCAGGGATTCTCGGCGCTGCGGGAACCGCTCCCGGCAGTTCTCCCGCGTATGTGCCGTCCTTCTATTCCGGCTCTGCATGGAACGGATTCGGCGGCACCAGCTTCGCATCGTCGTTCAGCAGCTCGTTCACCGGCGCGATTGCTTCCTCGCGAGCGGCGCCAGGATCGAGCAGCGGCTCGGGGGGTGGTGGCGGCGGATCCGGAGGCGGTGGGGGAGGAGGGGGAGGAGGAGGCTGGTAGAAGTTAATGAGTGGCGATGCGTTGAACGTTGAACTTGTCGCCACGCGGCCAGGTTACCTTGTTTTTCGCTTTGCAGTAGGGGCACAGCGCAACACGTTCCACTGGTTTCGCCAGCCCTGTCGATCCCACCACACGCATCCCTTTTTGACACACTGCACATCGAAAGATTTTCTGCACGTGTCCTCCTCGCGTCGCAAACTGATCTCCGGAGGTGTCCGAGCTCGATACTCTCGATCCAAACTCCTTTCTAATGCGCGGCAGGCTCTGCGGCCGGATGCAATCCGTGCTGCGGCACTTCATGTGTGCCGCGCGCCAAGGGCTCAATCTTCATGCGGTAAAAGTGATCGAGCGGCAAGCGACCTTTGCCCACGGGATACGCTTTTTCAATCGCTTTCATCACGTAGGCTTTTGCGAGCGTGGTGGCCTCGAGCAGCGCACGGCCCGCCGCCAGTTGCGCGGTGATGGCCGAGGCAAAGGTGCAACCGGTTCCGTGCGTGTTCTCGAGCTTCACCTTGTCGCCGCCGAGCGGGTGCATGTCCGTGCCATCGAAGAGCACGTCGATGGCTTTGTCCATGTGTCCGCCCTTCACAATCACGGCGTGCGCGCCCATCTCCACGATTTTGCGCGCCGCCGCTTCCATGTCCGCCACATCCCTGATCGCGAAGCCGGCAAGAATCTCCGCTTCGGGAACATTCGGGGTGATTACAGTGGAGCGCTTCAGGAGTTCTGCAGCCAGGAACTTGATTCCGGTGGAGTCGAGCAATTCCGATCCGCTCGACGATTTCATCACCGGATCGTGAACGATGTGAGGAAACGTATGCGCATCGAGGAATTCCGCCACTACGGCGGCGTTGCCACGGTTCCCCAGCATGCCGATCTTCACGGCAGCAATCTCGCAGTCCTTCACCAGCACTTCCAATTGTTCGCGCAGTTCCGAAGCGGGGGTATTGTGAACCGTTTCGACTCCCTGCGTGTTTTGCACCGTCAGCGAAGTGATGGCCGCAACTCCATAGCAACCGTGAGCCGCAAATGTTTTCAGGTCGGCGCCAACGCCGGCACCGCAACTGGGATCAAATCCGGCAATGCTCAGGAGAATGGGAGGAATGGCAACTCCCTGGGAGTGAAGGTGGCTCATCATCGTCGCTGTGGCGCCTCGTGCGGTGAAGAAAATGGCCGGTCACGTTCCGCTGGGATGAAGTTTCGTTTCTTCACACCAGAAGACGGCCGGCACTTGCGAATGTACGCGCACTAATTTTTCTCCGCAAGGAAATTCTGGAGCGAAAACGCGCTGCCGATCAGACGTCGAAGTTTCAAATGTTGGCGTTTCGGACGCGGATGAACCGGTGGTGACTCGGAAAGCGCCTCGAAGGTGGTAATGTGTCGACGGATAGGAACTGGACCGCGGCGGGCCGCTCCCTCGATTGCCTCCCGGAGAACCCTGGTGTCTCGTACGCCGCAGCTTGTAATTCTATTTGCGCTAATTTCTTGTTTTTTTGGAATTGACGCTGGCGCGCAAACTGACTCGGTTCGTGAAGTAGTTCGCCAATTACACCTAGCCGCAGGCGAAACCGATGGCCGGTCTTCGCCGGACGTGCCGCCGGCAGTCGAGAAACTGCTTCCCTTGCTGAAGGATGGAGTGCGCGACACCATCACGCGCTCGCTTAACTCCCACGCTTCCTCCTCCGCCGAGGCGCTTCGTGATCTGCTGCTTGCGGATTTGAAGCAGGCCGGAGTTGAGGTCATCGACGACTCGCAGCCTGCCGACCAGTACGACCCAAACACGGAAAAGTACGGCTACCTGTATGGTGTCGATGTTCGCCAACCGGCGCGACATCCCAATCTCCTGGGAGTCGTGGCCACTTTTACCATCCCTTGCGGCGGGGACACTTCCCTGACGCTTTACGAACACCAAGGAGCGACCTGGAAGCCGATCCTGATTTCTGAGCGCAATGGCTACGACAAGATTTGTGAAGCTCAGGGTTCAATGCAGTACGCCATCTCTCCACCGGATGCCGCCGGAGATTGGTTCCTTGTGGTCGCAGACGTTAACCCATCGTGCAGTTCCAATTGGCAGGGCCTGCGCTATAAAGTGTTGCGCCCTGGCGACAAAACCGACCACCCTCGTCAATTATTGGATGAACACCGGGGAATCTTTCTAGGCGGAGAGCAGCCGTTTCGCTTGACCATTAACGCCGCGGGTTTTCAAATCCAGCAGCTCGATAGTCAATCGTTGGATGCCGGGATCCTGACGCGCCTGCACGTTCAAAAATACAGCGTCGCAGGGGACACCGTTACGCGCGTCGCTCCTGTAGCCTTCGACCCTGAGGACTTTCTCGACGAGTGGTTTGACATGAAGTGGGAGGACGCTTCGCACTGGATTTCCGGATCCGATGCTTCAGAATTCTCGCGTTGGCACAGTCGCTTTCACGCTCATGAATCCGAGCGTGATTTCTCTA
>Ga0074045_10002193_pt1 | contig 18235 bp, 18 predicted proteins | sample BogForMeECP23OM2_FD_94442 | JGI IMG/M metagenome (GOLD analysis project Ga0074045, IMG submission 94442) | Bog forest soil microbial communities from Calvert Island, British Columbia, Canada - Bog Forest MetaG ECP23OM2 | ecosystem: Environmental > Terrestrial > Soil > Wetlands ...
GGCCTTGGGCAATATCTATCCCGTTTTCTGCGTTACCGCGACCGACAGCCGCGCCCGTGAGATTCTCAACAACCCGCATTCCAATTACCACGAAAAGGCGTGGGCCCGGGAATCCCTGGCGCGCGAAGATGAAGACGTGCGGAGTGTCTGGCAAAAGTGCGAGTCGGTTTTTCAATCGATCCGTTTCGGAGAAAGAGCTGCTTCGGCGTCGAAGGGGGCAGACTCAAACGGGCAGGCCGCAGGCGTCGATCCCGAAAGAGCAAGGGCTGGGGGTAGTAGTGCAGCCTCCGGCGGGCCCGGTTCCCTCGCCGACATTGCGCGGCAGTTGCACGAGTCGCCTGGTGCGGAGGTGAAAGTTCCGGTCCAGCCTGTAAATGCGGTGCCGGCGGAGAGCACGATTCCCGATGGCTTCAAGGCGCAGGCATTCAACTACTGCAAGAACCCCACGCAGTGCTGGGATGCGTCGGTTCTGGTGCCGGCTGACGCCCAGTTGGTTAGCTCCGATTGCAGACAGTACGTGTTTGAGATCAAGGTTCATGGAACGCCGTTCCTGCTGCTTGCAGGCTCCGCAGGTACTGGCAGCTGTGGCCGAAGCGCGGATGATGCCGGCCAGGTTCGCTGGAAGCAACTGGTGGATCCGGAAAGCGCGCGGGGTCCTGGGACCTCCTCCACCATCAGCAGTCAACAGATGAAATTGGACGGTAAATCAGCCGTTGTCACCAAGATAAAATTCAGGAAGGGCCTGGACGAATGGATTGCCAAACGGGCAGAGGTCGATAGCAACGGCGGCCAGCTGGTGGTGGGCTGCATGGCGCTGAGAGATACTTTCGCTGAGGGGGATGCCATTTGCTCTGGTTTGATTGAGTCTTTGCGGCTGCCCTGAGGCGCCACGCGAGTGGGACTGTTGGCCTGAATATTCTGCCTCAGTTGGAAATGGAGAAAGCGTTCGTCCGTTAAGATAACGGAGCGAACGTATGGCAAAAGGAGGTCTTCGAGAACGGAGCTGCTGCTTTTCAAGCTCAGGAGCGTCCCCACCGCCAGGTGGAGGAGAAGCAGAAGCGGATTGAGTTCTCGGAGAAAAAGGTGCAGACCAAGGACGCTTCTCCATTTCAGACTGAGCCAAAACCTGAACTCCTCCCACCCTGGCGCAATCCATGAAGGTGATGCTCATGCCTTTGGCGATTGCGGCGATATTCTTCAAGGCCGGCATGAGGAAGCTGGGGAAGTATTGGGAGGCTTGGGGGTTGATGGGGATGCGGTGGGATGGGGGTAGATAGCGGGAGGCGGGACAGCAGGTTCTCACCGGGTTTCATCCCGGTTCGGAATGACATCGAACACTCATTTCGGCGATCTTTTGCACAGCTGCAGGTTGTGACTGTTGAGGCTGAAGTTTTTCTGTTCAATGTCTAAACTCCTGTCAACTCCGAATCGCGCCGAAGGCGCGGTGAAGAACCTGCTCTCCTGCGGAGAGACGCATGCGCGAGAAGACTTACCACGTTTACATTCTGGCGAGCAAGAGCCGTGTGATCTATATAGGGATGACGGGGTTTCTAATGGCGCGGGTTTTACAGCACAGAGCTGGCGAGGGCGGCGAGTTCTCGCGCAAGTATCGAACGAACCGGCTAGTTTATTTTGAAGTGTTTCATACTGTCGGGAGGGCGATTGCGCGAGAGACGGAGATCAAGAAGTGGCGGCCTGAAAAGAAGGTGGCCCTGATTCGCAAAGAGAATCCGACTTGGGAAGATCTGGGGGAAACTTGGGGTGGGCCGGCCATCATGACCGTGACGGAAAAAGCAGGTTCCTCACCGCGCGTTCCGCCCGGTTCGGAATGACATCGATACCTGAAAGTTCCCACTGACACCCAGGGGTTTCATAAATTCGGTCTTGAAGATTTCACCGGGGTGTACGGCGAAGCTTTTCGCCTTTGCCATGGATTGCTCCGTTCTCGGCCATTATCGCAGCACTGAAGCGCTGCGCCACCCAAAAACCAATTTACTCGATTCCTAATTCCTTCGCTAACGCCTTCCACTTGCTGTCCACCAGCGTTTTCGTCTTTGCATCCATCACAATCTCGTCGGGCCAGGGGCGGGTGAAGCCTTCGGTGGGCCATTTTCTCGTCGCATCTATTCCCATCTTTGAGCCGTAGTTGGGGAGGCGGCTGGCGTGGTCGAGCGAATCGATTGGGCCTAGCGTGAATTGGATGTCGCGCTCGGGGTCGATGTGGTTCAGGACCTTCAAGGTTACGTCGGGGATATTTTGCACGTCCACGTCTTCGTCTACGACGATTATGCACTTGGTGAACATGGCCTGGCCCAGCGACCAGATGGCGTTCATCACTTTGCGGGCCTGGCCGGGGTAGGACTTGCGGATGGAGACGATCATCAGGTTGTGGAAGACGCCTTCGACCGGGAGATTGATGTCGATCAATTCAGGGATCGTGAGGCGCATCAGCGGGAGGAAGACGCGCTCGACGGCTTTGCCCATGTAGGCGTCCTCCATGGGGGGCTTGCCGACGATGGTGGTGGCGTAGATGGGGTCTTTACGGTGTGTGATGCAAGTGACGTGGAAGACGGGGTAGAGGTCTTCGAGAGAATAGAAGCCAGTGTGGTCGCCGAAGGGGCCTTCGGTGCGGAGTTCGTCGAGATTCACGTAGCCCTCCAGGACGATTTCGCTAGTGGCGGGGACTTCGAGGTTCACCGTTTCGCATTTCACTAGTTCGACTGGGGCGGCTCGAAGGAAGCCGGCGATTAAGTATTCTTCGACATCCGGAGGAGCGGGGACTATGGCGGAAAACGTCACGGCAGGGTCGGTGCCGATGGCTACGGCTACTTCCATCTTCCCGGAGGGATTGTCTGCCAGAACTTGGCCTCCCGAGGTTCGGGCCATTAGATTTACAGGTCCGGAGCTCCCACTTCTCCCAAAAGCAGGGAGAAGTGGGGTAACCTCGGCTCTTATGGTGTCGGGATTCGCTGCATTCCGCAGGGCTTGGCGGTAGTGTTCTGCGGCTACTTTCTGGCGCTGCCAATGCGCGCCCGTGGTGGTGGCGTCGTAGACCTGGAGGCGGTACATGCCTAGATTTCGTTTACCTGTCTTTGGGTCGCGGGTGGTTACGCAGGGGAGAGTGATGAAGCGGCCGGCGTCCTGGGGCCAGCATTGGAGGACAGGGAAGTCGAGGAGGGAGAAGTTGTCGTGCTTGATTACTTCTTTGCAGGGGCCGCTGGGGACGGTTTTAGGGAAGAACTTCCCGGCTTCAGTTAGGAGGGGGAGCATTTTTAGTTTGTCGAGGAAACCTTGGGGGGATTTGAGGTCCATGAAGACGCGAATGCGGTCGGCGAATTCGTCGAAGGACGTTACACCGAGGGCTAGCTTCATGCGGGATTCGGAGCCGAATTGGTTGATGAGGAGTTGGGAGTCAGGGTGATTCTTGATGTTTTGGAAGAGTAGGGCTGGGCCAGGCAGCGGAAGATTCCGCCTCGCTTCGCTCGGCGGGACGGGCGAGGCGCCCGTCCCCACACCACCTGTGGTTGTGCCTTTGCTTATGCGATCGGTGATTTCGGTGATTTCGAGGATGGGGTCGACTTCGGTTTGGATGCGCTTTAGCTCACCGGCTCGGTCCAGGGCGGCGATCCACTGGCGGAGGTCTTCGTAGGGCAAAGTTAGGGTCTCCAGAGAACGGATGATTATAAACAGTGGCTAGTGGTTCGTGGTCGCTCAGAACACATTAGAGTTTGCCGCGGAGCATGGTGATGACGTCGTCGGAGGTGATTACGCCCACCAGCCTGTTGTGGGCGTTGATTACGGGGAGGGTCACCAGGTTGTATTTGTCGAAGAGCTCGGCCACTTCGTTGTCGCTGGCGGTTTCGTGAGTGAAGATCAGAGGCTCCTGAAGAAGCGCAAGGAGAGGAGTCGCCTGGTTGGCGATTATCAGTTTGGCGAGGGGGACTGCGCCGGCGAGGGTGCCGTGAGAGTCGACAAGATAGATGGTGCTGAGGGATTCGACGCCGCCTTCGAATTCGCGGAGGACGCCGATGGCATTTTCCACTGTAGCGGTTACAGGGAGCGCGAGGAACTCGGTGGTCATGCGACCGGCGGCGGTCTCTTCGCGATGCTCCAGGAGTTCGACGACTTCCTGGCTGGCCCCGGGTTCCATCTGGACGAGGATCTGCTCCGTCTGATCCTGGGAGAGATCGGCGAGGAGGTCAGCAGCGGCGTCGGGATCCATTTCCTCAACGATTTCGGCCGCGCGCTCCGAGTCCAGAGATTCGACGATGGATTTCTGAACTTTGGGTTCGACTTCCTCAAGGGCTTCCGCAGCTACGTCTTCGTCGAGGGTGCGGAAGACGGCTTCGCGCTCGTCGGGGGCGAGGTCTTCAACGATATCGGCGATGTCGGCAGGATGGAGCTTGGCGAGGCCATCGTGAGAAATTTTTAATTTGATGCGGCGGGCAGGGTCGGTCTCGATCAGGTCCACGAAGCTCCAGGGGATGGTGCGGGGAGGAATTCTCCGGAGGAGTCGGTGAAGAGCGGCTCGAGGCGCAAGACCGCGCAGCAGGCGGCGGATGGCGCCGCGGGCGCCGATATCGACGGACTGCACGCGGAGGGTGGCGTGAGGACTGCCGGCTTCGATGGTGGAGTCGATCTGGAGTTCCACGTCGTTGACGCGGACAACCTTGCGTCCGTTGATGTCGATGACCTGCTGATCGAGGAGATCGCGCTCGAGCAAGAAGAGGCCCTCGGAGCCATTGGCTGCGGGCCAGTCGGCAGGCTTGGTGGAGGTGTGGATGTTGGCGTCGATGGTCGTGATGGCGGAGTAGGGAAGAACGCGGTTACCGGACCTGGTCTTGACGATGAGTGAGGCGATGCGAGTGCGGTCTTCCTGAGGAGCCAGAGTTGCTTCACGGACGCGGCCAGTCTCCGCGCCAGACGGGTCGTAGACCGTGGCGCCGAGGAGTTCGGAGAGAGGCAGCGTGTTCATCCGCGTAGAGGATAGCGGAGATTTGTGACGGAGAGAAATGATTTGTGAAGATTAGTAGAAAAAATGCAGCACTTGGCCGGCTTCAGACTCTTAGCAACGAGAGCTCAAACTGCCAAGCTGGTCAAGCGGGAGACCCTTCGCTCCGCCTGAAAAACGGCTAGGCTCAGAATGACTGCCACAGGGTAAGAAGCCAAGGTGCACGATTACCCACACCCAGTATCACGAACTCCGGCCGCGGGGCTTCCGTATAATCATTCATAGTGCGGCTTATTCTTGACATCTTCGGGCAGACTCTTCGGACGCTGTGGGGACACAAGCTGCGTTCGTTTCTGACCATGTTCGGGATTGCCTGGGGAGTCTTTTCCTTGCTGCTGCTGGTGGGGCTGGGGGAGGGATTTCGGTCGGGGAACAAGAAGCAGTTCGCTACCTTGGGTGAGAACGTGATGTTCATCTGGTCGGGGCGGGCTCCGGTAATGCAGGGAAGCTTTACCGCGCTGCGGCAGTATTATCTGACCGACCGCGACTACGAGGATATATTGCGCGACTGCAGGAGCGTGGGAGCGGCAGCGCCGGTGATTTCGCGCGGTGACGTGCGGGCGGTGAGCGATTTTTACCAGGCCAGCGGGCAGATGCTGGGAGTACCTGCCATGTTTAACACGATCCGCTATTTGCCGATCAAAGACGGGCGCTGGCTGAATGAGATGGATATTGCACAGAAGCGGGCCGTGATCGTGCTGGGGGACGAAGTGCGACGGACGTTGTTTACGGGGCGGCCGGCGGTGGGGAGCACGATCCTGTTGAATGGGGTGCGGTTCGAAGTGGTGGGAACGCTCGACCGGGTAGGACACGGAGACGAGAACGATCTGAATCTGCGCAGCTTTATGCCGTTCACTACGATGCGAGAGTATTTTCGTCCGCTGAAGGTGGGCGAGGCGCCGGACGTGATTTCGTTCATCAACTATCAGCCGAAGACACGGGCGCTGCACGAGGCGGCGAGGCAGGAAGTGCACCAGGTGATTGCGCGGAATCATGGGTTTGATGCGAGCAATCCGGATTCGTTCGATGAGTGGGATACGGTGCAGACGGTGGACCAGATGGGCAAGATTTTTGACGCGATGAATGCTTTTCTGGGCAGCGTGGGACTGGTGACGCTGGGGCTGGGAGCGATTGGGATCATCAACATTATGCTGGTGGCAGTGGCGGACCGGACGCGCGAGATCGGACTGCGGAAGGCGCTAGGGGCGACGAATGCCAGCATCATGTTTCAGTTTTTCGTGGAAGGGGCATTCTTGACTTTGCTGAGCGGGATGGCGGGGATTGGGGCGGCGGCGGGGGTGATGGCTGCATTGTCGAAGGTGTCACTGGGGGAGGGATTTGATCCTCCGAAGCTGGTGGCGACTACTGCGGCGCTGGCGGTATTGGCGCTGACGGTGGCGGGAGTGGCGGCGGGATTGTATCCGGCGCGCCGGGCGGCGGCATTGCAGCCGGTGGAGGCGTTGAGGAAAGAGTAGGAGCAGTGGTTAGGGTCAGTGGTCAGTGAGAACCCTTTGGTTCGGATTTGTCAGGGGGAACAGGGCGAAAATCTTTACCACAGAGAACACAGGGGTCACGGGGTAGACCGAGGATTGGTTGGGAGCTGAAGACCTATGCATCGCGATTTGCTGGGGCAGGCGTTTGCGGCTATGCGGCATGACCTGCGGAAGACTTTGCTGACCATGGCGGGGATGTCCTGGGGCATCGCTACCGTGGTGTTGTTGCTGGCTTACGGGAACGGTTTTGGGCGGGCGATCGAAAATATTTTCCAGAGTTTTGGGGCAACCGCGGTGGGGATATTTCCGGGGCGGACTTCGCAGCAGGCGGGCGGAAACAAGGCGGGAGTGCAGGTGCGATTTACCAATGACGACATCGATCTGCTTAGGAATAACGTTCCGCTGTGCAAACACGTGGTGCGGATGTCGGACAAGCAGTCTTCGGTGCAGAACGGAAACCGCACGTTCACGATGCCGGTGAATGGACTGGACCCGGGGATCGAGGACATCTGGAATCTGGAGATCGAGCAGGGACGCTTTCTGAATGATGCGGACAACGCGCGGCATGGGCTGGTCGCGGTGATTGGCTCGGAGGCGAAGGATAAGTTGTTTTCGGGGATGCCAGCGGAGGGAGAAGAGATCCGGGTGGATGGAGTGCAATTTCAGGTGGTGGGAGTTGTAAAACCGCGGATGCAGGAAGGGGACAACGACGACAACCGGGTGATCTACATTCCATACAATTCAATGAATGTGCTCAAAGACAATCATTATCTGGATGGGATCTGGATGGATTCGCAGGGGCTGGATCATAGCCGTCTGGACAAGACAGTGCGGGACACGCTGGCGGCGGCGCACAACTTCAAGACGGACGACAAGCGGGCGATTTTTGTGTTCGATGCCCAGAAGCAACTCTCGCAGTTCGGGATTATCTCGATGGCGCTGAAGGGTCTGCTGGCGGTAATCGGGACGCTAACGCTGGGCATTGGCGGAGTAGGGTTGATGAACATGATGCTGGTGACGGTGACGCAACGGACGCGGGAGATCGGAGTGGAGAAAGCTTTGGGAGCGCGGCGGCGGGATATTTTGTTTCAGTTCCTGGCGGAAGCGATGGTGATTACGGCCGTGGGAGGAATGCTGGGAATTGTTTTGTCGTATCTGGTGTCGTTGGGTGTGGGGCGGCTGACGTTATATAGCGCGATGGCGAAGCATGCTGAGGCGGGAGACATCCGGTTAATTGTGTCGCCGATGATTCTGCTGGTGGCGACGGGGATCCTGGCGGTGGTCGGGGTGGTGAGCGGGATGGTGCCGGCGATGCGGGCGGCGCAGTTGGACCCGATTGAGGCGCTGCGCTATGAGTAGCAACAGTGGCCAGTCGCCCGTGGTCAGTGGGCAGTCCGGCGCGGGCGAACTATGACATTGGGGAACGATATTTTGAGTTTGGCTCCGCCTAGGGCGGACGCCCGGATGGTTTATGGCGGGGATGAGCATCAGTTCGTGGATTTGCGGACTCCGCGCTCGGGGAAGGGCAAGGGGCTGTTTCCGCTGGTGATTGCTATTCACGGTGGATTCTGGCGGGCGAAGTATGATTTGGAATACATGGGCCATCTGTGCGCGGCGCTGTCGGCGAAGGGAATTGCTACCGCGAATCTGGAGTACCGGCGGGTGGGGAATTCCGGCGGAGGGTGGCCGGGGACGTTTGCCGATATTCGGGCGGGTTACCAGCTCTTGACTCAGACGGCGCGGGAACACGGGTTCGATAGCGCGCGGGTGGTGGCGATTGGACATTCGGCGGGAGGTCAGCTGGGGCTTTGTCTGGCGGCGCATGAGCCGGGGGTGAGGGCAGTGGTTTCGCTGGCAGGAGTGGTGGACTTACAGCGAGCTTATGAGTTGCACTTGAGCAATGATGCCGTGGTGGAGTTCCTGGGAGGTAAGCCGGCAGAAGTGGGGGATCATTATCGCGAGGCGGATCCGATGAAGCTGGCGATTGGAGCGCGGCAGTGGCTGGTGCATGGAGCGGAGGACGATGTGGTGACGCCGGGGTTCAGCCGGGATTATGTGGGCGCGAAACAGAAGATGAAAGAGGATGCGCGGCTGGTGGAGATTGCCGGAGCGGGACATTTTGAGGTGGTCGATCCGCGAGCGGGAGCCTGGAAGGACGTGGAGAAGGTTGTCACGGAGGCTGTGGGGTAGGGGTGGGAGACAGACCTCAGCGGCTGAAGCCGCTATGTTCCTTTCTTGAGCTTTACGGCGCGGCTGAAGCCGCGCCCCTTCAAAGCTTGTTTTCAGAAACACTCCTCCAAAAGCTTTCTTCTGAAACACTATCCAGCGAGTTTCGGGCTGTGTTTTGCGCCCCGTCCACTAATTACGAGGGCTGCCGCCGGAGTGTTCGGCGCTGTTGCCGGGCTCGGGGAAATCGGTGTCGGCGTCTTTGAGGAGCGGGTCCTGGTCGCGGTGACCTAGCTGCTCTTCGAGACCCAGATTGCCATCATGGTGGTGCTCGGGAATCTCGATGGCGCCTTTGGCGCGATCGGGGTCGTTGTCTGAAATTTTCTTTTTGACTGGAGCGTTGATCATAGCGAAACCTCCTGGATCAGACTTCTGAAAGAACTATTCGCCGGGGCGGGCGGTGGAAGCAACTCCCAGTTTGCGGAGGCGCTCGCGGGCTTGCAGAGCTTCTGGGGAGCGCGGGTAGCGCTGGATCAGATGGCGGAGTTCCTGGACGCCGTCATCCTGCTTGCCGAGTTCGATCAATGAAAAACCTTTTTTCAACTGAGCGGAAGCGACCTTGCTTCCGGTGGGGAAATTCTGCAAGACCTGGTCGTAGTTTTGCGCGGCCTGCTGGTAGTTGCCCTGGCGGAACTGAATTTCGCCGAGATAGAAGTAGCAGTTTCCGGCGAGATCGGTGTTGGGATAGAACTTTATGTAGTCGGAAAATTCCTGGACGGCGAGATCGTTCTTGGCTCCGTTGTAGTCGCGCAGAGCGTTGTTGTAGAGGACGTCGGGCGGGGGAGCTTGCGCCTGGGCTTGCTGTTGCGCCTGTTGCTGGGCCTGCTGCGCGGCCAGGCTCTGCTGCGTGCCCTGCATGTCCTCGAGTTGCTTGCTGACTTTAGCGAGGCGGGATTTCAGTTCGTCGAGCGTGTCGTTCAGGGACTGGAGCTGGCCGGAGAGCTGATCGACGTGCGAGGCAGAGTCTCCCTGCTGCTTTTGGAGAGATGTTTGCAGTCCCCCGAGGGCAGCGCCGACTTTGTTAACAGCGTCGCTATCTTTCTCTACGAGATTATTCATCACTCCCATGCGTTCGTCGAAACTGCGTTGCATGGCAGTCATCTGCTGTTGCAGTTGCTGGACCTGGGTTTGCAGCTCGATCATTTCTTTGTTGACGCCCCAGGCGGGAGCAGTGCCGAGGCAAAGTGCGGAAAGCAGGGCGAAAATAATGGAGCAGCGTCGGAGTGTCATAGGAGAGTCCTAGAACCATTTTAGATGGGTTGGAGGTGGAGTGGGCTGTGAAAATGAGTTGGTTGGGAACATGGAGGGTCAGGACCTGTGAGTTTAACGACCTCGGGGGACCGAAGCCCAGTTTCTCGCAATGCATCTTGCGGCGCGACTGAAGCCGTGCACCCTCGAAACAGGCTCAAGAACATTCAAGCGAGAGCATGGGGCGGCACTTATCTTGATCAAAACCCCCTCCTGTCTCTGCAAAGAACGCAGAGACAAGGACGGGGCACCCGCAGATGATCGAGATTACTTCTGGTAGACGAAGTGGCCGCGGCGGTTTTGCTGCCAGCAGGCTTCGTTCTCTTCCATGCAGAAGGGCTTCTCCTTGCCGTAGCTGATGGTCTTGATGCGGCTGGGGTTGATGCCGGCGGTGGTCAATGCGCTCTTTACGGCGCTGGCGCGCTGGTCGCCGAGGGCGAGGTTGTACTCGGTGGAGCCGCGGCTGTCGCAGTGTCCCTCGATGGTGAAGTTGATGTTGGAGTGCTGATTGATGAAGAGCATGTCGGCCTGGATGGCAGCCTGCTGATCGCCGCGAATGTCAGACTTGTCGTAATCGAAGTAAATGTCTTTGACATTCCGGCCAAACAAGTCCTCCTCGCTCGGCGAAGAGGTGACGGCCATAGGTGGTGGCGGCGCTGTCACCGTAAGGCGCGTGGTGGCCTCCTGGGTTCCGCCGGAGCCTTTGGCGACGAGGTGATACGTGGTGGAATCGGAGGGCGTGACCGACTGCGATCCAGTGGGCTGCACGGCGCCAATGCCGTCGATGGAGACATCGGTGGCGTTGGTGGTTTGCCAGCTCAGGGTGGCGGACTGGCCGCTCTGAATCGTATCAGGGCTGACGGAGACGGAAGCGGTGGGTGCGGCCGGCGGCGGGGGCGGCGGGGGCGGCGGCGGAGCCACTTTCTTCTTGCAGGCGCCGAGCGCAAGGATGGCGGCCAGAGCGATGGTGGTGGTGAATAGCTTCAAGGTTTTACGATTCATGTTGTTCCCCTTCACGTTTGATGCTTCTGCGAACTCAAGAATACCGTCGAGTTCGGACGAAGTGTTTTATTTCCAACTCCAGTTGGGTTGCGAATTGCGTCCGGTAAAAGTGAGTTGATGGAGCTTGGTGCCGTCGGCCAGCATCTCCCAGATTTCTTCCTTGCCGGAGCGGCTGGATTGAAAGACGATGTGGCGGCCGTCAGGCGACCACGAAGGAAAGTCGTTGCGTCCGCCATCGTGGGTGAGCTGCACCCACTGTTTGCTGGCGATATCCATCAAATAAATGTCGGAGGAGCCGGGCTCGCCGGGACCATATTTGCGGGTCCAGGCCAGGGTGAGGAACTGGCCGTTGGGCGACCAACTGGGGGAGACGGCGTATCCCTGGTCGGTGACGCGCTGCTGATTGGTGCCGTCGGCTTCCATAGTGTAGACCTGCGGCAGGCCGGTGCTGCCGCTGACAAAAGCGATCTGAGCGCCGGTCTTGCGGTTCCAGACCGGAGAGACATCGGGGCCGCGACCGGTGGTCATAGCATGAAGGCCGCCGCCGGAGGAGTCACAAATGTAAATTTCGGAATGGCCGCCCCGCGAAGAGGAGAGCGCAAGGCGGGCGCCATCGGGTGACCAGGCGGGAGAAAGATTGGTCCCGCCGAAATGGGGGAAGCTGACGAGGCGGTTGAGATCGGTGGAATACATGAGGATGTCCCAGCCCGACTTGGTCAGCGAACTGAAGGCAACGCGGGAACCGTCGGGTGAGACGCGCGGAGAAAGAGAGATAGATCCCTGATGAGTGAGTTGACGCTGGTTGGAGCCGTCGTAATCCATCATCCAGATCTCTTTGTGGCCGTTGCGATCGCTGACGAAAAATATCTTGCTTTCGGCGATGCCGGGGATGCCGCCGCCGAGGCGATAAATGATCTCGTCGGCGAATTTGTGGGCGATCACGCGGGTTGCGTCGTCGCTGGCGGTGTCGGCGTATTGCTTGCCTAAGACCTGAGGGGAAGCGGTGTTCTTAACGTCGTAGAGCCAGCCCTGAACGGTGACCTTGCCGGCGGCGACGCCGAGGTTGCCGAAGGCCATCATGGCGGCGTTGGGGGGTGGGGAGTTCCAGATTCCGAAAGTGACTTCGGCGGGAAGGCCGGGGGTCTGGAGAGGGTAAAAGCTCTTGGAGACGAGTTCGACGACCCCGGAGTTGTCGAGGTCGTTCCACAGAGTGTCATTGAAAGTCTTGAGCAGCGCGGCGTTCTGAGGATCACTGTTGGAGGGTTTGAAGTCGGGGACGGCGAGGCGGACTTTTTCGATGCCGAGGCCGGACCCGGTGCGCACCCAATCCTGTGCGAGGCAGGGGGCCGCAAGAAGCGCCAGCAGTAGCAGAGTGCTAAAGACGGTCAGTAATCTCGCGCCAGCAGGAGCAGGGCGCAGAGTGATTCTCGCTGTGTTTTTCTGTGTTTTGTCGTCGTCCGATATGTCGTCCATCCGATTGGAGGCAGCCTGCGCAGGGGGGCAAACCTCGGCCCCATACGACAATATCGTAGTCCGATATGTTCTCATTGGCAAGTTATCAAATATCATTTCACGAAACTGGAAGCGCAAGAATAATCAAGTGGATGCCGCAGTGACTTTCCGCAGAATTAATTTTCCGTCCAAAAGGTGGATCCTGGCGCCTCATGAGGCGGCAAATTTATTTCTTGCTGTAATCAAACCAATATTCGACTGAGATCTTGCTGCCGGTGTAGTCGGGGGGCAGAGTGCCGAATGTGTCGATCCGCTGCAGGGCGCGAGTGGCGGAGACGTCGAGCGAAGGAACGCCGCTGGATTGCTCGACCTGTACGTTGTAGGGATGACCGTCGCGGGCCACATCAAAAGTGATATAGACGCGCTGCGCGCTAGTGATGCGGGGATCGACCTCGTACTTGAGCCAGTTCTCTGAGACTTTGGTCTGGATAATCTGCACGTACCAGGCATATCGGGTGCCGAAATCGCCGCCGCCCCCGGTGACGCCAAATCCGCCCTTCGCGCCGCCAGCGCTGAAACTGCCATAGGGTCCGCTGACCGGGCCGCCTTCGCCGAATGCGACTTGATTGGTTTCCTGTTCAGGCGCGGGTTGAGTCCTGGCCTTGGCGGGGGTGGGGGGCTTCTTCGGTTTGACCTTGGAATTTTTGCCTTGAATCTCAATGGCGTCGGGCTCTTTCTCTTCAACCTTTGGCTCGGACTTGGTGATGCCCTTGGATTCGTTGGCAAGAACGTTTTGAGCGGGAGCGGGAGTGGTGGGCAAGGGAACGGAACTCACCAAGGTGACGCCGATGGCAGAGCCGCCTCCGCCCGCGCCCCAGCCCTCGCCGCGTGATTCCATTGCAAGTCTTGAGTACAGAAGAATGAAAGCAGTAATCGCGAGGTGAAAGCCGGCGGACCAGGCCAGGGCGCGCGGCCAACTATCGTGTTCGAAAAATATCTCAGCGTTTTGCGCCATTTTCTGTCGTCCCTCCTTGTTCGAGGGGCTGAGTGACGATGCTGATATTGGTGATGCCCGACTGCTTGACCGAGTCCATGACGGTGGCGAAGGCGCCAAAGGGGACGTTCTCATCGGCGCGGATGAAAATGGACTGGTTGCGTGGATCGCGAATCTTCTGACGCAGCTTGGCGGCGATCTGATTGATGTTGACGGCGTCGTTGCCGAGGAAGACGCGCTGATCCTTATTGATGGTAATGACGACGTGCTCTTCCGTGATTTCTTTCACGGTGCGGGTCTTGGGGACGCTGACTTCAATCCCGGACTGCAAGATAGGAGCCGTCACCATAAAGATGATCAGCAGCACGAGCACGACATCGACGAGCGGTGTGATGTTGATATCGGCGAGAGCGGTCTGGGTACGGCCGTTGGAGGCGGAGGTGAAGGCCATTACCGCCTGACCTCGGCTGGCGATTGGGGCACTGGTGGCTGGAGGTGCTCGATAGCATTGAGGACTTCGAGGGTGAAATCGTCGCCACGAGCGGCGAAAGTGCGAATCGAATTGCCGATGAGGTTGTAGGCGATGACGGCAGGGATGGCGGCGGCGAGTCCGGCGGCGGTGGTAATCAGAGCTTCGGAGATGCCGGGGGCTACGGCTCGGAGGGTAGCGCCGCCAGCGGTGCCGAGTCCGTGGAAGGCGTCGATGATTCCCCAGACTGTGCCGAAGAGGCCGATGAACGGGGTGACGGCAGCAGTGATGGCGAGCCAGGGGAGGTTGCGTTCGAGGCGCGTGATTTCTTCGGAGGCGCCGATCTGCATGCCGCGCTGGACGGCAGTGAGGCTGCGAAGGGAAGCGGCTGGCGTCGAGACTTGGCGCTTGTACTCCTGGAATCCGCCTTCGAAGACTCCGACCAACGGGCTGGGACGGAATTGATCGGCAACGGTGGCAATATCCTGCAGGCGCTGGGCCTTGCGAAAGGCGCGCAGGAATCGTCCGCTTTGCAGGCGGGCGCGGCGGAGCAGGCTCCATTTGGTAAGAATGATGGCCCAGGAGATCAGGCTGAAGACCAGCAAAGTGAGCAGGACGAACTTGGCGACCGCACCGGTGCTGGTAACGAGATCGAGAATTTCGCCGCCGATGAAAAGTGCGAGCAAGGGGAAGAGTTGCATTCCGGGTTAAGAAGTCCTCTTTTGAATTATAGATGATCGAAGGCGCAGCCTTCGGTGCACGTATCGCATCCGTAAACTCTCTTGACGCGTGGTGTTTGTCTTGTTGAAGCAGGCAAGGCACGTCTGGTGTATCAGTTTCGTGCTATGCTGCGCGAAAGTAATCTCAACATTCTTAGGACAACCTGTGCTGGTGGAACTGCGGTTGGAGAATTACGCGGTGATCGACAACGCGGCGGTGGAGTTTGCCCCCGGGCTGAACTTGCTGACCGGGGAAACGGGCGCGGGGAAATCGATTCTGATTGACGCGCTGGCGCTGCTGTTGGGGGATAAAGCATCGAGCGACGTGATTCGCGCTGGCGCGGAGCGAGCGGTGGTGGCGGCGGTGTTTGAATGCGAAGGCCGCGCGGAAAGCCTGGTGGAGCGTGTCCTCGAGCACAACGGACTGGATGGCTCGGAGGATGGATCGCTGATTGTGCGTCGAGAGATTGCTGCCGGAGGCAAGGGGCGGGTGTTCGTGAACAATCAGGCGGCGACCGTAGCAGTGTTGCGGCAACTGGCGCCGCATCTGGCGACGATCCATGCGCAGAACGAATCGATCCTGTCCTTCGATGGTCCGGCGAGACTTGGGCTGCTGGACCGGTTTGCGGGAAACGAAGTTGAGCCAGTTGCTGGAGCCTACCAAACGTGGAAGAAAACCCGCGAACGCATTGAAGAGTTGGAACAGGGGGAGCAGGATCGTTTGCGCCTCGTCGATTTGTGGATATTTCAAAAACGGGAGATCGAAGGAGCGAAGCTGCAAGCGGGGGAAGACGAGCGCCTGGAAACAGAAAAGCGGGTGCTGGCGAACGCGGAGAAGATTTACAACTCGGCGATGCAGGCCTTTGATCTGCTGTATGAGGGCGATGCCTCGACGGCCGCGTCGCTGCGGGCGGCTCAGAAGCAGGTTGAAGAACTGGCGCGCTATGAGCCGAAGTTTCAGGAGGCGCTGGCAGCGCTGGCGGCGGCGCGAATCAGCGTGGAAGATGTGGGGGCGACGGTACGGGATTATGCGGGAGGGATCCAAGCTTCGCCGGAGCATCTGGCGGAGGTGGAAGACCGGCTGGCCCTGCTCGATCGTTTGAAGCGGAAGTATGGTCCGATGCTCGATGATGTGATCGCGTTCGGAGCGGATGTGGGGCGCAAGCTGTCGGAAGTCGAGAACAAGGATGAGATCCTGCGGGAGTTGCAGGCGGAGTTGGTGAAAGCTGGGATGGAGTATTTGCGCGCGGCGCGAGCGCTCTCGAAAAAGCGCGAGGAGGCCGCGCGAAGGCTGGAGAAGCTGGTCGAGGTGGAGATCAACGATCTGGCGATGAGATCGACCTTTCGGGTTGAGGTCACGACGAGCGACGAGGAGGGGGACTGGTCGGCGACTGGACTCGACCAGGTGGTTTATATGATTGCGACAAATCCGGGGGAGCCGATGCGGCCTTTGGAGTCGATTGCGTCGGGTGGGGAACTGTCACGGGTGATGCTGGCGTTGAAGGTTGGCGTGGAGATGGGGACGGGATCTAATTCTGGAAGGACGCGCGATGCGAGCAGCAACCCGCCCACCCTTGGCAAAGTACGCCAAGGATGGGGCACCCAGACCAGATCCGGCGACTGCGGATCGGGGAATGTTTCTTCTGGAGGGCGGCTCTCTGGTCAGCGGACGATGGTGTTTGACGAGATCGATACTGGGATTGGCGGTCGTGCGGCGGAAGCGGTGGGGAAGAAGTTGAAGATGCTGGCGCGAGCGAATCAGGTTTTGTGCGTAACCCATCTGCCGCAGATCGCGACGTTCGCGGATCATCATTACGTGATCGAGAAAAAGGCGTGGGGTGGGCGGACGCGAACCGGCATCCGCGCCGTCGCTGGCGAAGAGCGGACCGAGGAAGTGGCCCGGATGTTGAGTGGGGCGAAGCTGACTGATACCTCGCGAAAGCATGCGGAGCAGATGATTAAGGCGAACGGGTGAAATCCCGGCTTCGGACCGGTGAAGCCCTCTTGACGAGGGTCTGGTAATTAGCTAACATTTATTAGCTAAGGCGCGAGGGATTGGGATATGGAAACCATCACCATCCATAAGGCGAAGACGCAGCTTTCCAAGTTGATTGCGAAGGCTTGCCGGGGCGAGGACGTCATTATCGCTCGTGGGAAGGAGCCCGTCGTACGCCTGGTTGCGATCAAGAACGGTGGCCGCCGAAAACCCGGGGCCTGGAAAGGGAAGGTCAAGATTGGACCTGAATTTTTCGAGCGATTGCCGCCGGAGGAACTGGAAGGCTGGGAGTGAGCGGGAGTGCGCTGTCTACTTGATACCCATACGCTGATTTGGTGGATGACGGGTGACCGTCAACTATCGAAGACAGCGCACGCGCTGATCGAAGAGAAAGACAACGTTTCGCTGGTAAGTGCGGCTTCCGCCTGGGAGATCGCCACCAAAGTTCGCCTGGGAAGGCTTCCTTCCGCGGCGGGGTTGGTTCAGGACTTTGTTGCTGACCTGGCGCTACAGGAAATCGGGATTTTAGAGGTGAATGCTGATCACGGCATCCGCGCAGGTTTGCTGCCCGGCCCGCACAAAGATCCATTCGACCGTATGCTGATCGCTCAGGCTTTGACCGAGAATTTGCCCATCGTCAGCAATGACCGGGCCTTGGATGGATACGGGGTGCGGAGGTTGTGGTAGCTGGTGCCCGCCCTTGCCGGTCAACCTCAAATTCTGACGCTCCGCTGCTAATCCCCGCTGATTCTGTGCTTTACGTTGACCACCAAGGTGCTTTCCCGTAGGTTATCAGTATGACCCGAAGGGGATTCGTGTATCCTTTAAGTACGGTTCAGTCCAAAATTTCGCATCGTATTTAAGTCAGGGTAAAGATCAACAGCGCATTGGGAACAGGAGTTTGATGGTGCCAAACAGCCGGGGAAAGACTCTGCTTTTGCTGAAGCCGCGGGGGTTCTGTGCAGGGGTGGTGCGGGCGATTGATGTGGTCCGGATTGCCCTGGAGGCCTTCGGTCCGCCGATTTACGTCCGGAAAGAGATTGTCCACAACAGCTTTGTGGTGGATGAGTTGCGCGGCAAGGGCGCGATTTTCGTAGACAGCGAGGACGAAGTGCCGAATGGCGAGCGCGTGATCTACAGTGCTCACGGGGTCTCGCCCGAGGTCCGGGAGCACAGCGCGAGACGCGGACTGCGGGTGATTGATGCGACCTGTCCGCTGGTAACCAAGGTGCACGTGGAGGCGGTGAAGTTTGCCAAGGAAGGCTACTCGCTGATTTTGATTGGTCACCATGATCACGACGAAGTAATTGGAACTTTGGGCGAGGCGCCGCTAGTTACACAAGTCGTGGGGACACCGGAGCAGGTGAAATCGCTGACGGTGCCGGATCCAAATCGCGTGGCGTATCTGACGCAAACGACGCTGAGTCTCGACGAGACCAAGGACATTATCGCGGCATTGAAGAGAAAGTTCCCCAACATCAAGGGGCCGGCGGCGCAGGATATCTGCTATGCCACGGAAAACCGGCAGGTGGCGGTGAAGCAGGTGGCGTCGGAATCTGATCTGCTACTGGTAGTGGGGTCGGAGAACAGTTCAAATTCGAATCGTCTAGTGGAAGTGGCGCGGA
>Ga0074045_10002194_pt1 | contig 18233 bp, 15 predicted proteins | sample BogForMeECP23OM2_FD_94442 | JGI IMG/M metagenome (GOLD analysis project Ga0074045, IMG submission 94442) | Bog forest soil microbial communities from Calvert Island, British Columbia, Canada - Bog Forest MetaG ECP23OM2 | ecosystem: Environmental > Terrestrial > Soil > Wetlands ...
GCTTGGTTTGTTTCGCGACAACCACAACAGGATACTGGATTCGAGGTGCCCTTGCTTTTTTCCTCTTTTCAACTTACTGATTCAAAAGCCTTCAACTCCAATTACACTTTTGGGATAGGAACCGGATTTCGAATCGTCCAGATCGAAAGCAGTCACGTCTAGTAGCTTGCGTAAGGTCTTCAAGTAGAATTCTACGCTGGGCCCCAACTCCACCTGAGTAGGATCCCCACCCTCTCTCGTGTCCTTTGCTTGAAAGGCAAAACGGACAATCGGATTCAGTTTGAAATAGGCATCGACCTCGGGTAGGAAGTCGGTCGTCGATGTTTGCGCGCGCGCAGACACGCAGAGCATCATCAACAACAGAGGTACTGCCATCAGCGATCTGCCACGAACGCAATTCATTGTTGTGTATTTTCTTGGTACACGAATAAGTCGGTCGTTCTCAGATAAAAAGCTCTTTCTCATCGGTGAATTCGGGACGAAGTGCTGATGAGGCGCCTTCATACTGAACTCCCTTCTGGTTACTTGCCGAGCTGCGAGAGGGCGGCTCGAAGCGGGGCACTGGAGAGCTGAATCAGTCCCGCGTAAGGTGCGTACATCTCCAGGATCAAGAAAATCGCTCCGGAAACCGAAAGCGAGGAGACCAACAAACTGGCGACTACGGTCCCGTTGCGAGGGGCAAAGAGTCCGAAACCGATGAAAAGCGCTGTGAGCCAGAAAACCAGGACGATGTCCAGAACCCATGATGTGGCGTCCGTGGACGGATATGTTACTGTGGCATCCCACTTGTCGAATTTACCTTCAATAGCTACCGACGCCTTCAAAGAAAACTGCACTGTACTATCTTCTGGCGTAATTACGAAAACAGGGCCTTGTGCATGAGCTAGTAAAGGCAGCAAGGCAAATGCTGAAGGGCTGAGTACGGCTCTTGGACATAAATCACTCAAAAACGATGGTTTCGCTCGCGGCTCCGGGTTTTATCTTCAAAGATGACAGGTGCTTGTGCATCCAGAAACATTACCTGTCAATTCGACTATAAGAGAGTCGGGAATACTATTGTTTCTGCTCCAAGGATGCTTTGATGGACGCCAATGATTTCTGCAGGTCCGACACGGAACGGCTCACCGCAACCCTTCGAATAATCGATCCTTCGAAGCCGGTCAATCCGGCCTGTTCCGAGCCCATCACTTGAACGAGATAAAAGCCTGGTTGCTTGGGATCGTCACTGCCGCTGATGCAAAAGGAGAGGTCCAGAGCAGTCTCGAAGTAGTGACTGGAATAGAGCTGCTTTTCGGCGATGGCGTATGCCGGTTCCTGGGGAGTATTCCCCTTCAATGTAAAAACCTGCACGATGCGAAGCGTCGGTTTCAGCCCAAATTTCACGCTGTCCCAGTAGAAGGTGCTGTCCACGTTGGTCGGTTTGGAATCGGGGTAATTGAGAATGTAGTTGTAGAAGCTGGGAAGATTCTCGGGCAAGGCCTTCGTGTAGCTGAGAATGTATTGAAATTGATCAGACACGTTGACTTGTTGCTTCTTGTCGTTATACACCGCGCCTAGCGGACGGCTACCCTCCTTTTGGTAAAGTTGCAGACGCTGCACGGCCAACTTCTGGACGAACTGGTTTACCTGGTCATTGACGTTTGACGCAGACCAGTTGACGGACTGGCGAAGCTGCTCGATGGTCGCGCCCGGCAACTGGATCGCGCATTTGCCCGGCTTGCATTCTCCCAAGGCCTTTACATCATCGCTGTCAAAAGCGAAGCCTTGGAACTCGGAGAGCTGCGGAGGATTGCTAATACTGTTGATGGCCAAATATCCCGGAACTTGGCGGAGACGATTGAAATCACTTGCGAATTTAACGTAACTTTCCGGGTAGGCATTGATGTAAATCACCCCAAAGACGAAAATTTCGGCGGGGCTACGGGATTCTAAATTCGTAGCATAAGGCTGGCCGCTTCGAATTGCTGCAATCTGATCCTGGCTCTGCCCGAGAGTTTTGCTCAGATAGTTCTGCAGCGCCGCGCTGGTCTGAGAAAAACCAGGCGAGACCCCTACCGTAAGCAAAACAAGTAGCCCTGCCACCTGGACGCCCCTTCGTATCATGTTATCCTCCTGAGAAATATTTGACTTCGAATGGCCCCGACCCTCGTTGACGCCTCGGAACCGAATTCGCTGCGGATTTCCTCGTGATCAGGGAACAACAGCAGCCTGCCCGTCGCAGTCTTCATCCTGAAGCCTGTGCCGCCGGCAGCTCTGCCTCAACCAAAGGGCTGTCGATGTATTTCCGAAGCGCTAGGGTGAGAGGGATAGCGAGTACGGCTCCTGCCGGGCCGAGTAGAAAACCCCAGATCATGAGGGAAAGCATGATCTGCAAGAGGGAGACGTGCAGCCCCTTGATCATCAACATCGGCTTGACGACGTAGTCTCCCAACATCTCCGTCAGGATAAGTCCACCCAATACCAGCAGCGCTCTTTTCCAGCCCAACATGAGGAGCGCCATCAAGGTCGGTGGTATCAGTGAGATCAAGAAACCGACATTGGGGATGAAATGCAGGAAGAAATACAAGAAACACCAAACGACCGGGAAGTCGACCCCCAGCGCAATAAGAATTACAAAATTGGCCAGTGCGTTGATGGCTCCAGTCTTCGCAGAGATGGTTATGAAGGCCTGCACGTCAGCACCGTAGTAGGCCAGGTTCCGTGCAAGGGAACCAGTCATGGCTCCCCCTGGATCAGCCATTTCTATCAGGAAGATGAGCGACAGCAGAGAGATGAGCAGACGATCGGAGAATAGTCCGATCACCGTTGGCAGGATCATGCGTGCGAATTCAATGATGCGATCGGAGCTATGCATATTCTTCAAGGAGAGTTGCGCGGACCGAATGCCGTGAGCGCTTAGGAATACCGCGATTCGCTCGTGGAGGGTTCGGAAGTGTTCCACGTACAAGGGCATTTTTTCGCGCAGTTGAAAGCTGGCTTCAACCAGGGCAACCGAAACGACAAGATAAATTGTCACCACGAAGGCCACAGTCAGCGGGATTGCCAACCCCTTGGGGAATTGAAACCGGAGCATGAGCCATTTGGGAAATGGGAGGATGACGTAGCTTAATAACAGAGATATGAAGATGATCGAAAGAATGTGAGAAGCGGCCTTGATTCCCCATGCCACGATGACGACGTAAGCCGCCGCCTGCAGGAGGCGCATCGTCGATTGATCACTCTCTGGCATTTTAAATTCCTCCTGATCGAACGGGCACGGAATTCGCTCGTGGATGACGTCCCCAACATTCAGCATCGCCGTACAGAAGGCATGCAGAATCAGAAACAAATGTAGATCGACAAGCCCAGAGCATTCACCTGATTCGAGGTGGACCCGACTTCGCAATAGCGCATTCCACCTCCGATAACAGACCTTTAATTACCGCCCGGCGGACTCCTCAACGAGGCGTCACAGGGCAGAGGCTCAGATACATTTACTGCGCGTGAAATTTCGGCCAGCTAATCCATGAATACTGCCAGGCTACAGAGACACTTTGATAGTTGCCGCCAAAACGGATGTAGGTTCCGTTGCTATAGCTGATCTTGATGGTCTGGTGTTTTCCGATCGGAAGCGCCACCGTCCCTCCAATGCGCGAACTTGTCTGCCGAGTTGCAGCATTGGGGATACCGTTTATAGTGGTGGTGCCGCCGAACCAGAAATTTCCGTCCAGCGAAGCCCAGCAACGTTGTTTGGGGAAGTCATAACTCAAGTGTCCCTCGAAGGAGCCTATGGGATTTTCCGTTTGAGGTTGCGGGTTGGGCTTTGAGAAGAATGCGCTGTTCGTCGTGTAGAACCACACGCCGCCATACCCATCGAGTACCCAGTTACCCCAGCGCCGCGAATAGCCTAACTCTGGTTTGAACGCCCATCGATTGATGCCCCAGTTGATGACGTGCATCGGGTCGTATTGACCAGTCGGAGCGATTACGACAAGACTGGCGCCGAGCAAAGACTTTTGTTTCCACTTAGCGAATTCTTGTGTCTTCATCGCCGGTCCGCCCATCAGGTTCACTGAGAAACGGAAACCGATGTCGAGGAGCCCGGAACGGTAAATCTGACGCTGACTACCTAGGACCGCGCCTTGGAAAGTACCCACACCATAAGGCAACAAGCCCACGACGTTTGCCGAGCGCCCAAACAAATTGAATGAATGATAGCAACTGAGGACGGGTACATGGTATGTGCCAGTGGCGCCCGTTACGGGGATCGCTCCGTTGAAGTTCAGGCCACCGTCAAAATATGACCAAGAAAGGGTGATTGCATTGGCGTTCACCGGTGTGATGACATAGGCACGAGGCGCAAGAGTCTGCGCCTCCGCCATATGTCCAGTGCACAACGTTACACAAACAAGAAGAAGGCGTCGTGAGATTGCTGCCGTTGTTAAGGATCCTGGGAGAATACGGGGCATATGGACGGTCCGATTTTCCTAAAGTGCGTTTAGCTTTTACACGATTATTGCCGAGCATTTCACACAAAGGCTGAACTCCTAAGCATGCCGATGAGTCGCGGACTTCGAGCAAACCACCAGGACCGAAGGCAGCACTAGCACGATGTCTAAGCCTATTGTGACCTCGATGACGCCAAACCGCCTGGTGAACCCCATGACTCCTACCTCATTGCGCCTGCTTGACAGGCGGGATTTTCCACGTGCCGTTGAGAATCGACGGCCGACTGTCCTTAGGCCAATACAGACGCATGATCAAAATGAACCGGTCCGTTGGAGCGGGGAGCCAATTGGACTCGTGGTCTTTCCCAGGTGACAGGTGCTGGATGTACAAGTCTACGGAGCCATCGGTGTTGGTCTTGAACTGGCTGCGCGAACTCACGTTATAGCGGTTGAGGGGGTTGTCCACGAAGAAGTACTGCGCGTCGTACATCGTAATCGACCAGAAGCCGTTGACCGGCGGCATCTCGTCTTTGTTGAAGTGCATGACGTAACTGTTTGCACCGCTATATTGCAATTCTGGGCCGGGGCCGTTGGAAACAGGATAAATCGAGTCCTGCGGGAGATTCGCGTACAGACCAATCATGGCGATCAGTGCGCGCTGGATGTAATCCGTACCGTAAGGACCGGTCTTGGTGCTGACGACCCACCCATTCTCGAAATGCCAGTCGCCCGCTGCCATTCCCTCTCTTTCCCAACCCGCTATGCGAGCCAACGCAGCCTTGGGCGCTTTGGCCAGCGCCTCAGCAACCATGGGATCGACCTTGGCGATGTCAAAGTCCTGCCCGGGTTCGATGCCCAGTGCGTGAAGCTTGGCGACCATCGGGGCATCTTCGGGATAGGGTGAGCTGGTCTTCAGCAGCGCAGCGAAGAGCTTGAAATAAGCGCTGCTCACCATGGTATTCACCTGGTCGCGGACGAGGATCTTCATATCGAAGGCCGGGTCGACTTTCCACGGATGGGGCGTGTAGGCCTGGCCGTAGGAGGAGAGTGGGACGGCCTTGATTTCGTCCTGCAGCTTGTGAACTTGCTTGTAATCGTCGGGCGTGCCCGTGCAGTAGATCTTGCCGTTGAACAAGGCAATCTCGGTTCCGGACTTGTATTCCTTTACGCCTGGCGGTAGGGTCCCGGACCAACCGGGACCAGTGATCGCGATTGTCTGTGCACCAGTTCCTGTGGTCCGCTTGCCTGGATTCCCGAACACGGTTGTCCAGCTGTCGAATAGCGAGAAGACCGCGAACCGGTCCTTCAGGTCAGGGATGCTGATCACCCAAGGTTCCTTGGAAACATCGAAATAGGCATAGGTGTAGAGCGTGTCTGCGTTGGGCGCGGTGACATCACGGTACGAAGCGTCGGGATATGTACGCAGCTTAGCGAACTGGCCCATCGGCGCTTGAGTTCCCTCAGGCGCCGCTACGTTTGTCAATCGACGGCGGGTGAGTTCCGTTGTTACAAGTGGATAGGCATAGATGTAGGCTTCGACCGCGATACCGTCCACTTCCGTGGCCTGCCGAGTGTCCGCCGCCCTGGCGGAACTGCACTCTGCAATCAACATTGTGATCAGTGCTACATGGCACAACGTTGTGTTCTTGATGAGCTTCATAAATCTCACCTCCGTCAACTAGCACGTTCGCTGAGCCATCCGGTCTACGGTTTGAAGTTGCTGTACGGGCCACCTGTGCGATCGTAGGTGTTGCCAATCTCGTCCTGGGTAATGTTGGTAGCTCCATTGTCGGTCATGAAGACGAGATCTTGTTCAAGGATCAAGGTGCGGAACTTCCAGCCAGCAGGCGTCTTCAGGCGCGAACCGAGGTTTTGCAAATCCTCGAACTTCTGATTTGGGTCCTTGATCAGGCTGGCCGACTTCATCACGAAAGAGGTGCCATCGGGAGTATCCAGTATGTAGACGCGAGATCCTTTCCTTATGCCCATGCTGGTGTCACGGTGCGCTGTCATGATCGAGTAGGACAGATCTTTGCCTTCGCGGATCGCGTCGGGAATGGGGAACCACATGACCCAACGTGCCTTCAGGCCCTGGAAATCACGCTCTTTGCCAAACTTCGCACCGATATAGTCGACGGTCCAGAGGCGCGGTCCGTTCTTGATGGAACTCAGCGCACCGTTGTCCTCCTTCACCTTCTTCATGTCGATCTTGTCTAGGATGACCGCGGGGGAGCTATCACCGCCGCCGGCGGGATTGGCACCGTTTAGGCCGGTCGTGTTGTAGACCCCGGCGACGAAGTTCTTAGTAACGGCATTGCCGAACACCAGAAGAATTTCGGTGTAGCGGGTGCCCATGAGATTACTAAAGTCCACCTGCGTCCGCTGGGCATCATCGTCAGGCTTCGAGGCGCAGCCCGCGAACAATATAGCTGCCGCCAGCATTGCCATCGCGCTGACACCAAGCTTTTTCCTAACTGATTTCATATCACCCTCCCTGTCTAGATAGCCCCAAACCTGCGGGCCTTGAATCTGAATCCGAACAAATCCATCAACTGCAAACTCTTTGCGCCCTATTTAAGGAATGTAGCTGCAGGCAGCATCGTAGCCGCAGCCTTCATAAACATTGTCAAACTCATCGGCCATCACATGCGCGGTGTGATTCTTTTCTGCGGGTGGAATCAAGGTAATGTCCTTGTCGAGTGTCTTCGTCACGAACTTCCACCCCGGCGGGAGATCCTTATACAGACTGCCGAGATTCGACAACTTTTCCTCACTCATTGTTGGGTCGACCTTCGTGGTGAAAGTTTGAAGAATCCATGTGTGCCCATCGGACGCGACGATCAAGTAAACTCGTGACCCTTTTTTGTATAGGTACTTCGAGACACGCTGGATTTCCGACGGTGCGTAGGCAGGAAATTTTTCGGCGCTTCCGAGACCCGCCAAGGCGCCTTTGATGGGAAGTGTTGCCATCCAGGTCGCTTTGACCCCGTCAAAATCTCGCGTCTCTCGTGCAGTGTAGAGCCACAGCTGGTCCATCATCCAACTGCGCCGTGCGTTCTTGAACACCGCATCGACTGTTAGTTCCGCTGCCAGTGCTTTAGCATCGATGGCGTTGAATTTCTCAGGCGGACAATCGCTCGCGCCGCTCGTATTGAACACCGCAGCCGAGATGTCGGGTGGCTTGCCTTGAATTAGAAGTAGTTCGCAGAAGGGGTAGCCACGAGCCTTCTCAAGGTGAACGGCGTGCCCCGCCCCAGTTCCGTACGTCTGGGCAAAGGTTGTGCTTCCGGCCAACAGAATTGAACTTAAAATCACGACCAAGCCTACAGTTTTCATGATCCCTTCATTTGTTCCAAAGTTTGCTGTAGCAACGTTCATAACCAACTCCTTATTTGTGTATTGCACTCAACCTAGTGAACTCATTGCACCTTCTTAACCGGCGGAAGTTTGTACGTTCCGTTCAACACCGATTCTTTCGGCCAGAAGTTGCGTACCACGAGGTTGAACGTCCCGCTCGTCGGCGCTGGCAGCCAGTTGGCCTCTTTGTCCAGACCCGGTGAGTTCGCCTGAATATAGAAATCAAGCGAGCCGTCGGGATTGAATTGCAGCGGCATCCACGCAGCCAGGTTGTACCGGTTCATTGGGTTCGGCACGTAGAACCCCTGGGGATCGTAGATTGACAGCGACCAAGAGACATTGGTGGGAGGGGTCTGGCCCTTCTCGAAGTGGAGGACGTAGCGGTTTGCGCCATCGAACGACTTTCCGTCGCCGTCGTCAAAAGCGGTGGGGTAATCGATGTCGATCGGTTGGATAGCACCGAGTCCAACCAATGCGATACCAGCCCGGGTGGTATAATCTGTGCCGTAGTCGGCCATATCTTTAGGCATCACAATCCAGCCATTAACGGTATTCAGTTTTTTTACGCCTTTTTCCAAAAGAGCGAAGGCGCTCATCGCGTGTCGCAGACCATTCGCGGTGTGTGATTCAATCTTGTTAATGTCAAAATCTTTCCCAGGCTCGATGCCGAGTTTCTTCAACTTTTCGACCATCGGCCCGTCGGCAGCCGCCGGCGGATTGTCCTTCATCAGGTGCGCAAGCCGCCCGAAGTACATACCAGCATCCATTTTCTGCACTTGCTCAACTGTCGGGGTTTTCACGTCAACGCCTGCTGCGACCGGCACCTCCGCTGGTGAGGTGTACGGCTGTCCCCAGGAGTTAAGTGGCGTGAGTTTGTATTGTTTCTGCAGCGTGTTGACCACATCGTAGTCTGTAGGACCATTGGCTTGCATCTGACCGTTCACCCATACCCATCTCGTCGGAGACTGAAAGACTTGTGCCACATCGACGGGAACATGGCCATGCCAGCCAGGTCCAACGATTAGAAAATTTGCGGCGGTGGTGCCTGTGTTGCGCTTGCCGATCGAGGCAAAGACGTTACTCCACATATCGAACAGCGCGATTACATAATATCGGCCGCCGGTGTCTGGCACGGAAAGAACAAGGGGTTCTTTATCGAGATCAGCCCAAGAAACGGCAAACAGAGTATCAAGGCCAGTTCTGGCGACTGCGCGGAAAGAAGCATCGGGATAATGCGTCATGACAGAAAACTGATTTGCTGGGGCGGTGAATTCGCCTGGTTTGGAGACAGCTGTTGACGTGTCCTTCGTCAGGTCCATCATGATCATCGGGAACCCATAGATGTAGGTCTCAGTGCCGTAGAGCCACGCCCAGCCTTCCGTCAGATACCAATAGCCTCCAACCACCGCGAGCAAAACCATGACGATGAGGACTGCTCGAAGCCATGGCCTTTTACGGCTTTTAGTACTTGGATCGCTTGATGTCATCTTTACTTGACTCCTCTACTTTGTGTATTCCACGTGCGCCTGCTCGATCCTGCCGTTGAACTTGAACGGCGCCTGGTCGTAATACTCGATCCCCACCGGCGAGCCGAGGTCGATACCGAAGTCTAGGCCGTCGTTGGCAGTGAACCCCAACGGTGCGCTGACGGGCACTACGCCCGACGCGACTTCCTTGCCATTCACTTTCAGTACCACCTTGAGCGGGCCTGCCGGCTTGCGTTCGACATACGAAGTCTCGACCTCGATCTTCACTTTGCCGGTGGGCAGTTTGTCCTTGGCCTTGATGTGGGTGCGCATGATCTCGAACAGGTTGTATTCGTACGACAACACTCCATCCTTCACGTAGCAGGTGAGTCCAGCGGAAAAGCCGCCGAGCGCGTAAATCACGCCGTTCGCTTTGTCCGGGACGTCTGCCTCGACGGTGACGACGTTGGGCTTGTTGCCCAGAGCGGGCGCAGCGAATTCTGGCATCCGTGTGATCGCGCCCGGGAAGGTCCATGAGGTGTAGGGAGGCGCCGCGCGCAGTTCGGGATGGAAGACGGGAACCCACAGTCCGCCGCCGATCGGCAAGCCGCTGTTCTTGGTGAATTCGATCAGAAACAGCTCCTTCATGTCGGCAAGTTTCGCCGGCATCTTGTCGGCCAGGTCGTTCGCCTGCGACCAGTCTTCGTCGAGATTGTAGAGTTCCCACTTATCCTTGTCGGGCGTCCATTCAAGGATTCCCTTCGGCAGACCGGGAATCCACGGCGTGCGCGGCCCGAAAGCGGACGCGATCCAGCCGTCATGGTAGATGGCGCGGCTGCCCATCACCTCGAAGTACTGCGTCTTCTTGCCCGCCTTGGCCTTTGCATCGCTGAAGGTCTTGGTGAAGCTGACGCCGTCGAACGGATCTTGCGGAATGCCGTTGACCACGCGCGGGGGGGTGATGCCCAGGACGTCGTAGATCGTCGGAACCACGTCGTTCACGTGCAGGAACTGAGCCCGCGGCGTGGCGTCGGCCTTGATCTTCGCGGGCCAGCGCACGGCCATCGGGTTGCGAGTGCCGCCGAAGTGCGACGCTATCAATTTCGTGTACTGATAGGGTGCGCCACCCGCCCAGGCCCAGCCAGCGTGATACATGTTGTCGGTTTTGGGCGAGCCAAGCACGTCGAGGCCGCCGAGTCCATCGAGCGCCTTAATCTGCTGCTTCGTGGTGGTCGGGATGCCATTCTGTGCGAGTAATTCGCTAATCGTGCCGTTCTGGCCTTCCGCGGAGGCGCCATTGTCACCCCAGATGTACAAGATCAGGGTGTTGTCGCCGTAGCCGAGCCGGTCGATTTCATCAACCATTCGGCCGACCTGCGCGTCGACATGTTCGGTAAACCCAGCGAACACCTCCATCAGGCGACGCTGGAATGGCTTCTCGTCTTCGGGGATCGAATCCCATGAAGCCAAGGTGGAGGGGCGCGGGGTCAACTGCGCGCTCTGCGGAATCCAGCCTAGTTGCTTGGCGCGATGGAAGGCGCGCTCGCGGTAGTTGTCCCAGCCGTCGTCGAACTTGCCCTTGTACCGGTCAGCCCATTCCTTCGGGACTTGATGTGGCCCGTGTGAGGCGCCGCTCGCCCAATACATGAAGAACGGCTTGTCGGGCGAAAAGGCTTTGTGTTGCTGAAGCCAGTGGATTGCGTCATCAGCGAGGTCCTCGCTCAGATGATAATAATTGTGGCCGCCGGAGGTGTGGGGATGTTCGGCGATGGCCGTGTTTCGTACCAGGAGCGGCTCGTACTGCGACGCTTCGCCGGCGAGGAAACCGTAGAAGTATTCAAAGCCGTAGCCGGTCGGCCAGTAGTCGAACGGGCCTACTTGGGTCGTCTGCTCGGCAGGCGTGTTGTGCCACTTGCCCCACGCTCCAGTGTGATAGCCGTAATCCTTGAGCACCTCGGCGACCGTGGCGCTGCTCTTCGGGATGGTGCCCATGTATCCATCCCAGTCGTTGGCCAACTCGGTGATCTGGCCGCTCGCGACGCGGTGCTGGTTTCGCCCGGTCAGCAACGCCGCGCGTGTGGGCGAACACATGGCCGTCGTGTGAAACTGATTGTAGGAAATCCCATGGCTTGCAATCTTGCTCAGGGTCGGCGTATGTATCTCGCCACCGTATGTGTCCGTCTGTGCAGGGCCGACGTCGTCGATCAACACAATGAGAATGTTTGGTGCATCCTTTGGCAGATGGTTTACGACCGGCAGGGGGGCGTAAGTCGATTCCTGCATCGTCCGTCCGGCGACGCTGCCGGACGGTTTAGGCGGGAATGGCAAGACTTCTTGAGCACCGAGTGGCATCGCGAACGCCGCACTCAACGTGATGCCGGCCAGCTTGTAGTAAAGTCTTTGGTTATTCATCGTTTTTCCCCGTGTCTTGCTAAATCCTCGAAGCAGAAACATCCCACTCTTTAAATCTCATTCCGCCTGTCTGACAGGCGGAATTTTCCAAGTGCCGTCGAGAATCGAAGGCGGACAGTCCTTCGGCCAATACATGCGCAGGATTAGAAGGAACCGATCTGCTGGCGCGGGAAGCCAGTTGGATTCCTGGTCCTTCCCTGGTGACTTGTGCTGGATGTACAAGTCTACGGAGCCATCGGCGTTGGTCTTGAACTGACTGCGCGAACTCACGTTATAGCGGTTGAGGGAGTTGTCCACGAAGAAATACTGCGCGTCGTACATCGTGATAGACCAGAAACCGTTCGCTGGCGGCATCTCGCCTTTGTTGAAGTGCATGACATAGTTGTTTGCACCGCTATATTGCAATCCCGGGCCGGGCCCGTTGGAAACAGGGTAAATCGAGTCCTGCGAGAGGTTCGCGTACAAGCCGATCATGGCGATCAGTGCACGCTGGATGTAGTCCGTGCCGTAGGGGCCCGTCTTGGTGGTGATGACCCAGCCATTCTCGAATCGCCAATCGCCCGCTGCCATCCCCTCCCTTTCCCAACCCGCCATGCGACCGAAGGCAACTTTGGGCGCTTTGGCCAGCGCCTCGGCAACGGAGGGATCGACCTTGGCGATGTCAAAGTTTTTTCCGGTTTCGATGCCGAGCGCGCGAAGCTTGGCGATCATTGGGGCATCTTCGGCGTAGGGCGAATTAGTCTTCAGGAGTTCGGCGAAGAACTTGAAGTAAGCGCCGCCCCCCATGCCGTTCACCTGGTCGCGTACCAGAGTCTTCATGTCAAAGGCCGGGTCAACCTTGCCCGGAGGGGGCGTGTAGGGCTTGCCGTAGGAGGAGAGCGGAACAGCCGTGATTTGGTCTTGCAGTTCGTGAACTTGCCCGTAATCTTCCGGTGAGCCCGTGCAATAGATCTTGCCGTTGAACAAGGCGATTTCGGTTGCGGACTTGTATTCCTTCACGCCCGGCGGTAGCGTCCCGGACCAGCCGGGGCCGGTGATCGCGATTGTTTGAGCTGCAGTTCCTGTGGTCCGCTTGCCCGGATTCCCGAAGACGGTTGTCCAGCTGTCAAACAGAGAGAAGACCGCAAACCGGCCCTTCAGGTCGGGGATACTGATCACCCAAGGTTCCTTAGAAACATCAAAATAAGCATAGGTGTAGAGTGTGTCCGCATTGGGCGCGGTGACGTCCCGGTACGAAGCGTCTGGATACGTGCGCAGCTTGGCAAACTGGCCCATGGGCGATTGGGTCCCCTCCGGCGCCACAACGTTGGTTAACCGGCGGCGCGTGAGTTCCGTGGTTACGAGAGGATAGGCGTAGATGTAGGCTTCGACCGCGATACCGTCCACATCTGTGGCCTTCGGAGTGTCCGCCGTCATGGCGGAACTGCACACTGCAATCAGAATTGTGATCAGTGCCGCAAGGCACAACATTGCGCTCTTGATGCCCTTCATAAGTCTTGCCTCCAGCTTCAAACGAACTGGTTACCATCCCATCGACCGCTCCGGGTGCGAGCAGGGAGTTGGCCCCTGCTCGCATTTCGTTCAGATCAGCATTGCCTACGGAACGTAGCTGCAGGCCGCGCCACCTCTGCAAACTCACTCCACCTTCCTTACCGGGGGAAGCTTGTACGTCCCGTCTAGCACCGCCTCCGTGGGCCAGTAGTCGCGCACCGTTAGATTGAACTGCCCATTTGCCGGTGCGGGCCTCCCACGATGGCGAGAACAGCCACGACGATGAGGGTGATCCGAAGCCACCGCTTTTTGCGGCCGCCGCTGTTTGCTTCACCTGAGTTCATTTCGCTGACTCCTTTCTAGTAAGCGGTGCGGAAGCGCGCAACGCGTAGTGAGCTACTTCTCTTGGCGTTTCACCGGTGGCGGCGTCCAGGTGCCGTCGAGAATTGATGGCGATGTCTGCGTCGGCCAGTACAAACGCAGGACGAGTGCGAACTTCCCTTTAGGCGCCGGCAGCCAGTTGGCCTCTTTGTTTTTTCCGGGTGAATCCGCCTGAATATAGAAGTCCATCGAGCCGTCTGGATTCGTGACGAAATGGTTGCGTTGGCTCAGATCGTACCGGTTGATTGAGTTCGGCACAAAAAAGAATTCGGTGTCGTACATGGTCAGTGACCAGAAGGCTTTGACCGGAGGCGTCCCGCCCTTGTCGATATGCATCACGTACTTGTGCGATGCACCGTCATAAGCATCGTCGTTCGCATCCTTTTGCGAGAGTGGATAGACCGCATCCTGAGGACGGTTCCAACCCGGCCCCAGGGCGTTCGCCATGCCCCGCACGAGATAGTCCGTGCCGAATTCGCCAACGCCAGAGGTGAAGTACAGCCACCCGTTGGTGGTTTTCTGCCGTTTCAAGTGTTCCACCATTTTTAGAAGCGCCAATTTCGGAACCGTCTTGATGATTTCCCGGTCCACGACCATGAGCTTGCTTGGATCGAATTCCTTTCCGGGCTCCAATCCGATCTTAGCCATCTCCGCCACGATGGGGGCATCCTGAGCGGTCGGCGGATTTCTTTTCATCAGCCGAGCGAGATAATTGAAGTAGGTGTCGATGTCGAGGGCATCGACTTGTTTGCGGGCCGCCGTCTTCATGTCGATCCTGGGATCGGCCACACCCAATGGCGGCGTGTACGGCTTGCCATACGAACTGAGCGGAACCACCACGAACTTGTCCTGCAATGCGTGCACCGCTTTGTAATCTTCCGATGTGCCAGTGCAATAAACGCGTCCCAGCACCCAAACCATTCCAGTTGGGGATTTCACCTCAGTCACGTTCCTCGGCAGCGTGCCTGACCAGCCTGGCCCAGTGATGGCGTAGGTCTGCACCTTGCTTCCCGTCGTCGCTGGACTTGCCACCTTGAAGACTTCCGAGTAACCGTCCAGCATCGGCACGATGTAATACCGGTTGCCCATGTCGGGAATGCTCAAGACCCATGGTTCACTCGAGACATCCAGCCACACCATGGTGTAAAGCGTGTCGGCGTTGGGTGCGGCGCAGCAGTGGTTGTCGACTGCAGGGTAGCTCCGCATTTTGATCAATTGCCCCATCGGCGCATGCTCGGCGTCAGGCGTAGACACATTTGTTTCCTGCTGGCGCACCATGTCGAACGTGACTAGCGGATAACCGTAGATGTAGGCGTCCATCGCAGTTTTCATTGCTTCTTCCGGGAGCACCGATGGAGCCTTGTTGTTGCCGCAGCCTGCAATCATGACTACAGCCAAAGCTGACAGGCACAATGTCGTCGTGAACCATTTACGCGATCTCATGATCACCCTCCACCGTTTCGCTTGTACCAACCTGCTGTTTGTAACTGCTGACTAAGAGCGCCACTGTGATGGCGATATAGAGCACACCAGCAATACCCTCCAATGCGGCTAACATACGAACCTCACCATTGAGGGGAACGATATCGCCGTAGCCGATCGTTGAGAGTGTCACCAAACTGAAATACAACAGTTCCGCCTGATGATCAGTTGCAACAGAGACGCTGTGTTGGAAGGAACCTGGAAGAAAAACATCGATGGCGCTGTAAAGCGCAAACCATTGCATTCCAAGCAAAAGGTAAATACTGGCAGCCGTGTATAAATGTGGGCTGCTGATGGAGCGAGAATTCCTCAGATATTTGAAAAGACTGAAAACGCTCAATCCGAAAAACATTGTTAACGTTCCCCATTTCATTCCTGCCAGCATCCGATTCGGGAGCAATGTGTCGGCTACCGCAAGGACAAAGGAACAACACATCAACACGATCGGTGGCCAGACCCACGCTTTAATTTGCGACATCCTGATCGTCGTCAAAATGACCGGCACAAACAGCACAATTCCGAGAATGATTCTCCGGATGCTCCCGTGATCCAGGACCGGGTACAGCAAGATCAGGAGTAGCAGTGACAAAAGGAGTAACAGATCCCATCGTGGTTGCGCTTGCGCTGTCATTCCCACTTCACCGTTTCGGCAATCAAAAAGTGACTGCTCCCGTTATCTGCAATGAATATCCCTGGACGGTGTACGAGTTCGAGAATTCCTTCAGCAGCTTGAATCCCACAGCTACCTTGCGTACCGGCAAAATGACATTTGCTGCTCCGCCAATGGCGTTGACCCTGTAGTGGCCCGGATGCTGGGAATCCACGCCGGGGCCGCTGTTGTTGCTGGTTTGCCACTGGCCGTAGCCGACCACCCCGACCTGCAGAAGGGTGTGCATGTCCTTTTGCAGGGGAAGAATCTGCGTGAGGGAATAGTCAAGGTCGAAGGTCTGTCCGGGATGAATATTGGTTCCACTCTGCGTGGTGTGAAATTCATACATCTCGTACGCAGAGAACGCCGTTCCTTTGTTTTTGGTCAGGTAAAAAGTCTCGCCAGCGGTGGGAGCGTTGGTCCAGTGTCCGCTGCCGGTGTTGTTGCTGGCGCCGGGAGTGAATCGCCCAGTTGGCGCGAAGAAAGCGTAAGCCGCCATGATGTCAGCTCGTTTCAGATGCCAACCCATGGTTACGGGCTGATAGAAAGAATCTGCAAAGCCACCACCACCTCCGATGGCTTTCTCTCCAGCCAGCGAAAGTGCACTGTTCGTGACGGGAAGTCCTGCCACCAATCCATAATTGCCACCCAGGATCTTTTTCTTGCTTACCCACATGAACACGTTGACATCAACCAGAACGTCCACGTTGGGGTCAAGTTCTCCGCAGACCGTACATTTGGCCTGATTGAACGAATAGTCCAGAAACGTGTTTGAGTAGGTCAATCCTGGTTCCGGCATGACGCCAGAATTCGTGGCGTTGAAGCCCGGTGTGTAGACTCCCCGCAGAGGAGGAAGGGATTGCGCGTCACACGGAACGACACTAGTGATAATCAGCAGGCCAATCGCAATACCCCAAAACGTTGTTGAAATAAGCGATCCAAGAGCAATCCTTTTCATGAGACATCCTTCCTTCCCATTTGTCGTACCCATACCGTCCTCAGGGAGTTCGACACCGTGAGTGCTCTACACTCGGCTATTGAATCGCCATGCCTATTCGCTCATGTGCTTGTTGAAGCGTCTTCTGGTCCTCAGCACTCATCGGCGCGGGCTTCAGATTCACGGTGAGCTTGTTGAGCTTGCCGGTGAAACGGAATGGCACCTGGTAGTCCCGGTCGTCCACCGGTGTGCGTGTGTCCATGCCGACATCGAAAGTCTCATCAGGCGGAAGGAGAAACGGTATCGTGTGGGGAATGGTCTGGGTTGCGACCGCGGCGCCGTCCACTTTAAGAATGCCGGTGCCGCCTTTTCCAAATCCGGGGCCGTCGTATGTGAAGTCAAATTCCAGCGTATGCTTGCCGGGCGACAGTGCCGCCGGCCCTTCCCAGCGAATACGCGCCAGATCCAGCAAGTTGTAGGTGAAGACAGGCTTGCCCTTTAGCAAGTAGAGTCCGTAGCCACCAAAGCGGCCGCCCTCGGTTACGAGCATTCCCTCGGCACCACCAGTAGGAATTTCCACTTCTGCGGTGATGGTGAAAGACTTATCAAGAATGTTTGGTGCATCGCCGGTAGGTATTCCAGACGTTACTCCGGAGTAAGTGAAAGTTGTCCGGCCGGCGGTGTAACTCGGTGTGGGCGTGAGCAGACGAGTGAGGACGGCGTTGTCCAGGGGCAGGACATTATATTTAGTTGCCTCTGCCAAAAAGAGCTCCTGCATTTCGTACAGCTTGTCTGGCATTTTGGTCGCAAGATCGTTGTACTCCGAATAATCATCGGCGACATTGTAAAGCTCCCATTTATAGCCGTTGACCACGTCGGGCATCTTTCCCAGGCCCATCAACCACGGTGGTTGTGGCGGCGTCGTGGCAGCGATCCAGCCGTCATGATAGATCGCGCGGTTGCCCATGATCTCGAAGTACTGTGTTGTGCGAGTGGATGGTGCAGCAGCGTTGGCCTTGTCCCAGGTATACGCCATACTCACACCCTGGATCGGCTTCTGAGCGACGCCGTTGAGCATCACCGGCGCAGGAATGTGCGTCGCATCGAGAATGGTCGGTACGATATCAATCAGGTGGTGAAACTGCGGCCGGATTCCGCCAGCATCCTTAATCTGTTTCGGCCACGCCATGACCATGCCCTGGCGCGTACCGCCGAAGTGCGAGGCCACCTGCTTCGTCCACTTGAAAGGAGTATCGAAGGCCCAGGACCAGGCCACCGACATGTGCGGTCTGGTCTCAGGAGATCCCCACAGGTCGTAGAACTTCAACTGGTCAGCGACCGGAACATGCGCGCCTTGAAACGACGCCATGTCATTAAAGGTGCCGATGGTGGTGCCTTCCGCGCTGGTGCCGTTATCCCCGCTGATATAAATGATCAGAGTGTTGTCGAGCTTTCCCATATCCTCGACCGCATCGATGACGCGGCCGATTTCGTAGTCGGTATAGGCTACATAGGCGGCGAATACTTCGGCTTGGCGGGCGAAGAGTTTCTTTTCGTCGGCATTGAGTGTGTCCCACTTCGCCAGTTCATCCGGCCAGGGCGTGAGTTGAGTATTCTGCGGAATCACCCCC
>Ga0074045_10002196_pt1 | contig 18222 bp, 14 predicted proteins | sample BogForMeECP23OM2_FD_94442 | JGI IMG/M metagenome (GOLD analysis project Ga0074045, IMG submission 94442) | Bog forest soil microbial communities from Calvert Island, British Columbia, Canada - Bog Forest MetaG ECP23OM2 | ecosystem: Environmental > Terrestrial > Soil > Wetlands ...
AATCCACCCTAGCTGCTTGGCGCGATGGAAGGCCCGCTCGCGGTAATTGTCCCAGCCGTCGTCGAACTTGCCCTTGTACTTGTCCGCCCACTCCTTCGGGACTTGATGCGGACCGTGTGAGGCACCGCTCGCCCAATACATGAAGAACGGTTTGTCGGGAGCAAGGGCCTTGTGTTGCTGTAGCCAGCCGATAGCGTCATCCGCTAGGTCCTCGCTCAAATGATAATAATTGTGGCCGCCGGAAATGGGAGGATGTTCGGCGTATGCCGTGTTTCGTACCAGATTCGGCTCGTACTGCGACGCTTCTCCGGCAAGAAAACCGTAGAAGTACTCGAAACCGTAGCCGGTCGGCCAGTAATCGAACGGGCCGGCCTGAGTGGTTTGCTCGGCAGGAGTGTTGTGCCACTTGCCCCATGCGGCGGTGTGATAGCCATAGTCCTTGAGTACCTCGGCTAAGGTGGCGCTGCTTTTCGGGATGGTCCCTGAATATCCGTCCCAGTCATTCGACAATTCGGTGATCTGGCCGCTGGCAACGCGGTGTTGGTTTCGCCCGGTCAACAACGCTGCTCGCGTAGGCGAACACATAGCCGTCGTGTGAAACTGACAAAAGGAAATCCCTTCGCTGGCAATCTTACTGAGGGTCGGTGTATGGATCTCGCCTCCGTAAGTATCCGTCTGGGCCGGGCCGACATCGTCGATTAGGACAATGAGAATGTTGGGCGCATCCTTTCGCAGATGGTTTACAAGCGGCAGCGGAGCGTAAGTCGACTCCTGCATAGTCGCTCCAGCCACGCTGCCGGATGGTTTCGGCGGGAAAGGCAACACCTCTTGCGCGCCCACCGGTAAGGCAAACGCTGTACCCAAAGTGAAGCCAGCCAATTTGCAGTAAAGCTTTTGGTTCTTCATCGTTTTTCTCCGCGTCTTGCTAACTCCGCGAACTAGAAAAATTCCGTTGCTGAAAACTCATTGCACCTTTCTTACACCCGGTAGCTTGTAGGTGCCGTCGAGCACCGATTCCTTTGGCCAGTAATTCCGGACCGTCAAGTTAAATGGCCCACTCGCAGGAACAGGTAGCCAGTTCGCCTTCTTGTCGGCACTCGGTGGATCGGCCTGGATGTACAGATCGAGCGATCCATCGGGGTTGTACTGAAGCGGCATCCACGCGGCCAGGTCGTACCGGTCGATCGCGTTCGGAACGTAGAATCCCTGTGGGTCATACACCGAAACGGACCACGTAGCGTTGGTTGGTGGCGTCTGGTCCTTTTCGAAGTGCAGGACATAGCGATGGGAACCATCGAGCGGTTTGTCGTCGCCGTCGCTGAACGCAGTTGGGTAAACCACATCGCGAGGTTGAATCGCGCCGAGACCTACCAGAGCGATGCCGGCGCGTGTTGTGTAATCGTTTCCATAGTCCGCCATATCTTTTGGCATCACAATCCATCCATTCACGGTATGAAGTTGCTTCACGCCTTTTTCCAAAAGCGCAAACGCCTTCATGGCACGCCGTAGGCCTCTCGCCGTGCCGGCATCAAGCTTGTTGAGGTCGAATTCTTTCCCTGGTTCAATGCCGAGCTTGCGAAGTTTCTCGACCATGGCGGTATCTACAGGAGCCGGGGGATTGTCCTTCATCAGATGTGCTAGCCGTCCGAAATAGGTGTTCGCGTCCATCTTCTGCACCTGCATGAGAGGCGGAGTCTTCGTGTCTACACCCACGTTGACTGCGATTTCGGCGGGTGGTGTGTATGGTTTTCCCCAGGCATTGAGTGGCGTAAGTTTGTATTGGTTTTGGAGGGCATTGACCACGTTATAGTCTCTTGGACCATCTGCCTGCATCTGGCCGTTCACCCACACGCATCGCGTCGGAGAATGGAAGACTTGTTCCACATCGACGGGAACATTGCCCTGCCAACCAGGTCCAACGATCAGAAAATTTGCTGCACCGGTGCCCGTGTTGCGCTTGCCGATCGAGGCAAAGACGTTGCTCCACATATCGAAGAGCGCGATTACGTAATAGCGCCCGTTTGTCTCTGGAACGGAGAGTACGAGAGGCTCCTTGTCGAGGTCAGCCCAGGAAACGGCAAACAATGTGTCAAGGCCAGTTCTGGCCACTGCGTGGAATGAAACATCGGGATAATGCGTCATCACCGAAAACTGATTTACTGGTGCAGTGAATTCGCCCGGTTTCGAGACGGCGGTCGATGTCTCCTTCGTCAAGTCCATCATGATCATGGGGAAACCGTAGATGTATGCTTCGGTGCCGTAGAGCCAGGCCCAACCTTCCGTGAAATACCAATAGCCTCCAACCACGGCGAGCAGAATTAGGCCGAGAGCGACGAACCGCAGCCAGCGACGCGTTCCTTGTGTTGCCATCGAGCTCACCTCCTTTTCGCACAAAATCGCGGGCATTCTTATGACACCCGTTTCACCGGCGGCGGTGTCCATGTGCCGTCAAGGATCGAGGGTGGAGTTCGCGTCGGCCAGTACAATCGCATCACGAGCGCGAATTTCCCTTTGGGTGCCGGAAGCCAATTCGCTTCCTTGTCTTTTCCGGGTGAATCGGACTGAATATAAAGATCGAAGGAACCATCCGGGTTGGTCTTGAAGTGGTTGCGTTGACTTACGTCGTAACGGTTGATCGCGTTCGGCACGAAGAAAAACTCGGTGTCGTACATCGTTAGTGACCAGAAGGCTTTTACCGGTGGAGTTTTCCCCTTCCCAATGTGCATCACATACTTGTGGGAAGCCCCGTCGTAGTCACTTCCTTCCGCATCCTTCTGTGAGAGTGGATACACGGCATCTTGAGGGCGATTCCAACCTGGTCCTAAAGCATTGGCCATTCCTCGCACCAAATAATCCGTTCCAAACTCACCAACACCCGAAGTGAAATAAAACCAGCCGTTTGTCGTTTTTTGCTCTTTCAGGTGTTCGAACATTTTTACGAGTGCGAGTTTCGGAACAGTCTTAATAATTTCTCGGTCGATGATCGCAAGTTTGTTGGAATCAAAATCTTTTCCTGCCTCTAATCCGATTTTCGCCATTTGCGCGACGATGGGGGCGTCCTGGGCGGTCGGCGGGTTGGTCTTCATGAGTTTTCCGAGGTAATTGAAATAATCGTTGGTGTCGAGGGCATCGACCTGTTTGCGCACCGCCGTTTTCATGTCAACCTTGGGATCGACAACACCAGCAGGCGGAGTGTACGGCTTGCCATACGAACTCAGGGGAACCACGGCAAACTTGTCCTGCAGAGCGTGCACAGCTTTGTAGTCTTCTGGAGTGCCCGTACAATAAATTCGCCCAAGGACCCATACCATTCCGGTTGCGGACTTCACTTCCGTCACGTTGTTCGGGAGTGTGCCCGACCAGCCTGGGCCAGTGATGGCATAGGTTTGCGCTTTACTCCCGGTTGTCGACGGGCTCGCGACTTTGAAGACCTCGGAATAACCGTCCAGCATTGGCACGATGTAATACCGGCTTCCCATGTCGGGAATGCTCAGCACCCACGGTTCGTTCGATACATCCAACCAGACCATGGTGTAGAGCGTGTCGGCATTCGGCGCTGCGCAGCAGTGGTTATCGACTGCGGGATAGCTGCGCATCTTGATCATCTGTCCCATGGGCGCATGTTCGGGATCAGGCGTAGCAACGTTGGTTTGTTGCTGACGAACCATGTCGAAGGTAACTAACGGATAGCCATAGATGTAGGCGTCTACTGCAATTCTCATTGCCTCTTCGGGAAGTACCGAGGGAGCGTTGTTATTGCCGCAGCCCGCGATGCAGAACACGCCTACAGCGGCCAAACACGATATTGCTTTAATGTGTTGATGCAATCTCATTACTTATCCTCCACCGTTTCATTCGAAAGGCTCTGCTGCTTATAACTACTCACTAACAGAGCCACAGTGATCGCAATGTACAGAACTCCCGCAATGGCCTGAAGTGCCGCCAACATGCGTACTTCGGCGCGTAGCGCCACTATGTTTCCAGTGCCAAGCGTTGAAAGTGTTACGAGGCTAAAGTAGAGCAACTCCGTCTGCCGGTCAGTCGCAAGGCTCGTGCTGACGTGAAAAGACCCGGGAACAAAGACATCGATCGCACTGTAAAGAGCAAACCATTGCACGGCCATCATTAGATAAATGTTTATGGCGGTATATAAGTGTTCGCTTCTTATGGCGCGGGAATTCTGCAGATACCTGAATAGTGCCGCGACACTCAGCGCGAAGAAAACAGCCAGTATCGCCCACTTGATGCCCGTAAGGATTGGATTGCGGAGAAACGTGTTCACGGCGGCCACGATTACTGATCCGGACATCAGCAGGAAGGTGGGCCAGATCCAGGATTTAAGCTGCGACATCCTAATCGTTACCAAAATGACGGGCGCAAATGTTAGTGCCCCGAGTAGGAGCCTCGTGATGTCACCGTGATCCATTACCGGATACATGAGAATCAAAAGGACTAATGACAAGAGCAGCAGGAGATCCCATCGCGCTTGCAGCTGAGTTGTCATTCGAGCATCACCATTTCGCGCAATAGTCCTGTCAATCAGAACGTGATTGCGCCCGATATCTGTAGGGAATACCCCTGAACTGTGTAAGAGTTAGAGAATTCCTTCATCAACTTGAACCCAAGAGCCACTTTGCGTACCGGCAAAATGATATTTGCCGCTCCACCGATGGCGTTGACCCTGTAGTGGCCGGGATGTTGGGGATCCACACCGGGACCACTGTTGTTGCTGGTCTGCCATTGACCGTAGCCGACCACTCCAACTTGCAGAAGTGTGTGCATGTCCTTCTGTAGGGGAAGAATTTGCGTTAGGGAATAATCCACGTCAAAGGTCTGTCCCGGATGAATGTTGGTTCCTTCTTGAGTGGTATGAAATTCGTACATTTCATACGCGGAGAAGGCAGTTCCTTTGTTCTTCGTCAGGTAAAACGTTTCGCCAGCGGTGGGAGCGTTGGTCCAGTGACCACTACCGGTGTTATTGCTGGCGCCCGCAGTGAATCGTCCGGTCGGCGCGAAGAAAGCGTAAGCCGCCGTAATATCGGCTCGCTTCAGATGCCAACCCATCGTTACGGGCTGGTAGAACGAATCTGCAAAGCCGCCACCGCCGCCGACGGTGCTCTGATTCTCCTCTCCCGCCAGCGAGAGTGCACTGTTCGTGACCGAAAGTCCGGCCACCAATCCATAGTTACCACCCAGGATCTTTTTCTTGCTTACCCACATGAACACGTTGACATCAATCAAGACATCCACATTAGGGTCAAGTTCTCCGCACACCGTGCATTTGGCTTGATTGAACGAGTAGTCCAGAAACGTGTTGGAGTAAGTGAATCCCGGGTCTGGCATGACCCCAGAGTTGGTCGCATTAAAACCTGGTGTGTATACGCCTCGCAGAGGAGGTAGGGATTGCGCGTGACACGGGATGCCACTCGCGACAATCAGCAGGCCCATCGCAATGCCCCAAAACGCTGTTGAAATTAGCGATCCGAGAGCGATCCTTTTCATGAGACATCCTTCCTTTCCATTTGTCCTACCCATACCGTCCACAGGGAGTTCGATACCGTGAGTCCTCTACACTCGGCTATTGAATCGCCATGCCGATCCGCTCATGTGCTTGCTGAAGAGTTTTCTGGTCTTCGCCGCTCATGGGCGCGGGCTTCAGATTCACAGTCAGTTTGTCGAGCGTGCCAGTAAAACGGAACGGCACCTGGTAATCCTTGTCGTCCACCGGTGTCCGTGTGTCCATGCCGACATCGAAAGTTTCATCAGGCGGAAGGAGAAACGGAATCGTGTGGGGAATGGCCTGGGTTGCAACCACGGCGCCGTCCACCTTAAGAGTGCCGCTGCCGCCTTTTCCAAACCCGGGGCCGTCGTAGGTGAAGTCAAATTCCAGCGTATGCTTGCCGGACGACAGTGCCGCGGGCCCTTCCCAGCGGATACGCTCTAGGTCGAGAAAGTTGTAGGTGAAGACAGGCTTTCCCTTTAGCAAGTAGAGTCCGTAGCCACCAAATCGGCCACCCTCAGTTACGAGCATTCCCTCGGCACCACCGGAAGGAATCTCCACTTCTGCGATGATGTTGAAAGACTTATCAAGAATGTTTGGTGCATCGCTGGTGGGAATTCCGGACGTTATTCCGGAGTAGGTGAATGTCGTCCGCCCGGCGGTGTAACTCGGTGTGGGCGTGAGCAATCGAGTTAAAACGGCGTTGTCTAGCGGGAGCACATTATATTTCGCCGCCTCTGCAAAGAAGAGTTCCTGCATCTCATGCAGCTTGTCTGGCATCTTCGGTGCAAGATCGTTGTACTCCGAATAATCATCGGCGATGTTGTACAGCTCCCATTTGTAGCCGTTGACCACGTCGGGCATCTTTCTCAGCCCCATAAGCCATGGTGGTTGCGGCGGCGTCGTGGCGGCAATCCATCCGTCATGATAGATCGCGCGGTTGCCCATGATCTCGAAGTACTGCGTTGTGCGAGTGGATGGTGCCGCAGCGTTGGCATTGTCCCAGGTGTACGCCATACTCACACCTTGAATCGGCTTTTGAGCGACGCCATTGAGCATCGCCGGCGCAGGAATCTGCGTGGCCTCGAGAATGGTCGGCACGATGTCAATCAGGTGGTGAAACTGCGGGCGGATTCCGCCAGCGTCCTTGATATGGTTAGCCCACGCCATGACCATGCCCTGGCGCGTACCGCCGAAGTGCGAGGCCACCTGCTTCGTCCACTTGAACGGCGTGTCGAAGGCCCAGGACCAGGCCACCGACATGTGCGGTCTGGTCTCAGGAGAGCCCCACAGGTCGTAGAACTTCAATTGGTCAGCGACCGGAACATTCGCGCCTTGAAACGATGCCATGTCATTAAAGGTGCCGATGGTGGTGCCTTCCGCACTGGTGCCGTTATCCCCGCTGATATAGATGATCAGCGTGTTGTCGAGCTTTCCTATATCCTCGACCGCCTTGATGACGCGGCCGATTTCGTAGTCGGTGTAAGCCACGTAGGCGGCGAACACCTCGGCCTGACGGGCGAAGAGTTTCTTTTCGTCGGGATTGAGTGTGTCCCACTTCGACAGTTCATCCGGCCAGGGCGTGAGTTGAGTATTCTGCGGAATCACCCCCAGCCGCTTCTGGTTCGCAAAGATTTGCTCGCGCAGCTCGTTCCAGCCCATGTCAAACTTGCCCTTGAATTTTTCGATCCACTCTCGGGTCGGCTGGTGTGGCGCGTGAGTTCCCCCGGGTACGTAGTAAACAAAGAAAGGCTTGTCGGGTGCAGCGGCGTTCAGATCCTTGAGATACTGAATCGCGTCGTCCGCCATGCCGGTCGTGAGGTTGTAGCCCGGCTGGTCACGCCAGGGAAAGATTTGCGATGTATTGCGGAAGAGGAAAGGCGTCCACTGGTCTGTCTCGCCGCCCATGAACCCGTAGAAGTATTCAAAGCCCATGCCAATGGGCCATTGATCGAACGGGCCGGCCGTACTGTACAAATCCGGGGCTGTGTTATGGTTCTTGCCGAACCACGACGTAGCGTAGCCGTTCTGCTTCAGGATCTCTCCAATCGTTCCATTATCGACGCCGATGACCGCGTCATAGCCTGGGTAGCCTGTGTACGCGTCGGCGATCCCGAAGCCAACGGAATGATGATTGCGCCCGGTGATTAGAGCGGCACGCGACGGCGAGCACAGCGCCGTCGAGTGGAACTGGGTGTACCGCAATCCCATCTGAGCAATCCGGTCCATCGTGGGTGTAGGAATGACCCCGCCGAAGGTACCGGAAACGCCGTAACCCTGATCGTCTGTCATGATCAGGAGTACATTGGGTGCGCCCTTCGGCGGAACTATTCTGGGCCGCCAGCAGGGTTTTGACTGGTCGGCATTCAGATTGATCTGTCCGCCAAACGGCGCAGGCGGATTCGGAAGGTACCTTCCATCAACCGTTGTGGTCGCATCGGGCGAACACGGTGCTCCCGTTGTCTGCTGGGCGAATGCCCCATTCGCGGCTGTGCCCGCCAGCGACAACGCTGTCAGTGCGACTCGCAGTACCCGGGCCGTACAGAAATTATCTATTCTTCCGCTGCTACTGTATTCTCCGTAACGATCTTCCATTGCCTGCTACTCCTTCCGCTCGAAGCTTCTGGCTGTTTCGAAAGACTCAGGCAAGTACAAGGACGAGAAAGAGCCACGTCACCTAGTAGCCGCCGAGCTTCTGGTAATTCGAATTGGTGGTAGTGACGACGAGCTGTTTGGCAGTCGCGTTTAAAATGGTTTGCTGTGCGTAGTTCGTGCCGTCCGGCAAGCTGGCCATCTGAACCTGCAATGTCACCGCGTCTTTTGTCTCACCCATATAAGTATTGACATTGACGGAAGTGATCTTGTGAGCGTTGGTATCGAAAGTGAGGGTCATCCGGTCGCCTTGTTGGGCGTAGTTAATGAAAATTAAATTGACGGCTCCGGGGACGGGATTTATAGAGACGTTTCCCGCCTGTTTGGCTTGTTCCATTTTCTGGGGATCGGGAGGCAGATACATTCCCAGGAGCCCTTTAACCTCTCCCATGTACTCCTTCATCTCTGCTTCTTTCTTCTCAATAATTCTTTCTTTTAATCTGCCGCCGCTTGGCTGCTCGGGCGGAGGGCCGATGGGAGTCTTCTGAACCGTGCCGTCGGGCCCGTATTGGCAACTGTCTTGTGTGGGAGGCTTCGGATCACCCTTCAAGGTGAGCTGCGTTGTCTCGATCCACTGATACTGATGGAGCATTTGCGCGTTTGCTGCCATCGCCTGTTTCACCGCGGCCATTTTTTCCTGGAGTGCAGCATCCTGTGCAAAAAGAGGAAGTGTCGCGGCAAGCGCAACAGCAACTATCCGGATTAGCCGAGCACCAATTCCCATCGAACTGTCAACGAGCCTGAAATTCTTCGCTGTAAGCTTTCCGTTCATGAAACCCTCCTCGGTTCACCTCAAGATTTGTTCCAAAATAGAATTCACTCTCATAAACTTCCAACCGACCCTCAAGGGGTAGGAACCACTCGGTAGTAAATCCCGTTGGCACCGTACGCAGGGCTGAACCAGGTATTGCCGCACAGATAGTACGTTCCTCCTCCCGCGACGTTAGGACTGATGCAACCGGTTGGCAGTGCCCCGTATACAGCTCCCATCTCGTAAGGCACGACGGCAGTTGTTGTGACTGGAGCCACGACATCCGCGTGGACAGCCGCGACATTTGCATTCGCAGCAGCAGCATTCGCGTTTGCAGCCGCTGCGTTCGCGTTGGCCGCTGCGGCGTTAGCGTTCGCGGTATTCGCATTGGCGGAGCCAGCAGAGTAGCCTTCCGAATAAGCGTTGCTGCTAGATGAACTGTTCTTGGAAGAGGTAGCGGCGGCGCCTACGGCCATGCCGACCACCATGCCGAGGGCAGCGGCACCCGCTGTCGAGCCAGAGCTGCAGTCGTAGCAGGATGCTCCGTAGTAGCCCACGGTGGTGGGTGGATGGTATCCGTAGTACGCGGTGGGAGGATGGTACGCCGAAGCATACGTTGTCGATCCATACGGAGTTGTATGTTCCGCGCCATATCCAGCCTCACCGGAAGTAGTTCCCCCGTATGTATTTGTATGTGTAGTGCCCCCGTAGGCGGAGTGTGATGTGCTACCCCCGTACTCGTTGGTATGCGACGATCCTTCGCCGTAGGTATGCGACGTGCTGGTTCCATAGGCACTGCTGTGACTGGTGGAACCATAGCTATGAGACGTGCTGCCGCCGTACCGATTTGCATGCGCGTAACCCCAACACGTTCCTGCCACGAGCAGCGTGACCGCCAAACTCGACGAGCATCGAATTATTTTGTTGAACATCGTACCTACCTCCCTCAGTGTTGAATTTTTGTTGCGTTGGCTTTTGCCGGTAGCTTCGCGCCAGCCGCGGGCTGTGGGTGAGGATTTGCGAACGGAATGTGTTTCGCGCTCGCGGCATTAGAGGAAGTGAAAGACTCTGGCGAAACAGGAACTTCGAGTTGCCAGTTCGAAAATTCCAGCTCGTGCCTCATACGCTCTGGATCGTCTAGGAAAACCGCATGAACCAAACGCGGAAGTTTATCGTCGACTCCGATCCACACTTGTAGGAATACATCGTCGTCGATATATGCAACGATGTCCGTCGTCGTCCCACCGATCAACCGAGACTGACCCATGTAGTAGGCCAGCTTCAGTCCATCGGACATATCCTTATATGGATCGGCCACAATCAAATCAGTAAACGGGAAATAGATTCCCGCAGCGTTGTATGCGGCCTGCAAGGTGGCATCAATTGTGGGTGGTGCGTCCGCAACTGCGAGCAAGTTCTCTGCAGGTGCATAGGCCATCATGACTTTGCCGTCGTAGTAAAACTCTGAAGCGGGACCATCACCGGCCATGAGCACTCGCAATCTGTCGGGCCGTTGCAAAGTAACCTCAGATTTTGTCGCGTAGGCGAGGGGATGGCCCTGACGGCTGGGGAACTCGAAGATTTCCAGTGCGGTAAATGATAGGGAGTGAGCCGCTGCCAAGCGCTCACTCGTTGCTTTTAACAGCTCGACGGCCCTTGGTTCTAGCTCAGGCTTGGGCGGAGAGGCTGACACTTTCTTAGCTTGGGCAGTCTTTTTCTGAACTGGCGCTTTGGAGGTTTGAGCGTTTGCGCCTGCTGACAGCAATCCCAGGACTAGTGCGAATATAAGTAGTATTTGTCCGACAATCTTCAAGCGGGTTTTCATGGCTGACCTCTCACTTAACGAACATCGTGACTTGCTTGCCTTCACGGAATCATGCCGCATTGGAACATCTTGTTTGCGATAGGGCCGGCAACCTTGTTGATGAAAATTGCGCGCATCTGCGGGTCGTTCCTAAGAAATTCGATGATTTTTTGCTCTTCCGCAGTTGGAGGAGCCTTCTCGCTTTTCTTCATCCACAACTGCTCGCAAGTAGATTGCTGGTATTTCTGGATCACCTTGTTCGCAACTGAGTCGAGAATTGGATATTGATCCTGCGGTGTTGCCTTGACGTGACTCGACCCGAGAAGCGCTAAGGCAATGATTAGTACTGAGAACGACGCCAGTGAGACAATCCAACGGTAGAAATGTTTGGTCATACTTTCCTCCTCAAGTAACTACCCAACTCAAAATCATTCATACGGACCATCCTGGTATTTCTCTGGCACCCAATTTTGTGCCGCGAAGTCTGATGGAGATCTTGGTCAACCACCAAGCAACGCGGCTTATCGCTCTTGGCATCACCATCGCAATGACTCGCGAATCTTCGAGTGCGGCTGTGCGGAACGGCATCTCCGCTTCATGCCTTTCATCCGCCAGCATTCGCTGAAAGGCACCAAGTGTTGGGAAGGTCACAAGGACTGCTTCATCCCAACGCTCTACTTCTCCTCCAAACAGAACGAACCGGACTTGACCGCGCCAGAGGGGGCGAGCCCCAACTTTCATCAAGATCGGCAAACTTCCTTGAAAGTACCTTTCAAATGACTGCCGACCGGTCATATCGTTCCTGCCTGTACCAACCGAATCTCGATAGCGCAGAAGATGGAGTATTGCGACGGATTCTCCGTCGGGCACTTTCTCCGATAGTTCCTTCAAATCCGCAGCAGTCCAGCAAATTTCTCTCATAGCCTGCTTACCGCCTTGCTTCTTGACGCTGTTGCGAGACATAACTCAAATCAAGCGAGGCTCGACTGATGGTGTGGCTGCTGGCTTGAGTTTGCTGATTCTTCTCCAGCTCCAGCAGGTCAATGCCTGAATTAGAATCAGGGAAGCCAAGACACTGGTGCCAAGTAAGAACAAGATTCCAATAGCAGCCAAGAAAATCAGTAGTTCGTAGACAACGTAAATCTTTGTTGCGATAAAGATCACTCCAGTGCCTAACAGTCCAATTGCGACGAAATGGTCCACTGAGTTCTGTTTGGGGATCCCGCTCACCCAAGTTGTCGAGGTTTTGTCCATGATTTTCTCCTTGCGTAGGACCCGGACGAGGAGTGGGTCGTCCGAGTCCTGCTCGCTGCACCTGGGGGAACTGCTCGATCGAACTCAGCGCTTACTAAAACCGAAACTGGATACCAGCCTGATAGCGAAAATTGCTCTGATTGTTGTTTCCACCGGTAAACGCGTTGCCAAAACGGGTGAGCAAGTAATCAAACTCAACAGGTCGGATTGTGATCTTTGGGCTGACAGGAATATCGACGCCGCCACCAATGATGAAATCCCAGGCATTATTGGTTGGGGTTTTGCTGGCCTGGAGACATCCGGAATTCCCACAGCCGTGATAGAGATTGCCGTAAAAATTAGTGTGTGCTCCGCCGAACAGCACTTCGGCAAATGGCTCGAAATGTTCGGTGCGGTACTTGAACACTGGCCCAACGTTGTAAGTGAACAGATTGCCCTGAGCCGTATACATACAATTCGACTCCCCTGGGCAGTATTTACTTCCGGCGGCTAAATTAATGTACTTGGTATAACTGCCATAACCTTGAAGCTCGCCTTCGATTCCAACGTACTTTGTGAAGTAATATGCGATAGATCCCCCTCCGCCGTTTACGTTGAAAGTGCCAATGATGTTGTTGTTTTGCGGGTTTACGTGAACGAAAGAATAATCGACCGTAGCCTCGACCTTGGTATCTTGGGCTGAGCCCACATGGCAAATTAACAATGCCATCGCTAATGAAAATAGAAATCGAACTTTCATTGAACTCTCCTCGTTGAATTTGACCCCTAAGCGCGCAAGCTGCTTCAATCTGCGCGACTGTGCTGCTGTGATTCTTGTCGCAATGTGCTTCTATCTAGTAAGGCGCGAAGCGAGGGGCAAAATCGCAACGGACGATTAAAAATTTCAGTGAAATGAGAAGTCACTTGAGCATGGCATCGATAAAACAGAGGAGTCCCGGTACCCGCAGTTGTGAGCGCTATCACAGACGCTGCTCGAACTTGTGGTCAGGCTCATTCCCAGGGTTCTCCACTAGTAAGGGACAGAAAGGCCCTTCCACATACACCACATCTCATAGAGAACCCGGCCCTGGGTGGGAATCGGAGGCAGCCTAGTTTTTGCCAACCCCACTTTTGTCCTGTCTCGAGGAGTCGATTAGCGTAATTGGGGAACTAATCCTTCGTGTGTTGGACGCGCACTAACTTCTGTTTAACAATGCGTGAAACCAGTGGCCCGATCTCAACCTAATGAACGAAAAGTTAAAGTGAATGGGGAGTATCTGGATGTAACCCGAAAGCCGGTACTCGGTTTTTTCTATCCTGCCGTAAGACATTTTGAAACCGGGGGTTGTGGATGGCGTTGCGATCGAATCACGAGGTCACCCAATTGCTAAAAGCATGGACCACCGGAGACGAGCATGCTCTTGAAAAGCTTACTCCTCTGGTTTACGGGCAATTGCATCAGGTGGCGCGGCGCTATATGGCGGGCGAGCGGCCCGGCCATGCCCTGCAAACGACGGCTTTGGTTAATGAAGTCTACTTGAAGTTAGTCGACTGTCGACAAATAAATTGGCAGGATCGGGCTCATTTTTTTGCTGTGTCTGCGCAGTTGATGCGGCGAATTCTGATCGATTTTGCCAGGTCTCGCGATTACCAGAAAAGAGGCGGTGGCGCGGTTCACCTGTCTCTGGATGACACTCCGTCGGTCTGTTACGAACCCGATGCGCAACTGCTCGCCGTGGATGATGCTTTAAAGGCGCTTGCTGCAGTAGATGAGAGGAAAAGCAAAGTCGTGGAGCTGAAATTCTTTGGTGGGCTGAGCATAGCAGAAACCGCCGAGGTATTAAAAGTTTCAACGGAAACCGTAGTGCGGGACTGGAGACTGGCAAAGGCTTGGCTTCTGCGGGAGTTGGGCGAAAGGAATTGAGGTGGAGCCTGAACGCTGGCTTCAAGTCGAAGATCTGTTCAACCGCGCCTTGGAGCTGGAGGAGGGTCGCCGTGCCGAATTCCTGAAACGCGCCTGTGCTGGCGACGATTTGCTTCGACGCGAAGTGGAGTCTCTGCTCGCTCATGAGAAAAAAAGCGAGCATTTCATCGAGTCGTCCGCGGTTGAAGTTATGGGCAAAATTGTTGCTCGCGAGGCAAGCGTAACGGGCCGTGCACCGAAACGAATCGGCACTCAAGTTTCACACTATCGCATTCTTGCCCAACTCGGTAGCGGTGGTATGGGTGTCGTTTACGAGGCTGAAGACACCCACTTGCATCGCAAGGTAGCCTTGAAATTCCTATCCGATCTTCAGGCAAAAGACCCACAGGCGCTAGCGCGTTTTCAAAAAGAGGCGCAAGCAGCCTCTGCGCTGAATCACCCGAACATCTGCACCATTCACGACATTACAGAGCAGGACGGTGAGACATTCATCGCCATGGAGTTTCTTGACGGTGCAACGCTAGCAGAGATGTTGCGGCGCGGTCCCCTGGAACTCACGCAACTGCTGGGCATTGCGGAGCAGGTCCTCGATGGCTTGGAGGCGGCCCACAACGAAGGCATCATTCATCGCGATATCAAGCTGTCCAACATCTTTCTCACAAAAAGCGGGCGGGTCAAAATTCTCGATTTTGGGCTAGCCAAGAGATCAGTCTCAAAGCCTGCGGCCGTGGATATCCCGACACTCGAAGGACGCCTCACTCACGAAGAAGATCTTTCGAGCGGCTCTGTAATGCTGGGCACTGCAGCATACATGTCACCGGAACAGGCGTTGGGCAAACCACTAGACGTGCGCACGGATATTTTTTCGTTTGGGATTGTGTTGTACGAAATGGCCACGGGGTGCGCGCCCTTTCAAGGTGAGAGCACGGGGATGTTGCTGCTCTCCATTGTGAAGGAAGCACCAGAGCCGCTGAGAGAAATCAAGCCTGATCTTCCCGAGGCACTACAGCAAATCGTAGACAAATGCCTGCAGAAAGACCGGAACGAGCGATATCAATCGCCTTCTGAAATTCGCAATGACCTCCGGCAGTTGCAGCGGTCTATCACTTCCGAAAAAATTGCACACACAGAAGTTCAGGAGCAGATTCCTGAAGCCAGCAGTGTCGCACGAGCGGAACCTGGACCAGTATCGAAGGACTCATCGGCATCTGTGGATGCGATAGATACAGATTCGGCCCGGAAACCAGCTGGACGAATGTGGAAGATACGCATTGCTGTGGCCACGTTGGCAATCGGCTTGGTTCTTTTCGCTGGCCTGTATGCTCATTTTCACGAGACATACTCGCTCAAGTCTCAAGACACTCTCGTTCTCGCCGAATTTACAAACACTACAGGGAATCCCGTTTTCGATGGCGCCCTCCGCGAGGCGCTAACTCTTGATCTGTCACAGTCGCCGTTTCTTAATGTGCTGTCCCAACAGAGAGTAACAACAACTCTCAAGCAGATGGAGAAGCCTGCCGACGAACGCCTCACGGTCAGAATTGCCCGCGAAATTTGCCTCCGAACGAATAGCAAAGCGCTCATTGCGGGCTCGATTGCTCTCGTTGGTGAACGCTACACCCTTAATCTGAGAGTGCTCGATTGCCAAAACGAAGAGATTCTAACCAGTGTTGTGTCAGAAGCGGAAAACAGAAACTTGGTGCTTCCCGCCCTGCACAGGGCCGATGAACAACTGCGACGGAATTTGGGTGAATCGCTTGGTTCCATAAAAGCCTTCAACGTGCCCCTCGCTGAGGCAACCACTTCTTCGCTCGAAGCCCTCCAGTTGTATTCCCAAGGGCAAGCGGAGCGACAAGTAAAGGGAAGTTTGGCCGGTATTCCTTACTTGAAACGCGCGATCGAGATCGATCCTAATTTCGGCCAGGCCTACGCCAGTCTGGGATCCATGTACCTCAACACTTCGCAGTGGGCCTTGGCCAAGAGTAGCTACCGAAGCGCATACGCACTTGGTAATCGCGTGAGTGAACGCGAAAGGTTTTACATCGAATTTTATTACTTCCAGTACATCACGGATGAATCCGATACTTCCATTCGGGTCTGTAATGAGTGGATCCGATCCTATCCTAACGATTCCATCCCTCATTCCCGCTTAGGTGCAGTTTTCTTGGCGCTGGGCAGGTTCGAAAAGGCAACTCAGGAATACCGGGAAGCCCTGCGTCTGGGGACAGACACGCCGTATTCCGGTGCAATGCTCGCTTACCTGCGGTTGGGCAGACTCGATGAGGCGAAGGCCATGTTCGATGCCGCACGCTCGCACAATCTCGACAGCGATTTCTTGCGACAGTATCGGGTTACTCTCGCCTTCCTGGAAGGCGACGACCTTACTATTCGACAGCAACTCGACTGGGCAAAAGGGAAGCCAGGGTACGAAGAGACTCTGTTGAACGCCCAGTCGGAGATTGAGGCCTACCATGGTCACGTCGTGAAGGCCCGCGATTTGGAACAGCGGGCAAAGTCGGCGACGGCTGCGGCCAGCGATAGGGAAAGAGCGGCGGAATTCGACGCAGATTCCGCGTGGCGTGAAGCCGAAATTGGAAACAGTATATTGAGTCGCAAATATGCGATGCAAGCCTTGGCCGTCAGCGACTCCCCTGCGGTCTACGCCAGAGTCGCAATGGCTTCGGCGCGCGCTGGCGACAATAGCACCTCGGAGATGATCGCTGCCCGACTAAACGCCGACTACCCCCACAGCGTCATGGTACAGAACTATGTACTTCCCACAATTCGGGCTCTGATTGCGATCAACAACAAGCGGCCTGGACAAGCAATTGCTGTTCTGCAGCCCGCTTTGCCTTTTGAACAAGGAGAACTAGGATTTGGCAATCTGCAACCAGCCTACGTCCGTGGGTTGGCTTATCTACAGTTGAAAAAAGGGCAGGAAGCCGCGATTGAATTTCAGAAGTTAGTTGCTCATCCAGGTGTCGTTGGGCTGTCGGTGACGGGTGCTTTGGCCAAACTTCAATTAGCGCGTGCGGAAGAGATGAGCGCGAATCGCGACATGGCTCGCAAGCATTACCAGGATTTCTTCGCCACGTGGAAGGACGCCGATATCGACATCCCCGTCCTAATGCAAGCGAAAGACGAATACGCAAAACTGGGATACCGCAGAGAAAATGTACGGCCTTTGATTGGATTGTTCGGACCGTCCGTGCTAGCGCCGGACATAGGGTGATGTAGACTCTCTGAGTCTAACAGGGTGCAAAACCGCGGCTTGGTCAATTTCTGTGCTCGGGTTCAAGGCGGTGGCCACGGTGCTTTTCCGGCAGCAAGCGAGGTTCGTTCGCCGAGCGATTATGAACTCTGATCCAGAATATGCGGAGGAACGAAACGAGGAGCCCGGTAGTTTACTTGCGCTCGCCCTCCTGGCACCAATCGTGGGTGTGTTGTCGGGGTTTTTGGGAGCGATTTTCCGGTTAGCGCTTGCCCACACGGATCATTTACGCAATGCACTCATTTTCTGGGCACATGGCCAGAGAGTGGTCGGTTTTCTGATCGTTGTCACTACATGTGCCAGTGGAGCCGCGGTTGCGGCGTGGTTGGTTCGTCGTCTCTCTCCTGTAGCGTCAGGGAGTGGCATTCCCCATGTTGAAGCGCTCCTCGAGGGACAGCTCCATCAAGCGCCATTCCGCCTGATTCCTGTGAAGTTCTTTGGCGGGTTGCTCGCTATTGGCTCAGGACTTGCGTTAGGTCGAGAGGGCCCGAGCGTCCAGATGGGGGCTAGCATCGCTCACTTTGTTGGAAAAGCATTCAATCGGAATTGGCCCGATTGCAGAGTGCTGGTGGCAGCAGGCGCCGGCGCTGGACTTGCCACAGCTTTCAATGCACCAATCGCCGGGGCACTTTTCGTGCTAGAAGAATTGGTACGAAAGTTCGAAACGCGCATTGCCATCGTGGCGCTAGGAGCCTCTTCAAGCGCAATTGTGGTAGCGCGGTTCTTTCTGGGCGACATGCCGGACTTCCACGTTCAGGCTCTTGCGTATCCAAGCAATGCGATGAAGCCTCTCTTTTTTGTACTTGGTGTTTTAGCAGCGATTGTTTCCATCGCTTACAACCATGAGATTCTCGGGGCGATGGCGGTAGCAGATAGGCTGCGCCGGTGGCCTGTTGAACTACGAGCTGCACTCATCGGCGCCGCAGTCGGTATTCTGGCGTGGATTGCGCCGGATTTGGTTGGTGGAGGGGATTTCATCACACAACGCATGCTGTTCGGCGCGGGGACAATTGCGATGATTCCCCTACTGTTTCTGCTGCGCTTTGGACTTGGGGCAGTCTCTTACGCCTCAGAGACCCCAGGAGGT
>Ga0074045_10002198_pt1 | contig 18217 bp, 18 predicted proteins | sample BogForMeECP23OM2_FD_94442 | JGI IMG/M metagenome (GOLD analysis project Ga0074045, IMG submission 94442) | Bog forest soil microbial communities from Calvert Island, British Columbia, Canada - Bog Forest MetaG ECP23OM2 | ecosystem: Environmental > Terrestrial > Soil > Wetlands ...
ACTGGCCGAGGAAGAGGCCGAGCGCCGTGGCGTCCAGATTGAAGCTGTGCACTTGAAGCTCGGCGTCTTGTCCGGCGTGGTGAAAGATGCTCTTCTCTCCTGTTACGAAATGGCCTGCGAGAACACTCCGTTGCAAGGTTCGCGCCTGGTGGTGGAAGATGTGCCACTGGTGGTTTTTTGCTCCAAGTGCCGAGCCGGTCGCCAGCTGAGTTCGGTGCAACTGTTTTGCTGCCCGGAATGCGGAACTCCCACGGCAGAGGTGGTGCGGGGCAGGGAACTCGAAGTGGTCGCCTTGGAGGTACGGGAATGCGCCCAGAACCTCGTTTGATCGAAGTTCGCAAGAATGTATTAAAACAAAACGATGTTGTGGCGCGCGCCCTGCGTGATCGCTTTCGCGCTGCCGGTGTGTTCGTCGTCAGTCTGGTCTCGAGTCCCGGCTCGGGGAAGACCGCCTTCCTTGAAAAAACGCTTACGCTTCTCCGCCCGAAATATCGCGTAGCGGCGCTGGTCGGCGATCTTGCCACGGAAAACGATGCGCAACGTTTGGCTCGGAGCCAGGCTCCGGTCAAGCAGATTACGACCGGCACCCTCTGCCATCTCGAAGCCGCGATGGTTCAACACGCCCTCGAAGATTGGGACCTGAATGAACTGGATTTCCTCTTCATCGAAAACGTCGGCAACCTGGTTTGCCCAGCCTCCTACGATCTCGGTGAAGATCTGAGGCTTGTGCTCATCTCGGTGACTGAAGGTGAGGACAAGCCCCTCAAATATCCCACCATTTTCAACAGCGCCGACGTCGCTGTGGTCACTAAGGCAGATTTGGCGGAGGCTGTTGAATTCGATTGGGGCACGGCGTCGAAGAATATTCGAGCGGTGCGTCCCGGTATGGCCATCTTTAAGCTTTCAGCTAAGTCTGGGGAAGGCATGGATGAATTCCTCGCATCCCTTTCCGCCAGCCGAGTCGAATCGCGGCTGGGAGCACCCGCCTAGTTACTTCGGTTTTGTCAAAATCCCGAGCTTGGGATTAAAGTCGCTAAGCCCCATGCTATAATGCCTTCTAACGCTACTGCCACGGTTTGCTCGTGACGCGGTGATCCTGTTGGATCAAGATTCATCTCCGCTTTTCCTGCCCGCCGTTTAATCAGCGTCAAATCAGAAATAAGAGCGGCGTGGGAACTCACGACAAGTGTATCGATCAGGCCCCTCCAGAAAGAAAAATTACGAATGACAAGTTTTAGCGAATTACCCTTATCTTCTGCGTTGCAGCAGAGGCTGGCGACAGCTGAATTCATCGTGCCTACGCCGATTCAGGCGCAGGCGATTCCGAGCGCCCTTGAAGGCAAAGATGTGCTGGCGACAGCCCAGACCGGAACCGGCAAGACTTTAGCGTTTCTGATCCCGGTGATCGAAATGCTGCAGCTTGAACCTTCCCAAAAGGTCCGCGTGCTGGTGCTCCTTCCAACGCGCGAATTGGCGATACAGGTCAACGAAGAATATGAAAAGCTTCGCGGCCGTGGATTATCGAAGGCGGCTTTGGTGATCGGCGGAGTCTCCGAAAAATCTCAGATTCAAGCGGTACGTGGCGGTTCCAGCCTCGTAGTGGCAACGCCGGGCCGGTTGCAGGATTTTATTAACCGCAAGCTAATCGATCTGCGCGAAGTCAAAATCCTAGTGCTCGATGAAGCTGACCGCATGCTCGACATGGGTTTTCTTCCAGCCCTTCGGCGCATTCTGGCGATCCTGCCGAAACAGCGCCAGACTTTATGTTTCTCAGCCACGATGGAACAATCGGTCGCCGGCCTGGTGAACGACGCCATGCGGGATCCGGTTCGGGTCGCAATCGGGTCGGTACTCAAACCGGTGGAAAGCGTCCGCTTGCAAGCCTACGAAGTGCGCCCCGCGGAAAAGCCTGATGTGTTGCGGCAGTTGCTCTACGCGGAGAGAGGTCAGACGCTGATTTTCGCCCGCACCAAGCGCGGCACGGAACGTCTGGCCAAGGAGTTGGCCCGCGAAGGTTTCTCCGCCGCCATGATCCATGGCGACCGTTCGCAGTCGCAGCGCAACGGAGCTCTCAGTGGGTTTCAGCAGGGACGCTTCAATATCCTGGTCGCGACCGATGTGGCCGCACGCGGCCTGCATATCGATGACGTGGCCCACGTGATCAACTACGACCTGCCCAAGATGGCGGAAGACTTCATTCACCGCGTGGGACGAACCGGGCGCGCGGGCTCGCAGGGCCTGGCTTCGAGTCTGGTCGCCGGAGCTGAGGTCATCGAACTCCGGCATATCGAACGCGCGCTGAAGCTGCAGATTGAACGCAAGCAGATTGACTGGGCGAAGGCGGAGCGCACAGAGCCCGTTGTGCAAAACACTCTGGCGAGTCGGACTTTAACCAAACTGCCCGGCGAAATATTCGCCTAGGCTAAGTTCGGGCGCATGAAATAAAGCGCACTATAAATCGAAGGGCGCGTCTCGGAGACGCGCCCTTCTTTTCGATTCGACCTCTGAATTCGCCGTAGCCTTAAAGAGCTACGATTCGGTTTTTTCCGGCCCATGCTCCCGAGGCATGCTGGAAATATCGGCGTCATCGCCCATTTGAAACAGAGCAGCCTGCTCAGCGGCATGCCGTTGCAACTCACTTATGTCGAGCTCGCTGGAATCGCTCGAGGTCCCGGAGGGCTCCTCCGTCTTGCGTTGAATCCGGCGCTCCGCTTTGTCGCGTTGTTTTTGTTGTCGGGTGTGTTCTTTCTGGCGTTTGGTGAAACTCGATCGACCTCGTCCTGGCATCCCCATCTCCAATCGTCATAGTTTTGGCCGCGGCCGGCTTGGCGTTCAGAAAAGCCGAGTTCCGGCTGCGGCAGCTCAAAAGTCGCGCTGCGGACTCATCGGGCAGCTGCGAGCTTGATTACAAGCAAAGTCTGCAAGGAGCTACCAGCGTGGTTCGCGGGGCTGGCGCGCATGTCCCTGATAGTCGTCGCGGCTGCCGCCCCCTCCGCCGAAGCGCTGTCCACCACCGCGGGGCGAGTCCGACTTAGGCTTGGCCTCGTTGATCTTCAGAGCGCGGCCGCCCAACTCTTTTCCATTCAGCGCCGCCACAGCTTTGTCGGCTTCCGCCGGGTTGGTCATCTCCACAAAAGCAAAGCCGCGGGCCCGGCCGGTTTCGCGATCTGTGACAATACTCACGCGCTCGACGGCGCCGTGCGCCTCGAACAAGCCGCGGAGCTCAGCTTCCGTAGTGCTATGCGGCAAATTGCCGACATACAAGTTCTTCATAAGAGTTCTTCTCTTTCTATTTGTTCGATTGCGGTTGCAAATACGGGCCGCGCTTTTGTGCTTTCAGGCGCGGAATGTTGTTCAATGGCTTCCGTCCATCGCGAGGCCCGGGGACTTTCCCGGAGCGCCCGGGAGCGAGCCTCGCTGACCGAGCGCACCGAAGAAATTCTCCGGCAGGCTTCAAGTATGCCCCATCGCTGGGATGAGTCTGCGGCCGCTTTAGCCAGCAAGGCTGAAACGATTTCCTTCCCCAGGGCTTCTTCATCCCCAGGCGCTTCGTCAGAGTGCGGCGAGGCCGCGAGGTATTCCGGACCGCCTACGAGAAATGCAATGCGCTGCGGAGGCATGGCGCTCCGAATCTCGCTGCAGAATTTATCCCGGCTGTCGTTTTCTCCGGCCACACTAATGAGCACCAGATTGTACAAGTCGGCACGCCACCAGCACCGCGCTTCGATCACGTCGGCGGCGCAATCCACTTCGATGCCCAGCCTCCTCATGACATCAGCACGCAGATCGCGCTTCGTCTGTGAGGTATCCAGCAGGAGCACCCGCTTTTTTCCGGACAGGCCGCTGCTCGAACTCGAAAGCGGCAGCGTCGGCGTCGTCATGCTATTTTCTCTTTCTCTTGCGCATTTGCCGGCGCAACCAGGTGTTTCTCCGCCAGGGCCTGCAGCATTTTCTTGTTGCTTTGACGGCGACTGATCTTTTGTCTCCGCCGCCGGTTGTATCTCGCCTTGTCTCCGTTGATTCCGGACATGCTAGTCTCCTGCGGTTCGGGCTCGATGCCACAAACGCGCGTCAATGCAGAACCGCGAGTTTCGGGATTCCTCTTACCAGCGACCTGTCAAGAAACGCTTGCGGTTGGACACGTCACTCGCCTTTCAGGGACATCTTCTCAATCGCGAAGGCGCAACGTGCTATTAGGGTGTCTTCGAGGTCAAGACCTTCATTATACGCTGCATCCGGTCGTCCTGCTGAAGTTTCCGTGCTGCGGACGCCCTCCGCGTGCTGCAACATTTAGGGAGAAGGCGAAGAGCTTCCGGGCTGCACCGGACTGATGCTGGTAGGTGATGTGCCTTTGCACAGGAGCAGGCACAGTAGCAGAACTCCTCCGCCAGCACCGCCGCCAATCTCAATTAGTTTCGGGTTCACTCCGTGGCCGGCCGCTTCGGGGCGGGCGGGAGCTTCGCAGACAGTGGATTCGTCTCGCGTCGCCTGCTCTCCAGCGTGCACGGTCGCGGAGCCGGACGAGGCTTGTGGCGAGGTCTTCTGAACCTTACCGCCCTCGGTGATGTTCACGTCATTCTTGTGAGCGGAAACATGCACGGTGCCGCTCGTATCTGCGACGTCATACTGCGTGCGGTCGGGGGATACCGGCTCGACTTTAATGCAATTCACATGCACGCTCAAGGCGGTGGAGGTCCCCACGGAGACGCTTCCATGCTCGAGATTCAGGAAGTTATGCTCAAACTTAATCACCGATTCCGGTTGAATCAGCACCGACGAACCCTCGGTGTCGAGATTCGCGACAAACCCGGGTTTGGTTTCCAGCGCATCGCCCGGAAAAATCGCGATCGCATCGCCCACCTCGGTGCCGTTCACAAACACTCCACCCGTGCCGTGTACGATCGCGGAAGCGCTGTCTGCCGCCTGCAGCGAGAGCGGAAACAGAACCACCATCACCCACGAAAGAAGCTTGCGCGAAGCCGGCACACTCATACCTAAGCTGCATTTGCACAGCATGTCCTAACAAGATGCTAGAGGGAGGGAGCCGGGCGGTCTATTAGCTCTCTAGGTGCCAGCCAAAACCTAAGGTCACTTCCGATTCGGCTCGATCTCGTCTTCCTGCTTCTTTAGTTCCGCATCCGCGAGCCTCTCCGGTATGCTTGCGAACATGGTTCGTGAATCTGACCGGCTCGAACAAAGCCGGTGAAGAGCCGCCAAGATGAAGAAAATAAACTTGCGCTGAACCCGTTGATCTATGGAAGGCAAAGCCAACCAACCCGTAATTGAATTCCGCGAGGTCGATTATTCGCTGCCCAGCGGCCGGCGGCTCCTGCACAGCCTCAATCTGCACGTGCAGCGCGGCGAAACCCTTGTCTTGCTCGGACGCAGCGGTTCGGGAAAGACCACAACCCTTAAGTTAATCAATCGGCTGTTGAGTCCAACCAGTGGCGAAGTCCTGGTCAACGGAGCGCCCATAGGTGAAACCGACGTGATCCGCCTGCGCCGCGGCATCGGATATGTAATCCAGGATGTAGGTCTCTTTCCACATTTCAGTGTGGAACGGAACATCGGCCTCGTTCCCAGAATCGAGGGCTGGCCTGCCCAACGAATTCATGAGCGAGTCGAGGCGCTGCTGCGGATGGTTGGACTCGATGCGGAAGTTGCGGCCCGTTATCCTCACCAGCTCTCCGGCGGGCAGCGCCAGCGAGTGGGCGTTGCCCGGGCTCTGGCCGCAGACCCTGAGATCGTGCTGATGGACGAGCCCTTCGGCGCGCTCGACGCTTTGACCCGTGACCAGTTGCAGCGAGAGTTTCTTGAACTCCAGCGGCGTCTGAACAAGACCGTAGTCTTTGTCACTCACGACCTGCGCGAGGCCCTGCGGCTGGGCTCACGCATCGCGCTCATGGATGCGGGCCGGCTGGAGAGCGTTCTCTCGCCGGAGGATTTCCTGCGCTCGAGTGCGCCGCTTCCCTCGGCTTTGTGCAAGCTTTTGGAGAGGGTCTGAACTCCCAATGAGGTCCCTGATGGACATTTTCCATTTCTTGTTACAGAACCACGAAGAGATTCTGGAACTCACGGTCGAGCACCTCTGGCTGGTGGGGATATCCACGCTGCTTGCGGTTGTGATCGGCATCCCCCTGGGAATTGTGAGTGCGCGCTGGCCGGTGTGGAATCGGCCGGTGCTGGGCATCGCGAACATTATTCAGACCGTCCCCAGTCTGGCCCTCTTTGGTTTTCTCCTGCCGGTTCCCTGGATCGGAGCCCGCGCTGACCGGCTTGCGATTCTGGCTCTCACTCTCTATGCGTTGCTGCCCGTGATCCGCAACACCTACACCGGAATCCGGGGCGTCGATCCCGCAGTGGTGGAGGCGGGGCAGGGAATGGGGCTCACCGGCACTCAGTTGTTGTTTCAGGTCGAGTTGCCGCTCGCCGTGAGCGTGATTCTTTCGGGCGTTCGTGTGGCCGTTGTCGTCTCGGTGGGACTGGCCACCATCGCAGCGGCGATTGGCGCGGGCGGTTTGGGTGAGTTCATCTTTCGCGGTCTCGCCATGGTGAACAATCAGCTCATCCTCGCAGGGGCGATTCCTGCGGCCGTGCTGGCGCTGTCCGCCGACTTCGGCATTGGTTGGCTGGAGAGGCGTTTGAAGCCAAGATGAGAATTACAAATAGAAACTAAGGATGAAAAGTGACCGTCACGAACGGCGCATCACGTTCCGATTGCGGAGCAGGAGGATTCTCGATTGGATTCTTCTATTTCTGGCGCCGACGCTCGCGCTCTCTTCGTGTGCTCCATCGCACGCTGATCGCATCGTGATCGGTTCCAAGAATTTTACCGAGTCTCTCATCCTCGGCGAACTTCTGGCCCAGCAGATCGAAGCGCAGACTCATTTGAAAGTCGAGCGCCGCTTCTATCTGGCGGGAACCTATATCTGCCAGCAGGCCATGCTGGCCGGTCGCATCGACATTTATCCTGAATACACCGGCACCGCTTTGACCGCCATCCTCAAGCAGCAAGTTGGAGGCGACAAGGCCGGAGTCTATCAGCGGGTGAAGACCGCCTATGAATCGCATTACGGTCTTACGCTGGGGCCTCCCTTTGGTTTCAACGACACCTTTGCTATGGAGATTCGCGGTGACGATGCACGCCATCTGGGCCTCAAGACTTTATCGCAGGCGTCTGCCTTCGCTCCGCGCTGGCGGGCGGGCTTTGGTTACGAGTTCATGGAGCGTCCCGATGGCTATCCTGGGCTGGCTGCGGCTTACAGCCTGCATTTCGCCGCGCCGCCGCGGATTATGGATCTGGGCCTGCTGGCCCCAGCCTTAAAGGACCGTCAGATTGATATTGCCGCCGGCAACGCCACCGACGGGTTGATTCTCGCCTTCGACTTTGTCGTGCTCGAAGATGACAAGCACTATTTCCCTCCCTACGAAGCAGTCGCGGTGGTTCGGCAACAGGCTTTGCTGGAACATCCTGAGGTTTCCGCAGCGATAGCTGCCTTGGGAGACAAGATTTCCGACCAGGAAATGCAGAGGTTGAATTACGCGCTGGATGGCGAGCATCGCGACGTGAAGGATGTCGCGTACGAATTTCTTCACAGCAAGGGACTGGTCCACTGAGTGCGGCGCGGGAGCTCGAATCAACAGTTCTCCCGGCAGCGCTAGCACTGCATTTCCACTGAAACGAGTCTCGAGGCGCACCGATTCGTGCCATGGCTCAGGCATTCGCAGTATCGCGTGGCCGCATAGTTTTACTTCGTAACGCCGGTTAAACCACTACAAATCTTGGTTTTCTTCCCCCGGGGAACGGAAACAACCGTCTTAGAAAGATTGTTTTCGGCTGCGACGGCTTGCAACCTCCCATCATCTAACCACCCTGCAAAGGGACACACCGCAGACGAATTGCCCGCAAACGGCTTTGCAGTGAGCGTTGATGTGAATCAGTGGTAGGGGTATTACCCTATGGCACTCGTCGTAGGCGGAGCATAGAATCGCTGGAATTGCGCCCTTGCTTCTTTGCAAAAGTAGGTAGCCCGCTCGCCAGGATTGGGGGTTCCGAATGCTCGCCACGCAGAGCCACGCCGCCACTTGTCACGAACTCGCCGAGGAGCTTTCTGCCGCCCGTCGACAAACCGACGATCTCTTTCGCATCGTAAGGAATGATGCGCTGTACGAGCGCCCCATCGCGGAACGGCACCGGATCATATTTTATGTCGGGCATCTCGAAGCCTTCGATTGGAATCTCCTGCACGAACGGGTTTTTGGGGTCGAGAGTTTTCATCCCGAGTTCGATCAGTTGTTTGCCTTCGGCATCGATCCAGTGGGCGGCGGACTTCCCTCCGATCAGCCTTCGGACTGGCCCTCCATAGCCGAAGTGCATGATTACGTGAGAAGAATTCGTAGTTCTCTTGACCAGAAACTGGACGCGATTTCCGATCCCCGTGTTCTCTCCCGCGACGGCCTCACCCTGAACACATTTCTCAACGTGGCGATCGAGCACCGGCTCATGCACGCCGAAACCTTGGCCTACATGCTCCATCAGTTGCCTCTCGATCGGAAGCTGCCGCAGGTTGAAACGTTGACTGCAGTTACTCCCCCCGTGGCTCACCGCAGCATTGAGATTCCATCCGGCGCCATCACCCTCGGACTGCCGCGAGCCGGCGAGTCGTTTGGCTGGGACAACGAATATGAAGCCCACACTGTTGAGGTCCCGGCATTTTCGATCGACCAGTATCCGGTGACCAGCAGCGAGTATCTGCAGTTCATCGCCGCAGGCGGGTATGAAACGCGTGCCTTGTGGGATGCTTCTGACTGGCAGTGGAAGAGCGAGCAAGGCATTTCTCATCCCGCCTTCTGGAAGCGAGCCGGCAACGGCTGGCTCTACCGCACCATGTTCGAAGAGATTCCTCTGCCGCTCGACTGGCCCGTGTATGTGAGTCAGGCGGAAGCCAAGGCGTATGCCCGCTGGGCGCGGAAGGCGTTACCTACAGAAGCCGAGTGGGAGCGCGCAGCCTACGGCGTTCCACGCGGCGAGCAGTCATCCCGTCCCTATCCTTGGGGAAAAGAAGCTCCCGCCGCGAGATTCGGAAACTTTGATTTCGCCAGTTGGAATCCCGCCCCCGTGAACTCCTTTCCCCTCGGCCGAAGCGCCTTTGGAGTGGATAGCCTCGTGGGCAATGGATGGGAGTGGACCGCAAGCGAATTCGCTCCCTTCCCCGGCTTCGAGCCCTTTCCGTTTTACCCGGGATACTCAGCCAATTTCTTCGACGGCAAACATTTCGTCATGAAAGGTGGATCGGCGCGCACCGCCGCGTGCATGCTCCGCAAATCCTTCCGTAACTGGTTTCAGTCCCATTACCAATTTGTATACGCAGGCTTTCGCTGCGTGAGCCGCTGACCCTTCGAGAGTCAGCGCGCCGTTAGGAGCTAACAAAGATGATCGTACAAACCGTTACCCCAAACGCGAGTTACGAATTCGCCGCCGATGTGCGCGCCGGCCTGACCCAGCCGGGCCAGAAAGAACTACCCTCGAAATACTTATATGACGACGTGGGCTCGGCGTTGTTTGAAGTAATTTGCCATCTTCCGGAGTATGGACTCTCCCGCGCCGATGAGCGTCTTCTGCGGCGTCATGGCTGTGAACTGGTGGAGCGCCTGGCCAGTCCCATCGCCGTTGCGGAACTGGGCAGCGGAAGCGGCAAGAAGACTCGCCAGATTCTCGAAGCTCTTTGCCGGCGTCAACGTACTCGTTACTATCCCATCGAGATTTCCCGTTCGGCTCTGGCGATGTGTGAGCGCGAACTCAGCGACATCGATTGCATCAGCATCCTGGGCTTCGAGCGCGAGTATCTCGACGGATTGCTCGAGGTGGCGGCAGAGCGCCGCCCGGGCCAGCATCTCCTCGTATTGTTTCTGGGCAGCACCATCGGCAATTTCGACCGTCCCGCGGGCATCAGCTTTCTAGCCGAGGTTCGGCGCATTCTGCAACCCGGCGATTCGCTGTTGCTGGGAACCGATCTGGAAAAATCCAGCAACCAGTTGATCGCCGCTTACGATGACGAATTGGGAGTTACCGCCGCCTTCAATCTAAACCTGCTGGCGCGCATCAACCACGAACTCGAGGCCGACTTCAATCTTGCTTACTTCGAGCATGTCGCAAGAATCAATTACGAAGCTCGTAGTGTCGAGATGCACTTGCGCTCCCGGCGGCGCCAGACCGTGAATATTCCCCCCGCTGAACTCACCGTTGAGTTTCAAGAGGGAGAAACCATTTGGACCGAAAGCAGTCACAAATATTCGCCGCAGGAGGTCTTTCAAATGGCCCGCACCACCGGCTTCCGCTGCGAAGTGCAATGGATCGATGAACAGTGGCCATTCGCGGAGAGCCTGCTGATCGCAGAATAGCTTCGCCAATTCCTCGGTATTCTCCGCGGTTTTCGCGGTCAGGCATGAGCCTCGTGTAACAATTCTGCGTATTGAAGTAAAACTTTGTAAATCATGCCGTTTGGTGCGCCTCTCCCATGTAGATTATTAACTAGACTCTATGGCGGCGGACTGCGGGCGCATCAACGGAATCGGAAGCTGGCGTCGCGGGATCGTGCTCTGTGCGGCAAGCGCGCTTAACTTTCTTTTCATTCCCTTTTGCTCTGCCCTGCCGCCGCAAACCCAGCCCACCCCTGCTGGCGGAGTCGTCCGGCAAATCGGCGCCATCAAAGCCATTACCGGAGAAAATCTTGTCCTGACTCCCGACTCGGGGCCCGAAATTAATATCACGCTGCAGGCCGCAGCGCGTCTGGTCCGCATCGCGCCCGGCGAAAAAGATCTGAAGAACGCCGCGCCCATCCAACTGCAGGATCTTCAAGTCGGCGATCGAATCCTGGTAGCAGGTAAGACTTCTGCCGACAACCCGACTCTCGTAGCTTCCTCGGTTGTAGTGATGAAGCGTTCCGACCTCCAGGCGCGCGATCAGCAGAATCTGCAGGACTGGCAGAAGCGCGGAGTGGATGGTCTCGCGAAGACGGTTAATCTCTCCGCCGCTGCCGTGACCATTTCCTCGCGTGGCAAAGATCTTCTGATTCACACCTCCGGTGCTACCGTAATTCGCCGCTACCCGCCCAACTCGGTGAAGTTTGAGGACGCCAAAGCCAGCACTCTTGGGGAAGTTCAGCCCGGCGATCAGCTGCGCGCCCGGGGTGAACGCAGCGCCGACGGAAGCGAGTTTTCAGCCGACGAAATGGTCTTCGGAACATTTCGGAATTTTGCCGGTACGGTTGAGTCCGTGGATGCAAGTTCATCCGCCCTCACCGTTCACGATTTGTTGACTAGGAAAAACGTGACGATCCGAATCACGCCAGACTCTCAATTGCGGAGTCTGCCGCCGGAAATGGCCCAGATGATGGCAAAGCGTTTGAAGGGAATGACTGCGGCGGCCATGTCTGGAGCGTCCTCCAACTCAGCGTCCGCGACGATCGACCAGAATCCGCGGCCCTCAGGAGTACCCGGGGCTTCTGGAGGAAATGCTCCCGGCCCGCGTTCCGGCGGCGGACCCGATTTGCAGCGGCTCATCAGTCGCGCTCCCGCTGTTTCGTTAACTGACCTCCACAAAGGCGATGCGGTAGTAATTCTCTCGACCGAAGGCACGCCCTCGAGCGCCGGCACCGCGATCACATTGGTGAGCGGCGTCGAGCCGATCCTGCAAGCCGCTCCCAACGCCGGCCAGGCCATGATGCTTGCGCCCTGGAGCCTAAGCGCACCCGGAGGCGACTCAGCCGGTCCGTAACATTTGTGGCAAAGCTCAAATGAAGATTCTCAATTCTGAATGGAATATTGGATGAATGTAAGGAAGTGCCTAACTTTTATCTTCGTCTTGTTTTTGTTGCAATCGTGCGCCATGCTTGCGGCTGCGCAAGTCACGACCGCGGCTCAGGCATCGCCTGCGCAGCCGGCGGCCACCGGTTCCTTACGCGGACAGGTCAGCGATCCTTCCGGCGCCGCAATCGCCAACGCCAATGTCGTCTTGCTGCCGGCAGCTACCTCTTCGGCGCCGATCAAGACCCAAGCCAACGGACAAGGCCAATACGAGTTCAACGGCCTCGTGCCCGGCACCTACACTCTCAATGTTGTCGCTCCGGGCTTCGCTGTCTACGAAAATGACAACGTGGCCATCACTTCGGGTCAACCGCTGCGACTCAATGTCGCCATGGCTATCGAAGTCGAGCAGGAGAAGATTCAAGTCTCCGATACGGCGCCGACCGTCGATGTGAATCCGGAGAACAACGCCGGAGCCATCGTGATCTCGGGCAAGGAGTTGGAGGCTCTGCCCGACGATCCCGACGAATTACTCACCGATTTGCAGGCGCTCGCCGGACCCTCCGCCGGGCCCAATGGCGGGCAGCTTTACATCGACGGTTTTACCGCTGGACAGCTTCCTCCCAAAGAGTCGATTCGCGAGATTCGCATCAACCGCAATCCCTTCTCCGCGGAGTTCGACAAGCTCGGCTACGGCCGCATTGAAGTGTTTACCAAGCCAGGTACTGACAAGTTTCACGGGCAATTCCAGGTGAACGGCAACGACTCTGCCTTCAACTCGCCGAACCCTTTCGGCGGCGCAGACCAGCCCGGCTACTACACAACTCAATTTAGCGGCAACGTAAGCGGACCGATCAATAAGAAGGCTTCGTTTTTCTTCGATGCCCAGCGCCGCGATATCAACGATCTCTCGGCCATCAATGCCATCGCACTCGATCCCAGCACGCTAACCGAAGTGCCGGTGATCGAGTCCATACCCTACCCCAGGCATCGAACCAACATCACGCCTCGCCTCGACTACGCCCCCACCAAGAACAACACCCTGACCGCGCGCTACCAGTACTATCGCGATACGGAGAACAACGATGGCATCGGTCAATTTACGCTGCCGTCCCAGGGCTATAACTCCGAGTCGACCGAGCACACTCTGCAAATCAGCGATACCCAGATCTTCGGCGCAAAGATCGTGAACGAAACTCGCTTTCAGTATTTGCGCGAGCTTAGCAACCAATCCGCTCTGAACACGCAGCCGACGATCAACGTCCTGGGATCGTTCGATGGCGGTGGCAACAATCAAGGGAAGATTCTCGATCACCAGGATCACTACGAACTGCAGAACTACACTTCCGTCATCCATGGGAATCACACCATGAAGTTCGGAGCCCGGCTGCGCGGCATTCGCGACGCCAACAGCCAGACCTCCGGATTCAACGGCGAATTCATTTTTTCCTCCCTGCTCCCCACCCCGCAAGAGGCGACTTGCATTCCGGCTGCGGGGCAAGCCCCTTGCCCGATTTCTTACGCCACGGCGATTCAGAATGCCGGGAGCCTTGCGGTGCCGATTGCGACGCAGCTTACTTACACCACCGGTAAACCACCCCTGGTGGTGGGGAACTTCGACGCCGGCCTTTATTACCAGGACGATTGGAAGCTTCAGCCGAACATTACCCTCAGCCTCGGCCTGCGCTTCGAAACGCAGACGGGAATTCAGGATCACGCCGACTGGGCGCCGCGACTCGGCTTCGCCTGGGGAGTTGGCGGCAAAAGCGCTCCGCCGAAAGTTGTCTTGCGCGGTGGCTACGGCATTTTCTATGACCGCTTCCAGGAGGGGCAAATTCTCCAGGCCGAGCGTTTGAATGGCGTCACCCAGGAACAATTTGTCATCGACAACCCCAAGTGCCCGTCGCTCACCGATATTTCCGCCTGCACCGGCGCGGTCATTCCCTCCACGCCCACTATCTACCAGATCAGCCCTCGCCTGCACGCGCCTTACACCATGCAGTCAGCGGTTAGCCTGGAGCGGCAACTCACCAAGGTCTCGACCTTAAGCGTGACTTATTTGAACTCTCGCGGTTTTGATCAGCTGCTTACCATTAATGCCGACGCGCCTTTTCCCGGAACTCCCTGCAGCCCCTCTTGCCCGACTCCTTCCACCAATCTGTACCGCTATGTTTCCGAGGCGGTCTTCCGCCAAAATCAACTGATTGTTAACACCAATTGGCGCGCCGGTTCGAACGTTCAGCTTTTTGGCTACTATGTGCTCAACTATGCCAACGGCGATAGCTCCGGCGTTTCCAGCTTCCCTTCGAACTCTTACGACATCAGCGCCGACTACGGCCGCGCTTCTTTCGACTTCCGCAATCGGTTGTTCTTCGGCGGGTCGTTCGGCATGCCCTACAACATTCGGCTGAGTCCATTCCTGATTGCGAGTTCGGGATCACCCTTCAACATCACGACCACGAATGATCTCAACAACGACTCGATCTTCAACGATCGGCCGGGACTGGTTTCGACAGCGACCTGTTCCGCGGTCGTCGTGCAGACTCCGCCCTCTAATACCTACTGCACGCCGCTCGGAACTTTCGACGCCGCACCCAAAGCCGGCGAGCGGATTGTTCCCATCAATTACGCGACCGGTCCCACCCATGTCGTGATGAATTTGCGGTTGACCAAGACCTTCGGCTTCGGCCCTAAGGTCACTCGTTCGGGCGGCAATCAAGGCGGCGGAGGGGGAGGAGGAGGCGGCGGCGGAGGTGGAGGTCGTGGAGGCGGCGGACCGCGTGGTCCTCTCTTCGGCGGCGGCCCTGGAGGGCCGCCCAGCAGCACCTCCGACCGCCGCTACACCGTCACCTTTGGGGCGTCGGCGCGCAATGTGTTTAATAAGGTGAACTTCGGAAACCCCAGCGGTATTTTAGGTTCACGATTCTTCGACCAGCCGAATGGTCTCGCTCAGGGCGGGCCGTTCTCGAACGGCGCGGCCAATCGTCGCGTCGAGTTGCAGGCGACCTTCAATTTCTGATCTCTCTATCTGCGGCTGTGGCAGCGAGATCAAGCGCTGAATAAATTTACTTCGGCGTACCGATCTTCTGGTTGCCTCTGCACGCAACCTTGACCTTCGGTTATTCTGGAGGAGGCTGACACGCCGGCAGGGCCCTGGACCTAATTTCGTTTTGGCTTTCATCCCCACCACAAGACGCCAGCTTCTTCTTTCCGGCGGCGCAGCCCTGGCGGCCGCGCTGGCCGGCGATTCCATCCTGCTCGAACCCAATCTTCCCCGCATCCTTCGCCGGGAATTTGCTCTGCCGCGCTGGCCCGTGCGCCTCAACGGATTCACCATCGCGGTCCTGAGCGACTTTCACTACGACGCTTATTTTTCGGTTCACCCGCTCCATGCCGCGATTCCCATGGTGAACCAGCTGCGTCCGGACCTGGTGGTGCTCGCCGGAGACTTCGTGACCGCACCCGACTTCGGAGACGTCTCCAAAGCGGCCTTCGATGCCGGACCTTGTGCCCGCCTTCTTCATCAGATCGCCGCCCCTCACGGCTTGTGGGCTGTTCTCGGTAACCACGACTGCGACACCGATCCCGAGCATGTCACTCGAGCGCTCCTGGCCGAGAATATCCGCGTCCTGGCGAATCAATCGCAGCCCATTGAGCGTGATGGCAGCCGGATCTGGCTGGCAGGCGTGAACGATGTCCTCAGCGGGAGCGCCGATGTCGCTACGACGCTGAAGGGTGTGCCCCGCGGTGAAGCTGTGGTTCTGCTCGCTCACGAACCCGACTTCGCCGACGAAGTCTGCAAATTTCCCGTGGACCTGCAGATTTCAGGACACTCCCACGGAGGCCAAGTTAGAATTCCGCTCCTGCCTCCGCTCTTCCTGCCCGAGTTGGCCAGGAAATATGTGTGGGGAACCTATTACGTGGGTCTGCTACCGCTTTATACCAACGCTGGCTTGGGAACCGTGACGCTTCCCGTCCGTTTCAATTGCCCTCCTGAGATCACTCTTTTGACCCTGCGCTCCTCGGCGAAATCCTAAATGCCCTGCAAACCCTCGGCGTCGGATGTGCAATTGCCTGCACGGAACCCCCTTCTAATGAGACTGTGCGGTACGTAAGAGACTGAAATTACAACGGTTCTGTCTCTCTCGAATCTGGTCTTAAACGTGCCAACTTAGTCCTATTAGGGGTTATCCGCCGTCCTCAGTGGGAAGGTTCGCACCCATGCTTCGCCGCATCTGGCCCGTGGTTCTGGTTTTCGCAGTCTCAGGCGCTGCCGCGTCGGTGCAGAATCCCCGCGAGCCTAAGGCAGTCTTAGCGGACCGCGAACAGCGGCTCTGGAAAGTTCCAGCCCGCGCCGCTGATTTCACCGAAGTTCCCCATCTTAGCGTGCGCTCGCGCTGCGCCGACACTCAGCCTCCCGAGGCCTTGACCACCCCCACGCCGCTATTAGTTCCCGTAACCGCAGGCTCCAAAGTGAAGGTTAGCTTCATCGTTGGCGCGGATGGTCGCGTCCACAGCCCGCTCATTCTGCAGAGCTCCGGAGTTGTGGGTGATCGCAACGTCCTGCAAACCGTTCGGACCTGGCGCTATCGCCCCGCAACCTGTAACGGCGTGCCCATCGAAACGGAAGGAAGGATTGAGTTTTCCCGGCGCTGAATTTCAGCTTGGGCTAGAATGACCGGAGCAGTTGGACCTCGACCTCGACCGAGGATCTGAAATCGTGGATAGAGAGAGAGACAAAAAGCTAGGCAGGCCGTTGGCAACCGCTGCTCCGCCGGAGCCCGGGCGCCCCGAGTCTCATGCTCCTCACAACCCGGCTCTCGGCGAAATTTACGAGCAACTGGTTCCGCAGATCACCAATCGCCATCGCCCCAATCAGGACGCCATCACTGCGGCACTGCAAGCCATGCAGCGACTCGCCACCGAAATGGATTCGGAACAGGCTGCCGAGGATTCCACCGGCAGCGCTGCTCCGGAACTGAGCCCGGAGGCTGCTTCGTTCTGCCCCGCGTGCGGACATCAAAATCGCGCCGGCAACAAATTCTGCGGCACGTGTGGTCTTCCCGTGGAAGGAGCTCGCACTCAAGCGGAGATGTTCGTCACGCCCCGGCTCGAAGAAGAGGCGTCGCTGCAGCATCGATCCGCACCGCCGGATGCGATGCGGGAAGTTCATCCTCCGGCCGGTGCTCCCGGCGCTACTCATCACTACCATCACCACTATCATCATCACTATCTTCCGGCCGGCGGCGGCGGCTACATTCCGGGCAGCGTGGACGCCGCGCCCGCATCCCGGCCTAACGCACACGAGAGTGCGCGCGAGGCCGACCGCATGCGCATTGCCGCAGCCGCGAAGGGCGAGCCCATGAGCCGCAGCGAGGCCGCAGTTCGCCGCCTCACCCAGGAGTGGGTTCTGGCCTGCAACACCCGGCAACTCGACGAACTGCTCGACCTCTACGCTCCCGACGCGCTTGTGCTTCGTTCCAACCTGCCCGCCATTCGCGGCGCAGCAGCGGTGCGCGAGTTCTTCTTCTCCGCCCTCGAAGCGGGATTGGGAGAAGTGTCTGTCGAACCGCTGCGCGTCGAAGTGGCCGGCGAGTTGGCTCACGAAGTGGGACGCTACAGCGCGCTGGTGCCCGGCACTACCGGCAAACGCCGCGAGGAGCGTGGAAAGTATCTTTGGGTCTTCGCCAAGCAGGGCAGCGGCGACTGGAAGCTGATCTCAGAATGCTGGTCCGCCGACTTGACCATCACAGCTGCGGAGTCCGATCTCCCCAAGTCCCTAAGCCCGGCCACACCCAGGGGACTGCCCCGCAAAGGCGTCTAGATCGTCTTTTCTCCGGTGACCCCGGTAACCGATTGGGATGTTACCGTCCTTTGTGCATCCAAGGCCCATCTCCCCTTCGTAATTAGCGACCCTAGGCGACCCGCAACTAAGCTTCGTTGCAGGGGTTTAACGTGCATATGATGAACAAAATTATGAAGTCGCTCTCAATCCTGGCAGTGGGTGGTCTGTTGTTGGTAGGCGCCGCCGCTGCTCAAACCCAAGACAACACGTCCGGCGCGGGACCGGGTCAAGTCGATCCCGGTCATCCTCGCGTCAACGAGGTCAACGCCCGGGAACAGAATCAGCAGGATCGCATCGCCAACGGCGTCAAGAACGGCACCATGACTCCCGGCCAGGCCGCGCGCGTCGAGAACCGCGAACAGCACATCGAGAATCAGGAGAAAGCCGACATGGCCGCTCACAACGGTCACCTGACCAAGGCCGAACAGAACAAGCTCAACCGGGAACAGAACCGCACCAGCAAGCAGATCTATAAAGACAAGCATTCCCAGAAGTAAGCCGTTTCTCACTTCCCATGTTCAGGATTAAGCCGCAGATACTCTGCGGCTTTTTTCCTTCTACAATCGA